>Ga0222715_10001715_pt1 | contig 20778 bp, 27 predicted proteins | sample C33_9DmetaG_FD_165056 | JGI IMG/M metagenome (GOLD analysis project Ga0222715, IMG submission 165056) | Estuarine water microbial communities from San Francisco Bay, California, United States - C33_9D | ecosystem: Environmental > Aquatic > Marine > Unclassified | place: USA: California... | reverse complement strand
ATGGGTAGAACACCACCAGCAAGAGCAGTAGCAGCAACGACAAGTCTATTTGACTTGAATGTTTTGCGGAGTGCTACGAATACTTCGTTTAGCACTCCATATTGTTTTACTAGACCACCGACAATCATAATGCCGATGATGTACGGGAGGAATAATTCCTTTTCAAAAATAGATTCAATCATGATGCGTCATCGTGGTTCCAAAGGTGTTCCATATCTTCAGTTGCTGGGACTGCTACAAGTGCAGTTCCATCTGCACGTCTGATAAGGAACTCCTCTTTATTAGTTTCAATTCTTTCCATATAGTCATCAAAGTTTTTTTCAAACTCTGCTTCAGTAATCTCAGTCATGGCACACAACAAATTTCTTTTTCCTGCATGTAACGGATAGAGTCTTGACAACCACCTAAATGGAGATCACCAAGAACGATTTGTGGGAATGTAGCACCTTCACCAAACTCAGCATAAAACTCTTGTCTAGTGAAGTCTCTATCTAACTCATATACGACATGCTTTAGTTCTTCATGTTCTACGATTGCCACAAACTTTTCGCAGTAAGGACATCCTGGTTTTGAGTAGATAGTAAATGCCATAGTTAGTTGGAAAATAATATATATTTCACAATCGGAATGACAGGATTCGAACCTGCGACATCTCGCTCCCAAAGCGAGTGCTCTACCAAACTGAGCTACATTCCGAAGCGGAAAGGGTGGGATTCGAACCCACGGATGCTTTCACATCGCTAGTTTTCAAGACTAGAGCCTTCAACCACTCGACCACCTTTCCTTAAGTTTTTGAATTGGAATTCATCTTTGAGATTATACACGATCTCATAGTTTTCTGTCAAGACATAATAACCAGTGAGTTCTCTTCCGTCATCACGCCAACCATAACTTATAATACGCTCATGTACATCCTGTAAGTCTGTAGTTTTGTTAGTATTTAAGTAGTGGTTGAAGCGTTGATGGAGATTAATCATTAGCGTTCCTCAAAGTCAAGTTTGCGGACCTTGCGTTTCCGCCTGTCCTCTTGGTATTTTAGGTCAGCTTGTGTCAGGATTCCATGATATTTAATCTTTTTTTCATGATTGAGTAAAATAACTTCACTCAAGTCAATTGCTCCTACGGTGTCATCCACAACTCGCATCATATTAGGACACCCACAGCATTGAATTTTGCTAGTGCTTGTCAGTTCTGTGTTGCAGATTTTGCATCTTGCCGATAACATTTGTAATCATTTAACCTCTAGAAGTTAATGGGCGAAGAGGGGATCGAACCCCCGACCCTCTCCGTGTAAAGGAGACGCTCTACCGCTGAGCTATTCGCCCTTCTTATATTGTTCCAACTCAATCCAATTGAGAAGTGTCTGGAAAGAAGTGATTGCTGCTTGATTGCAGTTGTCATCTTTCAATTTTTGAATGTAATATTCAAGTGCTTCAACCGCCATTTGACGATCTTGTGATGAAAGTAAAGACATAATCCAATTAGAAATTTGGAGTGTCGGTAAGAGGACTTGAACCTCCACGTCGCAAGGACACTGGAACCTAAACCCAGCGCGTCTACCAATTCCGCCATACCGACTGGCGTTTCAGGTTGGATTCGAACCAACGACCGACCGCTTAGAAGGCGGTTGCTCTGTTCCACTGAGCTACTGAAACAAAGGAACGTCAGTTAAACTGACGCATACCTGTACCTGACATCCAACCACCAGGACCAGAAGGACCTTCGTGGAAGTTTTCAGATCCACCACCTAACTCAGGCATAGGGTTGAGTTGAGTAGTAGTCTTACCTCCGCCAGTAGCGATATTATACATGACTTCGTGGATGTTGTCAACCTCCACAGGACCATGATGTTCGTCTTCGTGAGATAAGATTTGAAGATCTGCTTCTGCTTGAGCACGAGCTTCTTTCAAGGAGAGTTGATTCTCACTGAGAGTTGCAGGACCAAACCATTCGTCATCCTCCAGATAATCTGGTGCGGGAATGCCAACGAAAGGTTTTACCAGTTGTTGAAGTGCTCGCAGAATCATAGCAAAATCTTTCTTTTATTTAGGTGTGTCAGACAAGGGTATTATAGATGGAGAGGGGGCGCATGTCAAGCCCCCTCTGCCTATTAAGTTGTCTTAAACCTCTACCGTGATCAGTCGGTTCGCATAATCATGTGCATAATGTGTACGAGCACCATGAATGCCCCAACCAATCCAACTATACGCATCGTTCATGTAGGAATAAATTGAACGTCCAGGTGTTTTAAGTCTGGTTTCAATTTGTTTCCACTGAACTTCATTCGTCATATAACGAAGTTGCGTCTGAAGTGATGATGCATTACCACCATACTTCCTAGCAAAATCACCCAGTCCATGATAACGATTGGCAGATGTCCATTGGATCAAACCATACCCACCCCAACGGCAGGCATTGTATGTGATCCTGCTACCACCTTCGCAAATATTAGCATGGAAATTACTTTCCTGCTTGATATTGCCCATGATAGTAGCAAGGGCGTTTCTGTCTTTGATCCCCTCGTCTTGCAAGAATGCAAGAGCTTGGTTCTCGTTTTCTGTACACCCTTTACAAATAAGCCTCTTCTCTTTGGGCTTTGGTTCTGCAACCTCTTTGGTCGCTGTCTTTTCAGAATCGAATTCTCTAATAATAGTGAATGGTTTATAAGAGGGGAGAAGATCTTTTCCAACAATTACTGGTGGTGGGGGACCATCCATCTTATAGTTCTGAAACGGCAGGTGTGCCGCTGTGGGTGCAGCAATTCCTAAAAGAGAAACTGCTACAAATGTAAATGTGTTCGGCATTAATACGTATTGAACTCTACATCCGAATAGAAGGGGGGTACACCCAACCTCTCAGAGGGCACCTTCCTCGGCTCTAATGTCACTCAAAGTCTCATAATAAAAAACCCACCTTTTGGGTGGGTCTTCATAATATCAGATATTTAGGCTCGTGTCAAGGGGTTAGAACCTGAATTTGACCTTAGCAGCAACTGAATTATTCGTGACACCATCTATATTAGCATGGGATCCCTCAAGATAGATGACCTGATTCAGATCTACAGCAGCAATGACATCATAGGAATTGTCGGTAGCATAAGAACCTTCAACACTCATACCAATAAGGTCACCTTTCTTACCACCAAATCTTGTTTCCACTCTAAGTCCTGCTTCACCAACATGAGTTGTCTTGTCATATGCAGCAACAGATCTTGCTGATTGTGGTGATCCAGTCTCGGCGTATCCGTCTCTGGTTACGTTATGAACTGTGTGACCGATGAATGGGTGAATGCTACGACCAAGATGAGCATACAATCTATTATTAACCCACCATTGCTGACCTTCTACCTTGCCCCAGTTACCAAACTGATACTCAAGTGTTCTGGCATAGTCATACTTGTCCTTAGACAATCCAGCATTTGTGATAAGAGATAGTGACTTACCATGGAAGCTGTTGAATACACCAAAGTGATCTCTATTTACATGTGAAATGCTATCAGATCCCTTGAGTTCTGTGTATAACTTATTATACTGACCACCAAAGGTCCATCCCTTGCTTAGGTCATACTCAAATCCACCACCAAATGTAGTAGAGAATGCTTCATATCCATTATTGTTATATGAATTCATCATTCTATTAGTTTCAAAGATCCTAAATCTTTGTTTTGTTTTGGATGGTAGGTGATTGAGAAGACGATTGTTAGCAACACTCACCTTGTCAAGTGTCTCAAGCTGATCAATTCTACCAGACCAGTTCTTATAAGTATGTCTCTCAGCATATGCTGTGCTGGTCTCATAGGTAACAACAGAAGGATCTGATGTTGTGGTGTCTGGCGATCCATCGGTATAGACTTTGGTATATACTGCTGTTGTTGTGACAGTTCTGACCGTTGGTGTAGTGACACCTGTGGTTACATGAAGATCAACTCTCTGTTGTCCGTCACTCTCAGACTTAGACCATGCTGGTGTATTGACAATCGTAGGAGCAGCACCAGAAGGAGTGTAAGCACTTCTTTGAACGTCATAGGTTCTGGTCTCTACCCATACAGGAACCGTTGCCTGTGTGGTTGTTGTAGAGGTTGTAGGAGTGCCGTTGGTAGTTACAGTTGAACCATCACTATAAGTATCTACCGTTGTAGGTGTGGTAGTTGTTGTAGTAACTGTATCCTGGTAGTAAGTTCTAGTGTCACCAGCAGTATCAAAAACATAACGATCTTGTGTGGTGCTGCTAGTGGTAACAATAGGAGTTCCAGCAGCAGAAGATACTAATGTGGGTGCTGATGGAGTTGATGGAGTTGATGGTGGTGGTGTGGTTACTGTACCAAACTCATAGATGTCAAGAATTCCATTCTGGTTAGCATCACCAGAAATAAGACCAGCAGAAAGACTTACAGTATAAGTACGAATAACGTTATCTATTGGAGCCCACTCCATCGTTGGAGTTCCAGTTGGATCATAAGATTCAGCATCACCCAATGGGATATAAGTGAAGGTATAGTCACCAGCAGAAAGACCGACGACATTGAAACCTTGCCAAGTATAAGTACCGCCAGCAGGAGCGATACTAGCATCATAAGGAACAAGTTGTGTTCCGTCAGTAGTGAAATAGTTTGAGTTTGGATCAAGTCCTGCTGGAAGAGTTTGTTCAAGCAGGTTAAACTGATTAATAGTTGTTGTATAACTTGTACCGTTGGCACCTTCAAGTTTTAACTCAGCTTCATTAAACTGCGTACCAACGTGATAGGTTCCATACCAGAATGTTACTCCACCAGTTCCATCCCCAACATAACCAATGGCGTTAGTATGTGCTTGTGCTGCTGTAGGCACACCAAGTAAAAGTGCGGACGCTGCAGCTAGCGTCCTATTAATATTTCTAGACATAGAAAATCCGTGATTAGAGTGACTAACAAAACAAACCGATGTATGCTTTTAGGTCACCTAACCACGGATGTAATCAGATCATTTTTCAATCTGATCTATTTAGTTTTACGACTTCCAAAGTTCGCCTTCTGCCTTACGACGTTTAGCGAGACCAGCCTCTACATGACTACCAGGATTACGATAGAGGAACAGTGCTTCTGGGACTTGATCCCATTCTTTGTTCTTCAATCTCTTGGTAATGGTGTTGAAATTACTACCTCCGTAGAATCCAGCACCAAGATTATAAGCAAAACTGAGAAGAGCACCTCTCTGTCCGTCGCTCATTTCGTCCCAAAATGGAATCTTACGCAGCGAAGGTATAAATTGCTTACGGCATTGGTCCATGAGTAAGGAGTCTGCCTCATCTTGGCTAATCTTGTCTCCCAATTTGAATGGGTTTCCGTTTTTGTCTCTTGTGGACCCCCATCCGATTGTGATTGGGGGTCCCCCTGAAAGAGGGTCAGGGTAAGCCTCCAAATGACAACCTTCAAATTGTTTGATAATCTTCAATCCGACAGGTGGAACCTCGTCTGGTGGAGTGTTGGATGCCCCACCACCCCAGGCAGGGGCAGGAGCAGATGGTTCAGCGGCAGCAGCAGGAGCACTGCCGCTTGCTACTTTGGGAGTTCTTGAGAGAAGATACGACCCCAACCATCGTTGCCAGCAGGGCACCAACGGGATTTCAGTTCCGACTTCTTATAAACAGCACCCTTACCGTTCATAACATCTGAAGAATAACCATCGTTGAGATCGCCATAAGGATCATTGACGATATAATCTTCACCCTTCTTGCCGATGACTACACACATGTGACCGCCACGAGGAGCAGAAATAGGACCCCTGTGGAGAATACCGATAACCACGGGCTTACCAGCAGCAAGCTGCTTGTCAAGATCAGCAAAGGATAGATTGTAGGAGAAAGAGGACTTGACGCCAAACTTCTCCAGAACTTTCGTCTGAACGGCGTGGTCAGTAGTGTCGCCAATCTTGAATACTTCCTTGACATAAGCATCATCACCTTTTGGTCCTGCGGGTAGTGTGCCAGGCTTGAAATACTCTAGGCACATAGCACAGGAAGATGAATTACAGGTACGCTCAGCGTTGGTGTAATTGTCTGTCTGTGGGTAGTAAGGAACCTTGAGTGGGTTAGTAATTCCAGCAGCGCCTGCTGGTCCTGGTTTCCTAAACAGTTTAACCCATTCTGAGTTATCGTCAAGGTATTCTTTTGGAAGATTATCCTCTAGCCACTGAACGGCAGCGACGTGTTGGGGATTCTCGTGCTTGTAAAATCTGAAAAAATTGTGTAGATCAATTTCCATTGTTGTCTCCGTATAAACTTATGAAATATTCTGCATCTATTACTGCCAATGGTTTCTTACCATTCTTTTTCATAATTACGAGAGGTTCATAATCACCACAATTGGCAGACGCCTGTTCATATGCGTCCCAGATATTTAGTTTTTCAACATTCTTACATTCAATGCTGTGTGGAAATTTAGATCTGGCAGCACGAGCCATGATGAGATCCTCACCACCTGCTCCCATAGATCTACTTTCAATGTCTTCTGGGTGAATGTCTAATGCCTCAATGAGTTTCTCTCTGACCCACTGTTGCAGACGACGACCCTTTGCTTTTGCTGACTGCGGACGCATAATAAAAAACCTCCTTCACGGAGGTATTTATCTATTCAATTCCATGGGTCTGGAAATTTTTCTCCCAGTCCCGTCTCATCGCTCCCAGAGCCCATGCGTCCGTTAGTTTCTTCGGACCTTCGTTCAACAACTGGATTTGAAATGCTGATAGACCAGCCTTCCGTGCCAAATAATCCCTCCTCCACGATCTCTGCTTTGGGTCTATTGAGTTCATCTTCTTTCTCCCATTGTTCTACGATTGCTTCTGCCTGACGATCAACGTCACGCATAGTATTTTCAACTTTGGCATCAATATACCACTTCTCAACATAAGAGAAAAGATATTCCAAGATGATATTGAGAGGTGGTTTTTGTTTCTTGATCCACCTCTTGATCTTCTGTAGTTCTGTTTCCTTTTCGGGATCCAGAACTACATTGAATTCAAAGTTGAAATCCTGCGAAGGTGTTTGCTTTGACATCTTGTTTGATACTCCCGATTAGATAGGACTCTACTTCTGTTTCTTGTGGTGCGACTTGCATACCCTTAGAAGATAACCAATGCTCCGTCCATGGCAGAGGGTTGTTACTGATAGGAGTATCAAAGACTGCTTTGAGACCAATAGATTTCAGACGACGATTAGCAGTCCATTCAACATACTTGGAGAGTAACTTATCATTCAGACCGATGATAGAACCATCCTTGAAGAGATACTCAGCCCAGAGTTTCTCTTCCTCAACACAATCACGGAACATCTGATAGACGTTCTCTTCTTCTTCCTTGGCAATCGTTACCATGTCAGGATCATCACCCTCTTTCCATTTGTTTAGAATGTTCTGGGTGATTGTCATGTGTTGGGATTCATCTCTCGCAATGAGTCCGATGATTTTTGCAGATCCCTCCAGGAGTTTAAGTTCGCCAAAGGCGAAACTACATGCAAACGAGACGTAGAATCTAATTCCTTCAAGAATATAGACATTCGCAACCGCTCTATAGAGCTTTCTCTTGAGATCATTGAGGGTATCTTGTGCTGCAGGGACTTGATCTAAGGCATGTTCCCACTGATTACCAGCACCCCACTCCTGTGCTGCACGTAGGAACTCATCATAAGCATGAGTAACAGACTTTGCGCGTGAAAGGATCTTCTCGTCGTCTAGAATAGCGTCAAAGACTTCAGAAGGATCAGCATACACGTTCTTGATGATGTGGGTGTAGGAGCGACTATGGACCATCTCCATAGTCTGCCAGATATTCATGGCACCTTCTAGTTCGGGAAGAGAGCAATAGGGCATGAATGCCATACCAGGACCACGACCCTGTACCGAGTCCAGCAGAATCTGATACTTCAGATTGGAAGTGAAGATATGCTTTTGTGCTGCATTCAGAGTCTGATAATCAGCACGATCTTTTTGGAGTGACACCTCCTCAGGACGCCAGAAGTATCCAAGTTGCTGCTGTGTCAGTTTATCAAACACAGGATACTTGAATTTGTCATAGCGTTGGACCCCAAGAGGGGGTCCAAAGAACATCTTTTGTTTTGTGCTATCCAACTGGGTGGTGTTGAATACGGTCATCCCATCTACTTTACTACGCATTGGTTCGCTCGTTCTAAATCTTGCAACTGTCACAATCTTCCTCCTCTGCTGTGAAAATATCGTCTAATAGGTCTTGAATAGATGCTTTCTTTTCCTCCGTTAGTTGTGGTTCATCACTCTTGATATCATAAGTGTTCTGATAGTAAGAGGTCTTCCAACCATACTTGTAAGTCTTTAGAAGATCACCAGCCATGACAGAGACAGGTACTTCATTGTCGGGATAGTTCTCTGGATTATAACTCCAGTTACCTGAAATTGCTTGATCAAAGAACTTTTGCATAGCAGCAACTACCTTAATGTATCCATCATTGTCTTCCATATCCCAGAGAAGAGTGTAGTTATTCTTGAGAGAACCATACTGAGGAACGATCTGCTTGAGAGGACCCTTCTTTGATTTCTTAGTGGACATGTATCCCCTAGGAGGCTCGATGCCATTGGTGGCATTTGACACAACGGAACTGCTCTCTGAAGGCATCTGTGCGGACAATGTGCTATGTCGCAATCCAGATACTTTGATCTCGGAACGTAAAGTTTCCCAATCATAGTTCAGATCTGCTCCACAGAACTCATCAATGTCACGCTTGTAAGTGTCGATAGGGAGGATACCGTCAGCATACTTGGTGCGATAGAAGTATTCACATGCACCTTTTTCCTTGGCGATTGCGTTACTGGATTTGAGTAGATAGAACTGGAAAGCTTCAGACAAGTCGTGGACAAGTTTCCATGCTGCTGGGTCATCGTAGTGTTCTCCTTGCTTGGCGAGATAGTGTGCCAGTCCGATATAACCAATGCCGAGAGAACGGCGAGCAAGCGTACTAATACGTGCTGCTTCCACAGGATAATCTTGATAGTCAATCAGTTCCTCTAGACCACGGACTGCGAGATCACAGAGGTTTTCTAGTTCATCTAGTTTGTTGAGCTTACCAACGTTGATGGCAGAGAGAATGCAGAGAGCAATCTCACCTTCACCGTCAATATGCTGAAGAGGAGTGGTGGGAAGTGTAATCTCCTGGCAGAGATTAGACATATACACCTTGTCTTTGAAAGAAGAGTGCTCGTTACAATGGTCGATATTCATGATATACAAACGACCAGTCTCTGCTCTCTCCTTCAGGAGATCCAAAAAGAGTTCTTGAGCCCCAATAGTTTTTCTTGGAATAGACTGATCTCGTTCGTAAGACTCATATAGACTGTCAAATCCAGGAGTGCCAAAAGCATCATACAAACCAGGAACATCGTGCGGACTGAAGAGGGTGATGTCTTCGTTGTTGATGAAACGTTCATAGAAGAGTTTGCTGATCTGGATACTGTAGTCTAACTTACGAACTCGGTTATCTTCCGTCCCTTTGTTATTTTTTAATACAAGGATATCTTCTATTTCTTGGTGCCAGATCGGGAAGTGTACAGTCGCTGATCCACCCCTGATGCCGTTTTGTGTGCAGCAACGGACAGTTGCTTCAAACTTTTTGAGAAAAGGGATAATGCCTGTATGTTGAACTTCTCCACCTCGGATCTTGCTGTTGATGCCACGGATGCGACCTGCGTTGATACCGATACCCGCCCTTTGTGCAACGTATCTGCCAATAGCCATATCGCTAGTAAAGATACTATCGAGGGTGTCATCGCTATCAACAAGGACACAGCTAGCAAATTGTCTAAGTGGAGTTCGCACTCCCGCCATGATTGGCGTTGGGATGTTGATTTTGTGTTTGGAGATTGCGTTGTAGTATCGCTTGACATATTCGAGACGATCTGTGGTGTAGTTTTGAAAGAGAGTAACAGCAATCATCATGTACATATATTGTGGGGTTTCATAAACCTCACCATTGCTTCTATCCTGCACGAGGTACTTATCAACGACCTGACGTAGACCTGCATAAGTGAATAGGAAGTCACGATCATGATCGATCCAACTATCAATTTTTGCCCATTCTTCTGCAGTATATTTACGCAAGATCTCACCATCATAGACACCCTTTGCAACACAATTGTATGCATGTTCCACAACTGGAGGATGTCCATTCACCCAATCAGATCCAAACACTTGCTTGCGAACTGCGAACAGCAGCAGGCGAGCAGCAACGAATTGATAGTTGGGGTTCTCCAGGCTGATAAGATCGCTAGCAGAGCGCACCAGGATCTCCTGAATGTCCTTCGTCTCGATGCCGTCGAAGAACTGGAGACCTGAATTCATTTCAACCTGAGAGGCGCTCACACCGCCCCCCAGACCCTCGCAAGCCTCCTCAACCATCTTGTGGATCTTGTCGAGGTTCAGGGGTTCTACAGCGCCATTTCGCTTGCGAACTTTGATACCATGTCCGTTTGTCATACTTTCTTCCAGTCGTTAAATTTAAGGGTTGCTTCTAATCCACTATAGACATTAGATTCTACTATGTCTTGAACATTATGTCCAGCAAGGACCATATCATTGATGTCCTTTTGTTGTATTTTCTTTGGCCAAATGACTACCTTATCTCCTCGGTCAATGACTTTGGAGATGCGGGCGACGATCTCTCTATTGCGTGGTTCGTTATCAAATATCCAAATATAATTGCTCCAACCAAACGTCCGAACATCAGCGTCGGACCCAGCCATAGCAACAGAGTTTTCCAAAAAGGTCGCATCAAATGGTCCTTCTACGATATAAATTGGTTTGTCTTCTTTTACCCTGTCCAATCCAAAGATCTTGGGTTGTTCCTCATCTAGCATGATCGTGATGTATCTGAGTTTTGCCTTAGGGGCTAGCGATCTGCCTTGATATCCGAAAAGGTTACCTTGTTTGTCTTTGAATGGGATAATAATGCGGGGACTATCTTGCTTGAGATTATCAAACATCTTCCTTTGTTCATTTGTCCAAGCCTTGAACTTCGGACAATAGTAGAAGTAATCTAGATCTTTGATTTGTCTCTGTTCAAGATATTCTCTCGCTGGGTGAGAAATATTTAGGTCCGAAATTTTTTCAAGATCAATACCTTTTTCACGTTTGCTGAAAAACTTCGGTTCCTGAAAATTGAACTTGGGGTTTGGGATTGTAGTTCCCTTGCCAGTCTTACCATCCTTGAATTTCTCCATCACAAATTGATCGTGAAGGAAACTATCTTGGTCCTTCAAGAAGTTTGCAAGAGTTCTTCCAACACCACAGTTGTGGCATTTGAATACAAAATCATTCTTGATCTTAAACAAATATCCCCTCGCCTTATTGCGTCTCTTCTGACTATCACCACAATAAGGGCATCTGAAATTATACAGATCTGCCTTCTTGCGAGAGAAGAGAACTAGGCGAGAGGACACTAGTTGGATATATTTTACATCAATAAAAGAACTCACCTAATCTGCGCTGGCTGACTACCTCCCATAGTAGCACCGCCAGTGCCGACTGTCAAGAGATTACCAAAGAATGCCGCAGACCCGATTACGATGACTGCGGCAGACCCGATACCAGTAGCAATCCATCTGAAAGTAGCGAGATCATTCACTCGGTTCTCAACTTTGTCAAGTCTTTCGATAACTGCTTTGTGTTCTTTACTATTGGCAGTCTTGACATCCTCAAGCATTTTAATAATCAGTTGATCGTTCTTATCACTTTCATTCAATCTATTTTCATGGCGCTCAAGAATTACAGCAACTCTATTGCTGTTCTCTGAGATTGTAGCAACTGCTCGCTCAAGTTTGTCAAGCATCTCCTTAGAGAGATCTTCATAAATGTCAAGTTTGCTTTCTAAAACGGCTAACTTCTGAAGACCGAATGGCATGACTCCTCTTATCAAACGTTGCGGATAGCAAAGTCTAGAGCAGATTGATAGGTTGAAGCATCCTTGTTCAGCATATACTGGAACTGCTGCTTGTGTGTATCATCTAGCTGTGCATAACAAGCAGCAATACGCTTTGCTGAGAAGTTGTCTAGGTTCTGTTGAGAACCATCAGAGAACTGAATCTTTGCGAATGAACCTTCGCCGTTTGGATTGAGTTCAGAAGTTGCTACATCGAGAGCAACTTGGATTACATCAGCATTTTCATTCATAATTTCACCAGTCATTTCATTATCTTCCTTTTTCAATTTCTTTGTTTGATCGGATGCTTTTCTCTTGAAGTCAGAAAGACGCGCCTTCATAAGAGTATCCATTTCTTTTGTCTTGCGTTGCATTTTTTGCTTCGCTTCATCACGCTTCTTCTGAAGATCTTTCTGGCGACCCAGTTTCTTCTGTTGAGCGATTTGTTTCTGTGCTCTCTCAGTCTCAGACGAGACAGCCTCAGATACGATTGTTTCTAATTCTTCTTTCATTTTTCTACGTTGAATACGGTTAAAGAGAGCACGAGCGCCTTTGGTTCGACCATCGACTTTATCCTGATTACCCTTCTTATATCTACGATGTTGCCTGGGATTTACCATAACAAAAGCAGGTGGTAGAGAAAGACCAGATCCATCTCCTGCCATCATTTCATTTAAATTAGATTCAGACTTTTCAGACATTCTTCGTCAACATCCTCGTTAAGTAAAGGTGGTAATCTATTTAGAAACAACATGAATGCCCTGATTTGAGACCAATAAGTTGCTTCCGTCTTATAGAATAGCAGCGGTGTTGCTGCATCATCAAAGACATTATACAATACAATCACATGATTTAGAATAAGGTGGGTTTTCAATTCACCCGTCGTCTCGTATCTCTTTAGCAGTCTTTTGATATACTTGAATCGCTTCAGGTCTTCCTCAAAGTCTGCATAAGTTACGGACGACGGGTTATTGTAGTTTTGAATAGCGAAGAACAACCAGTTGTCTGGTGTCAATTCATTAAAGTTCATTCAGATCATGCAAATGTTAGAGTTGCTGTATCAGAAATTACTTCCTCAGCACCAGCATCGGTAGTGATCTTGACACGGAACTTGTAACCATCATAGGTTGCTTTGTCAGCACCAGTGATTCCAAGATCTGGACCATTAGATCCAGCAAATACTGCACCATCGGTAACATTGGTCCAGCGAGTTCCGCTTGCGGTTTGACGCTGCCACTGATATAGAAGTGATCCAGTTGTAGCAGTAGCAACAACAGAGAATGCCGCAGCATCAGTGAATGGATCAGCAACACCAGTCTGATCAGCAGGTTGTGTGCCAATTGTGATAGCAGATGCTACGTCAGCAGCAACTGCGTCATCAGTATCAGCAGTGTTAGCAGGAGCACTCTTGAATGAGCAGAGATGATCTGCCTTATGGCGAGTGTTACCTTCTGCATCAGTGTATGAGGTGTATTGCCACCAACCAGGAGCAGTTAGACCACGCTCTTTGTTTTCTGCAAGGGTTGCCTCAACAGCATCAATGAATACAACTCTTGCTTGAATGGCAGCATTGCCTTCAGCACCAGCAGTGGCATTAGTATTGCCATCGTGTGCTACAAGGGTTCCATCAGATTCGTACTTCTTAACGGAAGCCTTCTCAGTTGTGTTTAAAACTTTAATTGATTGTGCTTGCGTTTCAGCACGACTATACAAGGTCATGGATACTTACCCCAGATTTACTGTTTTCTAAAATTTATTTATAAAAAAAGGGGGCTTGCGCCCCCAACAATATCACTCACATCCTTTGAGAAGTGCTGTTCTTACAGTGGCAGCGATTAGATCATCAACATCATTATCAGTTGATTTTACATAACGCTCAAGAAGATCAACTACGAGCTTCTTGACTTGGCAAGATGACATTGCTTTGAATAGTAGTGGTTTGACGACCACAAGTGCGGCAGCTAGCATACGAGTAAATAGAACTCAACGAGCCTATTTATGGTCTCCTGCTTTTTACATAGTCTGCGGATGTCATAATATAATCTGCCGCAAGGGTTATCTTAGATTGCACCCACTCTGGTAAATTCTCATCTGGTTTGAGAATATCATGAAGTTCTTGTGCGTTACGAATAACTCCTTTGAGTTGAGTTTTCGTCATGTCACCTTCATAATCATACTCACCCTTATCATAGTTTTCAACTTGAATGTCTGGGTGAGGCGCATACAAAGGTCCTTTGTAGTTGCCAGCAAACCCTTCATTAGTGGCTCTAGTTGTCATGCTCTTACCATTGCCATCATTGACAGTAGGCATGACTTCTACAGTTCCTTTCTTTTTACCTTTGCGTTCTTTCTTTTCGCAACCACAATCCTCGCGGAGTTGTTTGAATGATTTCATGACTTCTTCTTCATCGCCATGATTTTGCTGATCTTCTTACGACGTGCATGAAGATACTTGTCGGACTTATCCTTGTCACCGTCGTTGTCGATGTCGCCATCTTCCTTACCAACTGGATCCATACCTTCTTTCATGCCCTTCTTGTTCTTTGCTTTCCAAGCAGTAGCATAAGCGATTGACTTTTCTTTATCGCTCAATTCACCATCCTTGGAATATCCTTTCTTGATGTGCTTTACCATGCGCTCATACTTTGCGCCAGGAGGTGCCTTCTCTTGGAGATCATCACCTTCATACTCAACACCTGCCTTCACACAGTTATTAACTTCCTTATCACCCTTTACTTTGGTGCCTGCTTTCTTATATCCTTTCCAGCATGACTTGAAACCGTTGTCATCTTTGCCATCCATCTTGACTTTCTCAAGAACATAGACTTCACCATCAATCTCATACTCTTCTCTTTCTAGAACCTCATACTCCTCATTCTTAGGAGCACTCTCTTGTCCGATGTATCCACCCTTCTTAGCGGTCTTCTTACGCTTAGTGGTGTCTTCAATCTCAGCACCATTTGACTGAGGATCCATACCATCAAAAGGTGCTTCCGAAAGATTAAGTTCTACAGGAGCGGTATTCTGGAAGGTGTCTCCTCCCATCCATCTACCATAAGCTTCCATCAGCGAGGATGAAAACTCATCATTGCTGTTGACTGTATTAACTGGCTTCTGATATTTCATCGTTTAATAAGGAGGTTCTTCTCGTATTATTTATAGATCTAATGTTCTTGATCCACTCTCTAAACATCTGACCTTCTTCAGAGATCACGATGGCATAGTTACCACCAACCCTGTGGATGTGTCCCTTCTCCCCTGTGCGGGATGACATGACTGCATCACCTTCCTTGAAGACACTATGCTGTCTTTGTTGTTGGCGAAGTGCTTCTTCACGTAGTTTCTTAAAGTCTTTCATAACATATAATCCCTAATAGCTTTCATAACTTTTTTACATTCATCATCAGTGATAGTACGTGGCATACCAGAACGAAAGCTTTGAAAATCTGCTTGTAGAGCAAACCCTCTCATTTTAGTGGCAGACATACCAGTAGCACCTTCAGCATCAGCACTCCTTTCTCCTGCTGTATGAACTCTAAAATTCAAATAAAAAAAGTCTGGAGAATCTTTTTTCATGTGACTAGTGAAGTTTCTTTCATACATCGGAACATCTTCTCCGCCAGCAACCCATATCACATCTTCATGCTCAGTGTTAAACTTTTCCATTACTTTAAATGGATTTGATATTTCTCTATCGACATGAATATGATTAGCATACTGAGGAAACATTTTTTTAACCAAATTAATCTTTGTTTGTGGATCAAGAGGATTTTTTTTCTTGTCGTGACTATTGCTCAGATATATCTGATAATCACAACCCTCTTCTTTAGCAACTTTGGCACACTCTTCTATGAGTTTTTCGTGTCCAATTGTGGGAGGATTCATCCTCCCAAATGCTAGAACAATCTTACTCATTTCTTAGCCCACTTCTTAATTTCGTTAAAGTTTCTCTGACTAAATCCACCAAGACGCTGAACAATTTTTACTGCTCTGGTAGAATCCCTAACAATAACATAACCTTCTTGATCACCAACTTCATAAGTACCGTTATCCTCATTATAATAGAAAGTTTTAAACCTTTCCCCAGCTTCAAACTTGGAAATAAAAATAGGTTTGATATTCTGGATACTATTATATAGTCCAACCATTGCCGTGAACTCTCTCTTCCTATTGACAACAATACGATACTGATCTTTAAACTGTTTCTTCCACTTAGATACTGCCGATGGAGTGCTTAAACTCTGCCATTTCTTCGTGTATTTTTCTCTAAAATATGCTAAGTAGTCATCATAAAAACGAGCAGCACTAGTAACCTTCTGCCCCTCTCTCACTCGGGCATTAAAGTATTGCTTAATGAAATAAGCGTGTCCCCACTGGTTATCGTAATCACTGGAGATATCATCCAAAAACTTAGAGCACTGACGAAGCAAATTCATGGCAGCTGTTTTATTCTGTTTGATTTGTCGAGACTCGGATCCAGTCAAAACCATATCGGCACCAAGTTCAGATGTATATGGTGTAAGGATCAGCATCTTCTGACTAGACAGATGAGAAGCATCAAATCCAAAATTCACATTAAGATCATGAATACTTTTGGCACTGGGAGATGCTGGATATCTAGCGTGAATGACCACACATGCTTCACAATTTTTAGCGGCATCATACAGTTCATCATGATCAGGAATGCAATAACTAATTAACTGGGGTTTAAACATAATACAGTTTTCCCCATGAACGTCATTAACTATTTTTCTGCTGCTCTTGTGAAAAAGAAAATCTCCCTGAATAACATCCTTCAACTTACCAGAATCATATAATGGTTTAAATCCTTTCCACAATGCCATGTATGCTTTCTTTAAATCTGCAGGAGCTTTAACATCCGAGTTAATTTCTTGCTCGGACTTATACATACCAGGATTTTTATTAAATACACTCTTCTTACCAACAAAGAACTGACCATCAGCAGGATCATACCCACAGAAAATAGCAGGAGAACCGTCCCATTTGGTGGTAATGTTTTTGTTTCCAGAAGGAGTAGAAGAAAATGTTTCAACTAAATCATCAAAGTATTCAAATGCTTCATGGACACCAGCAGATCCAAGCATAAGCATGAGATCTTCAGCGTGTTCTAAGTGGAGATTGGCAGTCATTAGATTAGAGCATTTGTATACTGGTGAAGTCCTTCCCTCTTTTCAATGTAGTTTCGGACAGCAGTTCCAGACCATTCGATTTTATGCCTGAACTGTAGTATATCATGGGTTGTGTTGTTATTGGTGTTGGTTGCGGACACTATGACAACTGGCAACCTGGCAGCCCTGGCGTTCTGGGGACTAGTCTGAACCAAACGAGCAGATAAAACCAAGTTTGGTTGGAGACCATGCTCTCTACTTCCGTTCAAAGCAATTTCCAATTTTCTCATATCATATTTTTCAAAAGATCCACCAGCTCTAAGTTCCACCAATTGAACATACTCTTCATCATGAGTAGCAAATTCATGTATTGTATTTACAAAATGAGTTCTCCAAGAGGCATTATTAAATTTAGATTGTAATCTAGAAAAAGCCCATCGATAAACTCCGTTTGCAACAGCAGCAGCATGATGATGGGTTGTTTCATAGGTATTTCGATTGCACTCTTCATATACACCAATAACCTGGGAATTATTGGTTATAGTTTCATCCAATATAGTTCCCCAATAATCTTGGAATGTTTGGATGTCCCATCCGCCAACTTGAGCAAATTGATTTACTTCGCGCTTCAAAGAAATCTGCGTAATATTTAATCTCTGGCTTCTAACCAATCCATCTTGGCTTTTAGGAGCAGTGTATCTAGCTGGGATATCTATAGTTTTAGCACCGTTGATAATCAAATTAACATCAACTTTGGTTCCAGTTTGATTACTGATGCCATCAGATTTAATATGAATATGATCATAGACCCTATTGTAATACATTACATTAGACAATTGTGATATTTCCCTAGAGTTAGCATAGGTCATGCACTCAAATATCAAACCAGATCTATCATACAACGCTTGGTCTCTCTCTTCTGGATCGTCCGACAAAAAATGATTAGGAAATACCAACGCCATGTTGGATTCAGCCAAAGCAATTTCTGTCAAAACATCATCATCAGGAATGATCCTTTTAGTTTCTTTTGACGTTCTAAAGTTTTCTGATTTGAAGGTATGACTAACTTCAAAGGCACGTCCTCTAGGTCTGATATGAGATTCAAGAGCATCCAATACTCGCACCACATCAGTCTGATTTACTCTTTTTGCTTTATTGATAAATCTTGCCGCTATTGCAGCTGCCAACACACCCTCGGAAGCATCACCCATATTATATCTGTATCTTCTGGTGCCACCAGCAGATCCAACTCCAAACTTTATAGTTAATGTAGTGTCGGCAAGATTCTGTAATCTTCTTTTGGCTGCATCTTTGGATAAACTACTAAGTCGAGTGTCCTGACTATAAATTGTTGGGAGAACCTTAACAGTATTCCCTCCCTTGCCAGAAGCTGCTTCTAACAATAAGGGTCTATCGACAGATGGGTATTCCGATGTAAGATAGTTGTAGAGATTTACAATGGAATTCAACTTCACAGTGGCATATCCATTGGACGCCATCTGTCGCACTTCTTCTACACTACTGGGTCTTAGTGAAAATCCCATGTATATAAAAACTTTTAATAATATTTATGGAGCATAAAAAAGGGATCACCTAAGTGATCCCCGTCATAACATATCAGCGATCATCAGCAGATCGGTTTTCAGAATAGTAAGCATCAAAGGTTCCTTCGGGATAACGCTTAGCAAGTTTAGCAATATTGATATCCAGAACCTCTTCCATAGTGATACCTAGCGCCATGGTTGCTTGTGCAACATACCACATAATATCACCCAACTCAATAATAAGATGCTCTCGATTGTCTGCGTTCCAAGCCTTACCCTGGAAGACCATCTTCTTAATGATCTCAAGGAACTCACCACCTTCAGCATTGATGCCAACGCCAGAAGTGAGAAGTCGTTCAATATTGGCACCCTCACGATCCAACTCGCCAATACGATCAGCGAAGTCAACAAAGTTTGTAGAAGCCTTTGAAGTAACTTGTGCCACAAACTCTTCATACATTTTAAAGTTAATCATACATTCCACTCAGCAAATTTAGATAGACGGTTTTGTGTTTGTTGAAATTGTGCGAACTCCTCACCAGGATCTTCACTATCGATGCTGATTGAGGAAGCATCATCTGCTACATCATACAGCTTCATCTTCGCTCTGTCAATTCCCACCATGAATTTTCTAGAGGCAGTCGGGTCGTTGTATCGGTTTTTAAGTTGTTTGACCATGATGCGACCCTGTTGTTCAAGTTCATCAGTGCTGATAAGAGCGAACATAAAATCAGCAGTGGCAGGCAAGCCAAAAGACTCAGAAGTATCGGTAAGGTCAGGGTCAGAGTTGCCGTAACCAGAACGAGTAGTTTGAGTAGCTGAGACAATAGGAACATTATGTTCCACAGCAAGACCACGCAACTCTTCAGCAATCGCTTTGACATACGTATAAGAATTGACAATCGCACCTTTATACCTCGCGCTAGCACAGATGTTTAGATAATCCACAAAGATAATGTGTGGTTTAAAGTCTTTCTTTAGGGAAAGATCTGAGAGTAATGCCTTGAAGTGTCCGACGTGAGCGGATGCTGTAGGATACTCTTTGATGATGAGTTTGCCTCTAGTCTTCCTGGCGATCTCCTGAACCTTAGAAGTAAAGAGAACTTCAGGTAGTTCTGCAATGTCTTTAACATTGACGTTCAGTAAGTTTGCGTCAATTCGCTCAGCAATTTTTTCCTCTGCCATTTCACATGTAATGTAGAGAACGTTGTAGTTCTGAGTGAGCGCGGCAGCAGCCGCATGGCACATGAATAGAGACTTCCCGACGCCTGTACCAGCAAGAGCGATGTTGAGAGTCTTGTTAGGGAGACCACCTTTCGTAATGAAGTTAAATTTATCAAGGTCAAAGGGGATCTTTTCTTCTGTGCGGTGGTAAAACTCATATCGGGATTCTGCTTGTTCAATGTAATCGTGTCCTATGTGTTCGTCGAACGATACTGCCAGGGCCGTTTGTAGGATGCCTGGTATCGCATCCTTTGATAGTTTTTTATCGCCTCCATCTGCGATCTTGATAGATTGCATGAGGGCAAGGTAGATTGCTCTGTCTTGGCACCACTTTTCTGTGGAGTCAAGGAGCCAGTTTCCATCAACCCATTCATCGTTGAGAGACTTGATCGTTGATAACGAATCGCTGTACGTGTCGTCAGTAAGATCCGTGCGAGATTGAAGATTAATCGTGAGAACTTCCTTAGTAGGTATCTTGTCATACTTACCAGCGAAGTCAGCGATCTCCTCAAAGATAACTTTTTCATGGTACTCATTAAAATATTCTGCTTTAAGAAAAGGAACTACCTTGCGATAGTATTCCTCGTTGCAGAGGAGATTACGCAAGATAGTCTCTTCAATTCTTTCAACTGCCATAGGAGAATTCCTTACGTGCTGCTTCTTCAAGTTGTGCCATTATTTCTTCGGTGAAATATTTCTCGGGATCAGCAAGAATAACAGAAGGATAAACAGAGGATTCCCCAACAACGATGCGATTGCCCTTGCGCTGGAATACTCCGTGTTGTTCACCCAGTTCCAGTAATCCGTAATAGCGGTCCAATCCACGTTCATCAAAATAGAGTCTGGTTTCAACTTTACTACCTTCCTTGGTTAGGCGAGACTTCTTTGCCTCACATTTGATAATGTTACCAACAACTTCAGTCCCATCCTTCTCCTTCTTCTTACCTAGGTAAATGATAGTAGAGGC
>Ga0222715_10001714_pt1 | contig 20779 bp, 26 predicted proteins | sample C33_9DmetaG_FD_165056 | JGI IMG/M metagenome (GOLD analysis project Ga0222715, IMG submission 165056) | Estuarine water microbial communities from San Francisco Bay, California, United States - C33_9D | ecosystem: Environmental > Aquatic > Marine > Unclassified | place: USA: California... | reverse complement strand
TAAGACATTTGGGAATATCACTTCATCAGCTGGTTATAAAGCGAACATAGCTGAATCATCTGACGCAGATAATATTACAAGTAATAATATTAAGTATGGTTATTTAGCTAATGCAGCTTCCAACAAGCCTGTTTCTGGAAACTCTCAGTATGCATCTGTTGGTAATATTACATTAACGCACTATGATGCGGCAGCCAATGATGATTTTTATATACGAGCAAAGGCTTATAACGGGAATAGCTCTTGGGCTAAAATCTTTACCGATCAAAATTCATCTTTTTTACCACTTTCAGCTGGGTCAGGTAATCCTTTGACGGGTAATCTTTACATAAACGACTCAATACCTAAATTAATATTTACAGATACAGATACATCTACAGCGGCGAACATATCTGCAAATAGCAGTAACTTAACTTATACGACCGCTACTACAGCTAGAGACCATATTTTTAAAGCTGGTACAGGTACTTTGCTAACCATAGAAGGAACAGGTGATGTCGGTATAGGAACAACGAGTGTCGATGCTAGGTTACATGTAACATCTTTAGCCTCTGGAGACATAAGTAATGTAAAATTAGAAAGTACGGCGTCTTCAAAATGGGCATTTGGCATTCCAGCCAGCCAAACATACTTCGCTTTAGATGACACTAACGACGATTTGACAACACCAAAGCTAGTTGTTTTAAAAACTTCTGGTAACGTCGGTATAGGGACAACGACTCCTTCCGCTAAACTTGAAGTTAATGGTCACTTTGCAGCTACAACAAAATCATTTATAATCGACAACCCCGACAAAGGCGGTCGCCTTCAATACGGTGTAGTCGAGACCGACGAACATAGCGTGTATGTTCGGGGCAAGTCAGATCAAGAAGTAGTTGAACTACCAGAAGAATGGGATTGGCTTGTTCATGAAGACAGTGTGACAGTTCAATTAACTTCTGTTGGTCAGATGCAGCAGCTCTTTGTTGTGGAGCAAAACAATAAAAGAATAAAAGTCAGTGGATTAGCCCCCAATGGCCAGTATAATTATGTGGTGCATGGAACCCGGAAGGATGTAGATGCATTAGAAAAACATTTAAAATAAATAAAAATATGTTCGAAAATAGAAATTACTTAATTTTCAATATGTCCGAAGTCGATTCAATTGACTTCACAAACGTGTTGGAAACTTCAACGGAAACACTGCGCTTGTCAGTAGATGAAACAAAATCGTTTGTAAAATGGGAGGGTGAAACTCCATCTTTTGTTTCTGATCTTACTAATACTGAAGGACCATACTCTCACAGTCAGATCCTTGAGGCTCTTTCTGAAGAAGCGTGGACTCCTACAGGTCAAATGGAAGAATAGATTATGGCATTATCCCACTCACCAAAAATAGTAACTGATGGTTTAGTTCTCTGCTTAGATGCGGGGGATGGTAAGTCGTATGGAGGTAGTGGTACTACTTGGACGGACAGGAGTGGGAATGGGAATCATGGCACATTAACCAATGGACCAACTTATAGCTCTAACAATGGTGGTTCATTAGTTTTTGATGGTAGTAATGATTATGTGGGTTATGACGTTGATGATTTATTTAACGATACGCAGAATTTTTCCATAGAGTATTTTATAAAAATAAATAATACCACCTCCAATCTTTTATATGGACATAATGTAAATGGTAACAGGATGTACTCTGGAACATACCAAGGGTATTGGGATATTGGTTATGGAAGCACTACATGGACGAGTAGCACTGATGGAAAACAAGAAGTTACACAGGGTTGGCATCATATTGCTGTAACAGTGAGTGATGGGGTTTGCAAAATATACGTGAATAGTATAGCAAATAGTAGAACAATTACAGATACAAGTGTAACTTATGTTTCTGGTCAACTATACATGATAGGAGCTTTTAATTATGGAAGTGGAAGCACTGGCTCATTTTATAGTGGCTACAATCATCTTAATAATTGTGCTACTTTTAAAGTATACAACAAAGCCTTAACAGCTTCAGAAGTCCTCCAAAACTATAACGCCACAAAAGGTAGATTCTCATAATTATGGCTACATCATATTCACCAAAAATAATAACAGATGGGTTGGTTCTCTGCTTAGATGCAGGGGATCGTAAGTCGTATTCGGGGAGTGGGACAACGTGGAGTGACAGGAGTGGGAATGGCTATAATGCCACATTAAATAATGGTCCGACTTTCAACTCTGCAAATGGTGGTAGTATTGATTTCGATGGCAGTAATGATTATGCAACTATTACCGATGTGATAATAGCTAATCCAACATCGTTAACTGTTGGTGGTTGGTTCAACCGAAATGGAAACGGAGCTAATTATGAGACGGCATTACATCATTCGACAGATAACAGTATCGGAAACTCGTCTTACTGGTTTGGGCTTCAAACAGATACCAATAAGATAGTCGGTACTATAGGTGCTCGTGAGAGTGGTATAGGTTGGTCTGCTGGTTTAACAGATGTGGTTGCAAACGTAGGGGTGTGGCATCATGTAATAACAACATGGGATGGCACAAATGTGAGAACATATGTGGATGGAGTTCTCAAAAAGACCTATGCTTTGTCTAGTTACACAAACCTCACCACACCAACAAGAGTGGGAGCATCTGCAGATGGTAGTGGCTATGTGATGAATGCCAGTATAGCAAATGTATTTATATCAAAAAACAAATCCTTTACAGCAGAAGAAGTCCTCCAAAACTACAACGCAACGAAAGGAAGATTCGGACTATGAGCGCACATGCAAACCCAGATATTGTTGGTGATGGATTAGTATTTTTGTATGATACTGATGATGGTAAATCATACAAGGGTGAGCCTACTGAGAATATATTTTTAAATCCTACCTTTATAGGTACAGCAGGAACTCAAACTAGTACCGTAACAGATAATTGGTATTTTAGTGGGTATACAGGAGCCTCTGGATTTAAATTTTACAATAATTCAACTTCACCTATTCCTTTAAAGTTTGCTAACGAAGGAGCGGTTATAACAACAGCTGCTAGCCCTGATAATCAAAACAGAAGATTTTACTGTGATGAAGTTTTAGAAGTTGGTGCAACATATGCAGTATCTGCTTGGATATATACTACAAGAACATCTGGGATATCTATAGCGCACTTTGAATATGGAGGCGCAACCTTAAATACAGGTTATTTCTCTAGCACTTCTACTCACCCTAATCACGCTGTAGGGGAGTGGTATTATTGGGAAGATACATACACAGTGGGCGCTGACTATACCAGTGGTTTAATTGGACCTGTTCATACTGGGTCTTCTGATACTATCGTAGGGATCCAAAGATTTCAAATTGAAAAAAAATCCCATGCTACTCCCTTCGTAAACGGAACAAGATCAGCTACACAAGGATTAATAGACCGTACTGGTACATCAACAATCAATATATCAAACGCATCATTTGATAGTAACGCACAAATGACATTTGATGGTACGGATGATTACTTAGATTGCGGTGATATGGGTATAAGCTCTAGTAAAGTTACCTTTGCAGCGTGGATAAAATTTTCTGGTTCTTCGACAGAACATATTATTGATGCCAGTGGGAACACTTGCCATTTAGCTATTTTGAGTGGCAATAAACCTTATTTTTACAATGGTTCAACTTATCATACTGGTGCCGATACTATAACTAATGGAGTTTGGTATTATTTAACAGGTGTCCAATCTGATACAAACGATATTTATATTAATGGAGTTTTGTCTAACAGTATAAATTCTAATGTTAATATCAGTGTTAGCACTGTTAATATAGGGCGGTGGCAGAGTGGTGGCCGCTATTTTAACGGAGATATAGCATCCGCTCGGATTTACAACAGAGCCTTAACAGCAGCAGAAGTCCTCCGAAACTTTAACGCAACAAAATCGAGATTTGGTCTCTAAACAAGTGTAATATAATACAATGGCAAACATAATCACAGCCCCAGAATCTGGGATTTATTTCGATGGTAATACGGCGGGTGTTTCAAGCATTCCTACGTTGACGGGGGACGCTTCAGGTGTGGCCATCCAATACGATGGATATGCGGGTGTTGAAATCAATAGCTCTGCTACTGGGGTCAATTATCTTGATAGATTCAGCGTTGAAGGTGCAAATGGACGTTTGTTTGGGGTGACTGATGAAGTCACGGGGACGGTATTCAGCGTTAACGATGCCGCTGGTTTGCCAATTATAGAGGTGGAAAGCACTGCTGACCATGATAAAATCACCATCGGAGAGTATGGAACAAATGCTTTGGTGGTTAGCGGAGATAGTGTTGGTATAGGAACAACTAGCCCGTCGCAGAAATTAGACGTTCAAGGCACGATTCTCGTTAATAACGAGATCCAGTTAGTGGACTCTAACATGAGGATTTTCCGAAGCTCTAACGACCTGCGTCTACGAACAGGTGGTAGTGATAGGGTAACTATAAATTCTACTGGTAACGTTGGTATAGGAACAACTAGTCCTGCAAGCCTCCTTAATGTCGTTTCGTCAGGTAACGGAACCACCGCTTTAACCGTTCAAGATGAAGCGAGGAAGATAAAAATAGGCAGAGACTCTGTTCAGGTATCAGACCTATCTAATACAGCCACAACTCTTTATCTAAACAGTGGAGGGGGTAATGTATCTGTCCCCGTTTCTTCTTTTACTGTTGGGGCAACTGGTCCAGATAGTGGTGTTAAACTACAAGTCACTGGACATTCTAAATTTAAAGGGGATAGCTACCATTCTCATTTTAATTATGGTTCAAGTCAAGACACCTACATAAGAGGTGGTAAAGCTGGATCACTAGTGTATATCAATGACCTTGGCACTTCTGATGTGGGTATGGTGGCTGGTGGGGGTAATGTTGGCATAGGAACAAATAGTCCTGATTTTAAATTAGACGTTGCTGGTGATATAGGTATAGATGATAAAATATACCACAACGGAGACCACAACACTTATATAAGTTTAACAAGTGATACACAGACATTTAGAACTGGAGGTACAGATAGAGTCACTATTAATAATACTGGAGTTGGTATAGGAACAGCTAGCCCACAAGCCAAACTTCAAGTAAGTACTGCTAATCAAAACACTTTCGCTTTAGCGATTGGAAACGACTCATATACAGGAGGCCACCCTCGTCATGAGTTGTTAATGTTAAATAACGGATCATTAACATGGTATTTACCAGACAATGGATCAACCCCTTCAAAGTTTCAATTCTACTCTAGAGATACGGCAACGTATCCATTTACTATAGACTCTGATACTGCAAATGTTGGCATAGGAACAACGAGTCCTGCAAAAACCTTAGACATTGTTGGTGAAATTAGAACAAGTGGTAGAGCCACCTTTAACGAATATGTAAACACAAATCTTGTTTACGGTACTACAGATTTAAATTTAGGGTATGCTGGGGGAACAAGTGGCATATTTATTAAAGGCAGCGGCGCTCTAGCAGGCAACGTTGGCATAGGAACAGTTAGTCCAGAAAATAAACTGCACATTTTAACTAGCACTACAGATACTTCATCACAGTTGATGGTGCAAAATGGAAGCACAGGAGATGCGGCTATAAAATTTAATATTAGTGGGCAAAGCTATGTTATAGGAATTGATAATTCAGATGCTAATAAATTTAAGATTTCAGGTTCTTCCTCTTTAGGAACTTACGATAGATTAACGATAGACACTTCTGGTAACGCAACTTTTGCAGGTGATGTGGTCGTAAGTGGTGGTCTTACAGTCAACGGTACTACAACAACAATCAACAGCACAACTGTTCAAGTTGATGATAAGAACATTGAATTAGGAACTGTTGCTACTCCTACTGACACTACCGCTGACGGTGGTGGTATCACACTCAAAGGTGCTACGGATAAGACGATCAATTGGTATAATGCAACTGACGCTTGGACATTCAGTCATAAAATTTCTACTTCTGAAATAACTACGGCTTCTGGGACACTAACTTTAAACCCTGCTGGGACATATATTAATCTCCCTAATGGCAAAAAGCTCTACGGAGCTAATATTGGATTTGGGTATCAGGCAAATGCTGTCAGTGCGCTTCAATTCTATCTTGGCGCTAGCATTGATAATCCAGATATTAAATTACATAGAGATGGTGCAGCCCAATTAGCTCTTCGTAATGGATCAGCTTCTCAAGAGTTTAGAGTATATAACACTCACACAGATGCTTCTAATTATGAAAGAGGTTATATTGGTTGGGATTCAAATGTTTTAGAGATTGGTAGTGAAAAATTAGGAACAGGGTCTTTAAGGAGTATGAAGATTAACTCTGCTCTTAGTTTAACTTTACAATCAAACAGTAATGGCCAAATCAAACTTTTAAGCAGTGGTAACACGGGAATCGTACTTGAGTCAACTGGCTCACATACAACAATAAAGAGATCTGCCAGTGCGACTACTAGCTTTAATCATATATTAAATTTACAGAGTACAGGGTCTGGAGGTTTGATATTACAATCTAGAAGTGTTTCGGCAGTTAACTATGAAGTTAAATTAGCATCTACTGGCTCTTATACTAAAAAATTCTTTTTTGAAGCTAGTTCGCAAGCTGGAGGTCAGGTCGGAACTGATATGATTCTTAAGGCTGGGAGTAATTCTGGCGCTCCAACACTTAGGTGTGGAGATTTATATTTAGCTGGCCAGAATTCTTCTGGTTCGGGAAGAGATGGTAACATTATTTTTCTGCATGACTCCACTAATTCATCGAATGGCAACGTTGGTATAGGAACAACTAGTCCATCCGAAAGACTTCACATTCATAACTCTACTGGGAATGGTGCTACAATTCGTCTTTCAGACCCTGATTCAACATCAACTGCTAATGCTACTGGTTATGTAGAAGTTTATCATGGTGAAGATACGTCTCGTGCAGGATATTTCGGTCTAATCACCAATTCGGAGATGGCGTTGGCTACGACAACTTCTGCAGGTAAGATTAGATTCTATACAGCTAACAACACTACAGCGTTAACAATTGATTCTTCTCAAAATATCGAGGCTGTAGGGTCAGTAACAGCCTACTCATTTATCAAAGACGGTGGGGCAAATAGTGAATTCCTCAAGGCTGATGGTAGCGTAGATAGTAATACTTACGCTTCCTCAAGTGCTTTGTCTTCTTACTTGCCACTAGCAGGTGGAACACTAACAGGCAACGTCACATTTCCTTCACCAGATGCAATTAATTTTGTTGCTGATTCTGATACTGGTGAGTCTCATGGAATTACAGCAAGGAGAACATGGAAAAAGACTGTTACTGCGGGTAACTTACAAAAGTTAGGTAAATGGACTGATACAGAAGGAACTGTTCAGATGTTAATTACTGTAGGCTCTGAAACAGGTGGTAATAGTGGAACTAGTACATACCTTTGGGGTGGTGGTTTTAGTTCTATCTCTACTGGTGGCTATAGGAGATTGCGACCTATTACTGACCATAACGGCCATGGAAATGGGCCAGATAATGGAACTAATGATTCTTGGCATGTATATCTTAAACAGGAAACTTCGTATGTATATAGTATTTCTGTAGCTGTACCTACTGGCGCAAATAACAAGAATTTAAGAGTAACTTGCGTGGAATTGGCTGGGGGTAATAACTTTACAGACATGTCGAGCGATTCAGCGTTAGCTATGTCAGGGTTGAGCTTTGGAGCAGATCAATTTAGTTTAAAGAATATCACTGCAAGTTCAGTTACTGCGACATCACTTATCAAATCAGGTGGTAGCTCAAGCGAGTTCCTTAAAGCTGATGGTAGCGTAGATAGTAATACTTACCTTACTACCAGCTCCGCTTCTTCCACTTACTTACCACTAGCAGGTGGTACGATGACTGGGGCTATTGTGATACCTTCTGGGACCATCACTATGTCTCATGCTTCTATAGGTAGTCAAACGAGTTCTATAACATCTGTCGATGGCAATAAGCTTAAATTAACTTCTTCTTTCACTGTTGGGGCTGTAGCTGGTAATTCAATCTATTTAGATGCACCTCAAGTCACACTTAGTGGTTCTAGTTCTGGTGGCAGCGGTCTTGTTATAACGGCATCTGCTACCCCCGTATCGAATAATACAACTTTACATATAGGAGATTCCTTTAGTGATAGTATAGGAATAACAGGAAGAGCTAGGTCTGTCTCGCAGTTTTTTATTAATAGAAATATAGCATCTCCAACTGGAAAATTGATAGATTTTCAAGAGAGCGGAACTTCTAGATTTCTCATAGACTCTTCTGGCAACGTTGGTATAGGAACAGTTAATCCTACTGCAAAAATAACATTAGCAGATCATACAACAGCCGCTGGAGGTATAAAATTTAGAAGTGCGGCAAGCACTGTGAGTTTGTTTAGTAACGGTTCAGGTAATTTGATGTGCGCTGCTGATTTTAATTCAGCGGGTAGAATTAGAGTCGTAGGTGGAAATGCTGCTGCTGATCCTGATTTTGGTTTCAAACAAGGTATTGGAGGAGGAATGGGTTTTTCAAGAGCAGGAGATGATATAACTTTTATTACAGATTCCACCGAGCAAATGCGTCTCGATTCTTCAGGTAACGTTGGTATAGGAACGACTGGTCCGTCTGACAAACTTGAGGTTTACGCTAATGGTGCAGACGTTGCATTAAGAATTCATGAAGATGCTGGGACTCACCAAGCACGATTGCATTTAAGAAGAGGGGGTTCTGATTGGGAGATTATTAATGATGGTCATTTAACAATAGAGGGGGAAGGAACTGAAAGGATGCGTATTACCACCGCAGGTAACGTTGGTATAGGAACAACTAGTCCTAGTGCTAAACTCCAAGTGGTCGGGACGGTTCAAGCTTGGACTCCTGCTGGAGACGCTTATTCTATTGCAGGTGCTGGAGCCACAGATGGAAACTATAGATACGCAGGTCTTAGATTTGATAGAACAAATAATGTTGCTAAGTTCGGTCATTATCTCAATTCTGGTTTAATTGAGAAAGGTTTCGTCGCAGTTGCAGATGACGGTAACGTTGGTATAGGAACAAATAATCCAACCAGTATTTTAGATATACGAGACACGCAAACAGGCGCTGCTTCTGAAATTAAGTTGTTTAATCTCGATCAAGGTAATACCACCACTCAGACTTCCGCTTTAGTGATGTCTCCAGATGTTCGTGCAAACGGAGTAAAAATCGCAGCAGTAAAAGAAAATGCGGATTTCTCTTCGTCTGCTAACAAAGATGTAGCGATTACTTTCTCGCCTGTTTTGAATAACGCAGCGGCAGAAAAAATGCGGATTACCTCGGCGGGCAACGTTGGTATAGGAACAAATAACCCAAGTTCAAAATTTGATATCGCTTTTGCTGACAACTCTGAACCAATCAGGTTCTCTTATGCTCCTAATGCTGGCGGTTATAATTTAACTCTTGATACAGAAATACCAGCAGGGGGAGTGGTTAGATATCACTGGCATCTTACAAATAACGGAACATCATATGATGATATACTTGTTCTTGATAGGGGTAATGTTGGTATAGGAACAGCGAGTCCAGCTTACAAACTAGACGTTAATGGCGAAGTAAGATCAGATGCATATAGAATAGATTTATCAGCTACAACACAAAGAGCTTTATCTTCCACAGGGACAGACAGTTTACAAGTTGGTGATGCTGGTGTTAATGACATAAAATTCAAAAACGCTGCTGGTAATTCAGTAATAATTGCTTCATCAGGCAACGTTGGTATCGGAACAACGAGCCCGTCGCAAAAGCTACACGTAGTAGGAAACACAACGACTACAGGAGTATCTTATACAGATATTGTCCAGACATATAGTGGTTCGTCTATTGACTTTAGACATCAAGACGCATCTGTTATTATGCGTGTTGATACAGCAAACGCAAGGGTTGGTATAGGAACAACTAGTCCTTCTGCTAATTACAAGCTGCATGTTGCAGGAGGCATTAAAGCTACTAATTTTTTAGATTTTAATAACAATTATGGAGTCCGTTGCCTTAATACATCAAACTCAGCAGTCGAGTTAATAAAGCTTAATAGTAGTAACCAATTACAAATAGGTTCGCAACAGTCGAACTCTAATCCTACTTTAATTTCTGGAAGTTATATCACCCTTGAGCCTACCAATTTCTTAGGTATACCTGTAGAAGCTGTTAGGGTTATAGATGGCGGCAACGTTGGTATTGGAACAACAAGTCCATCTACTACACTAGATGTTGACGGTATCACCACATCTGACGCCTTCAGAACTAACACAAGTAATACTGACTACAACGTAATCAGCAGGAATAGCACTAGTACCACTCTGTGGGTTCAAGCGGCTCAATCAGGAAGCCTTCAAGGAATCGCATCATTTAGGTATGGGTCTTCTACCGTTAATGCGGGAACTGAGGTCTGTGCGATCAGAAGGAACTCAAGCTACTTCATAAACACTAAATTAGGAATTGGCACGAATAATCCGGGCAAGACGCTTGATGTCAGCGGGGAAGTCAGAGTCTCTAATGGAGATTTAGAAGTCGTTGGGAGTTCCGAAGGTATTATACTTACAGCTCCTAGTGGTGGACGTTACCGTATCAGCGTTAATGATAGTGGGGAACTACAGACATCTGCTGTTTAAAATAAAATATCACTTTATGTTTAAAATGGTGTAATTAAAGATATAATTATAAAAAGTCATGGCTATTTCACGCTCACCCTCATTTACTGTCCCTGCTGTCTCAGAGAAATCTTTTGATTCTGTATGGGTTCGCAATATTAACATTCACTGCCCACAGCTTAACGCCGAAGGTAATAACGAAGGCAATATTAACATAGAGTTGATGCCTTACGATGCTACAGAAGGCTCCGAAGCTATCCACTTCACCATCGACAACGAAGGCGTTGAGTATATCAATGTCCCAAATCGAGCTAACGGACGCAAAACTTTTTGGGAGTGTGTCAACGAAGTCCCTGAGGTTGCCGCAGCTATGGAAGCTATTGTCGCTGCTGTAGGACCACTTAAGACTTGGGCTGAGACCGCCCCTGTAGTCGAAGAGCCTGTAGTCGAAGAGCCTGTAGTCGAAGAAGAAGCTCCTGCTGAAGAAGACCCTGAGTAATTTTCTTTAAAAAACTCTTGAATTATTCGTAATAATATTTATTATTCGTTAACTATGAATGAAATTAACTTATCTTTCCAAGAAAACGAATTAAATGTATTGCTGCAACTTATTGATGCGGCTATCAAAGCTCAAGGACTCCAAGTCGCTGAAGCTGGTTCTTTCCTCGCTACTAAAATTCAGGAGCAAGCCAAGTCCCAGATCGAGCAGCCTGAAGAATCTGAAGAGGCTCCTGCAGAATCTTAGAGATGAGATTTTCTGGGAAAAGCCAGATCGTCAAAGATATACAGTCCCAACTAGGGCTAACTGTTGACGGAGTCGATGGCACCAAAACTTGGGGTGCCATCGTCAAAGGTTTGTGCAAGGGCAAGAGTGAAAAAGAGCTTGTCCAATTTGTGCAAAGAATCCTTCAAGTGGATGATGATGGGGTAGATGGCCCCATAACTTGGAAGACAATCAAGTCTCTATTGGTTGAAAAAGAAGAGTTTGTAACTCCATCCACTTATCAGCATGAGTCCGAAGAGAGTGTCAAGGATTCTCTCTCCCCTAACGCACTAAAACTAATCATTGATTATGAAGTGGGGGGCGGGGAAGGTTACTACAATCGATATCTCAAAAAACCTTGTTGGCCTAAAGGCGCAAGCGGAGTAACTGTTGGTGTTGGTTATGACCTTGGTTACAACTCATCTTCTCAATTCCATAAAGATTGGGGTGGGAAGATAAGTGATTCTGATTTTGATCGTTTAAAGAAGTGCCTTGGTTACAAAGGCTCTGCTGCGAGTAAAAAAGTTAGCAGTGTAGCTGACATAGAGATCCCTTGGGAGTCGGCTTTAAATGTATTTAAATTAAATACAATTCCAAGGTTTGTTGCAATCACACTGAGGGCTTTTCCGGGGGCGGATGCGTTGCATCCAGATGCTTTTGGTGCGCTCGTCAGTTTAGTATTTAACCGTGGCGGCTCTGTCAAAGGTAGCCGCCGTGTAGAGATGGCTAGGATTCGGGATTTGGTCCCAAGCAAGAATTACGATGCCATAGCCCAAGAGATCCGTTCTATGAAACGAATCTGGGCAGGAAAAGGTTTAGACGGACTCCTTAGAAGGAGAGATAAAGAAGCGGCTTTAGTAGACGCTTGTAGTTAATTGTTCTAATCCTAGAAAAAAAGTTGACGGCCTCATTATACTTTGTATAGTGGGGTCGTTCGATAATTACGGATAGCGAAAAATGGATTCACAAGAAATTAAAAATATCAATGTAAATAAGCACGACATTTTTAAATGGGTTGTCAGCCAAAGCTGCTTCGACCCTGTTGAGAAATGTATAGACACGACAGTCTACGAAACATTCGGAGACCACATTAGAAACAGTAAAACAAATGAGTATATTGAGCAACAAGAGGATTACACTAATTTCTACAGGGAGATGTTCAAATTGAAGAAACTCGTCCCTGAGATGAGTGGGCCTGAGATAAAAAGACTTTGCGAAGAGTTGGAAGAGATAGCTCCAAAATTTGTTTACTTGTAATGAGACACTTCGAAGAATACTTTTCCAAAATGATAGAGAGACAAAAACCAATGAACTACGAAAAATTAAGCACACTTGTGCTACAATGGGGAGAAGATAAGGGCATCTTTGCCAAGTCAACTCCACTCCGACAGCTTGACAAAACCCAAGAAGAGTTAGATGAGACTAGGGAAGCTCTAGAAAAGTTAGAGTCTTCAGCTCAACAAGATCTCCAACTAGAATTCGATTTTATAGATGAACTTGATTATCCAAACACTGAGATTGAGGCTTTAGAGGAGGCCAAGGACGGGATTGGTGATATGCTAGTCACGGTCATCTTGTTGGCTAAAATGCTCAACATGGACAGTGTCGATTGCTTACATTCGGCATATAATGTGATTAAGAAACGCACTGGGAAGATGGTAAACGGTCAATTTGTTAAAGATAATTAGATGAAAAAAGCAGTAATTTACGAAAGAAAGAAGAAAATTCGCAGGAAAGGCATTCATTCAAAGAGCAAAACCTCTAAAATAAAAGGTTCTACCAACTACAAAAAGCCTTACAACGGTCAGGGAAAATAAAATTTCTCTTTAGCGGCCAAAGAGTGTAATTATATTTGTATATACCACTAATATTATGGAAATGATCACACAATTTGTTGAAGGGCAGGCTTGGTTTAACTGGGCAACTGCTGTTATCGCCGCCGCTAGTGTTTTTGCGGCTTCTACACCTACCCCAGAAAAGGGTAGCTGGTTGGCCAAGATCTACGGCGTTGTCGATTTTCTGAGCGTAAACTTCGGGAAAGCGAAAGACAAAGGGGACAAAAAATAAATTTTTGTCGTTATGCTTAGAGTTATAGTGTTTTCTATTGTAACTTCGGCCCTTTGTTACGCTGTTATAGCTAATTCCAAAAAACCTGAAGAGTCTGAAATAACAGAAAGCAAATAAAATTTAATTAATTTTAATCACCCTCGTGTTCGTAAAGAATGCGGGGGTTTTTTGTTGATTTACAAAAGAATGTGTTTATACTAAAATAATGAAAAACACCGTTGAGTTGTTGGGTTACTATGGGAGTGACGAAGTGATCGCTTGTAGTGCATGGACATCAACTAGTAGAGAATTAAATGAAGAGAAAAGAAAGAGAATTCCGAAGCTCATCGACATGCTTTGGAGCAACGGACACGAGACCCCTTTTGAAAAAGGTAGCGTTCATTTCCTTATTGATTGTGACATCGCCTCTCATATTCACTTACTTAAGCATAGAATATCTTCGCTTAATGCTGAGTCGGCACGATACAAGGAATTGAAGGAGGACAAAATGTTTATCCCGGAAGACTGGCCAGAAGCGTGGCAGAATGAGCTTATGATATACACAGCTCATGGGAATAAACTTTACCATGAATGTGTAGAAGCTCTTGAGTCAAGGTTGGGTCGTAAACGAGCAAAAGAATCTGCCCGTTTCTTCAAAACTTATAACAGTAGAATCCAAGCTGATGTACAGTTTAATATGAGGAGCTTTGCTAACTTTGTTAAGCTACGCAAGAGTGAACACGCTCAAAAAGAAATCAGAGAAATAGCAGAAAAGATGCTTGACTTGGTTAAGAATATAGAAGACAATCCGTTTCAACACACCTTGAATAGTTGGGGTTATTAAATTATGAATAAGTTAGTTAAAATATCATTAGTCGTTGCTGTAATATCTTTTGTTTTTAAATTTGGGGTAGATGCCTATGTTAACAGAGGGGCAGACTATCCAGAAGGTCCGACAGTAAATGGAGAAGAGTTATTTGTCGATATGGGGACAAACACTTTTTATACCTCTCCGAACATGGAGAAAAGGGATCTGTTTACTGGGACTTCCATCCGCTACCATATTAACGGAGAAATGATAGCGAAAGCTGGCATCCTTGAAGGCAAGCTCCACGGTTCGTTCGACAGTTGGTATGAAAATGGTCAAAAACAAATGTCTCTAATATGGTTTCATGGGGAGAAGTTCCGTAGGTTTAGGGCTTACCGTTCTAATGGAGACAGAATCAAAGGAGATGGCAATGAAATAGCCAAGAAGGTATTTTCTGGGGAGTTAATTTTAGAATGATTTCACTCTTGAAGATTTATGACAGAGAAAGAAAACAAAGAGATTGTATCAATTAAAAAAGATATTAGCGATCTAAATGATACAATCAGAATTAGGACCAGAGCCTTGAAGACAATTGCCGTATTCTTCGGCACACTGTTTGTTCTGGATGCATCAATGCTTATTTACAGCATTTTAAATAAGTAAAATTCGTAATCCCCACTTGACTTGATGTCTAAACTGTGGAGAATATGGTGTAGGACGATGGGCGAGCGGGTGTCAGAAAACCCTAGGGAAGCTGACCTCGCCGCCCTCATCCGAACGTTCTGGTGGTTTGTCCATATAACTACTTGTGGTTTTATTATTGCAAACACCATCAGACATTGGTAATGCGCTTGTAGCTCAGCGGTTAGAGCAGGGGTCTCATAAACCCTTGGCCACTGGTTCGAATCCAGTCGGGCGCACCATTTTTAGTGTATATAGATATCATGAAGATAACAGGGAATCAAAAAGTAGAAATTGAAATATCAGAATCTCAGCGTCACTTTATAGCAGCTGATTATATATGTGAGGTCTTTGAGTGGAACTCAGAGTACTTCATAGAGGATGGTTGGGTTATAAAAAGAGAGATGTGTCACAGTTCACACTCATTCCAAGTGAATAACAAAGTGAGGGAGGCTACAAAACAGGATTACTGCATGTATGACATCTTCAAGACTCTAAAGAAGCAATCTTTTTAACCGTTAAAATACTTTATCTTTTTAAGTGTTGGTGGTCCAAAACCCAAGGTATTACTAGGTTTTCCACACATCTAACGTAAGCTTCTTCGTCATTTTCTATCATAAAGGCTATGCCTGAAAGTTCAAATATCATATGTGTGACCTCATGGACCAGTGTCCACCAGTGTTGCTCTGGGTTTTTAAGGCATTTTTTATTTAATTTAATCAACTTCTCGTCGAGAAGACATTCGCCCCAGTCCTCCATGTCCTCATAGACAATTCTAATCTTTTGATTTAAAACCTCTACAGAAGACAACTTCCTCATATTTAATAATTACACTTTTTTGTTGATTTTTGGCTTAAATTTTCCTATTATATGGAGAGTGATGCGACTGCAAGAAGAAATTGAACTAATCAAGAAAGCCCAACAAAATATTGCTGAGTTAGACTTACAAAGGACAAAGATTTTTAGTGATCTATGTCAGGAGATAAAGCCAACTGGTAGGTTAGAAAGCACAATGTGGGATTATACAATCAACGGGATACAATGTTATTTGTACGATATTGAATCTTTGTTAAGAAATAGGCATAATTCCCTTGACTAGACGTAAAACACTGATATCTTGTGGGGGCAATGAACATATTCGTAACAGACAAAGACCCTTACAAAGCTGCTCAGAACCTTTGTGACAAGCATGTTTCCAAGATGATTGTAGAGACTGCTCAGATGCTAGCGAACTGCTTCTCTTTGGAGACCTTAGCTAGTAAAGGTTGCCCAAGGAGCCAGAAAGGGAATGCTAGGAAACATTCATACGCAAAGCACCCTTGTACCATATGGGCCACGAAAACAAAATCTAACATGATGTGGCTTATTCGCCATGGATTGGCTATGTCGAGAGAGAAGAAGTTTAGGACTGATAAAGACCATTTCTCTGAACAGTTTATCAAGTGGTGTATGTTCAATATGCACCTTGCCACCACCCCTTCTGGTCCGTTAACAGAATTTGCTGTAGCTATCAGCCAAGATCAAAAATGTCGTACACACCCTAGGTTCGACAACCTTTCTATCGTTGAAAAGTATAGGGAGTATTACAACTACGATAAATCTAGGTTTGCTAAGTGGACGAAGAGAGCAGCACCAAGCTGGTATTCCCCAGTATAACATGGACAAAGTAGCATTTTTAAATTTATCCTTACACTCTTTTAACCAAGAAAGGGCGTGGGAGAAGTTCTTCGATGGGGGTGACAAAGACTCATTCAACCTGTACATACATTCTAAGAGCAAGAAGAAGTGTAGATTTTCTGATCATTACATAGACAAAATTATTCCAACTGGATGGGGGCATTTCTCCTTGGTGGAAGCAACTATAGAGCTTATCAAAGCGGCTCTAAAAGACGAAGGTAACGAATATTTTTCTTTGATTAGCGACTCTCATTTTCCATTGTATACCCTAGATAAAACTATTTCCCTGATAAAGGAGAGGTACCCGAAGACGACATTTGCTAAACACTTTAGTTTTCATACCAAAGTGAAGAGTCAATTAACTTTCAGAAAAGGGGTAAAAAATTATAAATTCGATGAGTATAACGCTGTTTGTCAGTTCTTCGTTCTGAGGCGCAAAGATGCTATCAAATTTGTTGAGACGTTTGATCACTGGTCAAAGTTCTTCGTCAAGAACGAGGTCATTTTTGCTGATGAGTTCTACTTCTGGGGTGTAGGCAAAGAAATAGGGGTTGACTTCGACATGGGGCAAGCTACAACTTATTCCGATTGGAGCATAAGAAGAGATGAGTTCGGGAAAATAGAAAGAAACCCTAAAGCTTTTAAGATGTTGAGCAGTGCCATGGTTAAATTTTACCGTGAAAAAGGTTTTTTGTATTCAAGAAAGGTAATGCCGAACACTCTGGTCGCAACAAACCCCTTTTTATTAAAATGAGAAAGACTATAGACCCCATAAAACATTTTGGAATTATTATTGGCTGTATACTTTTGGGGATACCTTTCGGTATCCTTGTAGGTGTGATGTCAGCTTTTAAATTCCCCTTTGCAGTTTACAATACCTGCATACGAAAAGATCGACAAGCTAGACTGGATCAAGCTCAACAGTTCTTGGACGAAAACTCAGGTCAGAATATCTGGGACAAACATATACAAAGAATGGAAGAAAAGAAATCATATGACAATTGAAGAAGTAATAAAAATGTTGGAAGAGACCACCGATGGCCTCAAGACTACCTTGCGCCAAAAGAGTTCTGATTACACTGGTGGAGAAACCAGTCAAGACCCTTTCGCTAACTTCAAAGCTACAGAAGTTCTTGGAGTCGATTCTGTTATAGGGGTCATGATCAGGCTTATGGACAAGATCCAAAGGGTTAGATCTTTCGCTAACGATGGGGAGCTTAAAGTTAAAGATGAAAGTGTCGATGATGCATTCAACGATATCATTGGTTACACTATCCTAGCTAAAGCTATGACAAGAGAGAAGAGGCAAAAAGCCCAAGATCGAACACAATAATTCCAAATATGGGTTTTGCTATGCAGGGAGAGTATAAAAAATTTGATAAAAAACTTTTTGAAAAGTTCGATAATTCAGCCAGAGAAAGAACAAAACAATTTCTTCGTTCTCAAGGTTGTGAAGTGGTAGATAATCCAAACCAGTATGGGGTAGACCTGATTGCAGAAAAGAATGGAAAGAAATACTTTGTTGAGTGCGAGGTGAAGAACGTTTGGAGCGGGAAGAAATTTCCTCCTTATTTTAAAGATGTTCAGCTCCCAGCTCGCAAAGAGAAATTCTTCGGTAATCAGACTGCATTCTTTATATGGAACAAAGAATTAGATAACGCTGTTTATTTTTGGAGCAGCGAAATCAAACATCTTAAACCTCAGGTTGTAGAGAACAAGTATATGAAGAAAGGTGAAAAGTTTTTTAAGATTCCCTTGGACTTAGTAAACATGGTTGACAAAGAAATTTAATTTAAATTCAAAAAAAAACCTTGACCGGGGGTGCTTCGTATTTCATGATCGTTTCGTCATGGAATTCGAACACCCCATTTTTACTACAGCAGAGCAGTACGAAGAGTATAAGACTATAATGTCTGAGCTTGCGGATATTGCTGAACAAGAGACCGGAGATCCTCAGCCCGGAGATTTCGGAATTGAAAATAATTCTAATTTAAATTAAATTAAATTTGACACGCCCAGACCAATATGTATACTGACGACATCATGAACAACGAAACGAAACGAGGCCGTGGCCGCCCTAAAGGTTCCACATCATTAACCAAGGTCAGGCTTGCTGATCTTATGAGTCAACTTCCTACCGGAGCAAACATTGTGGTTGGGAAGAAGTGGTTGGAAGATATGGGGCTTGAGATAAACTCCCCTACCCCGGCCCCGGTAGCTTCCCCAGTAGAAGATCAGGAAGAACAGAAAATCCAATTCAAAGTATACTAAGATGTTCAAAGAACTTGTAGGTCAAGAAGAAGTTAAATCCAAATTGGGGTTTTATGCTAAAGCTCACAAAGCTGGAGCTATCGTACCACCAATTATGTTTAATGGTGCTAAAGGTTTGGGTAAGACTGAATTTGCTAAGCAGTTCGCCAAGGGAATCGACAGAAAACTTTTGGAGATTAACTGCGGGACAATCAGAAATGCTCAGCAGTTTTTCGAGCAGGTCTTTATGACTGCAATCGCAGGAAATGAAATCACCGTTCTTCTGGATGAGTGCCACGCTCTGCCAAAGGATCTCACAGAGATCTTCCTTACTGTGTTCAATACAGAAGGTGCCAAGAAGAAAGAAGTTTCCATTGGTGACGGGTTCGCAACCTTTGACTTCACTAAACAAAACTTCTTGTTTGCTACAACAGAGATGCACAAGATCTTCGACCCTCTTAAAGATCGGATGACCATCGTTGATTTCGAAACTTACTCCCCGGTTGATCTTGCTTCGATCATCCAGAAAAAAGTTAGCTGGGTCAACTACGACAGTGGTATCCTCGATGAGGTCGCCGATACAGTCCGGGGGAATGCGAGAAGTGCAGTTAAGAGAGCTTTGGAGGTCAAAGCCTTCTGCAATGTCAAGAACAAAGACAGGCTCAGTAGAGCATACTGGAATGAGATGAAAAAAGTTTTGGGTATTCGACCCTTCGGACTTTCCAACCTTGAAGTCCAGATCCTCAAGACCCTCAAGTCCAATGGTCCAAGCTCTTTGCAGATGCTCTCCGCTGTAACCGGGATGTCGAGGTCTGCGATCCAAAGGGACGCAGAAAACAATCTGTTGCGCTCTGGGTTTCTGGAGATTGACGGGAAGCGGAAGCTCACGCCGAAAGGTAGAACCATCCTTGAGAGAGTATGAATTATATAGTATCACAATGGGGTAGAGGGGTCTCAGTCGGATTGGCTGGGACTCCAGAGGAGGTGAGGGTGGATGCGACACTGGCACACAACTTATTTAACATAAACTTTTTTGATGATCTGTTTAATGGGAGGTTGAACTTCCCTTCGGTCTGTAAGTTCTACAGATTCTTGATTTACAAACACGCCCTTCCTACTATGTCCAGAAGAAAATGTTCTCTGGCCGAAGCAATAAAAATTAATAAAAAACAAGTCAGATCGCATTTTATCTTGTTTAAAAACTTTATGAATGAGCTTGACAAGACCCCTTATTCGTATAATATGGGGATGCACAACGATGGTGACTTTGGTTACTACTACGAAGATTAATACTATGGACCTAATCAGAAAGATATTCAAGTTCAAAATGTTTCATCCTGCTGAATGGTTTGTCGAGCGTGAGCGTAGGATCGATTCTCAGGTGCTTAACCCTCCATCATGGAGGGAGAGAAAGGTGCAGAATGAGATGGTTGACAGAAAGTACGAGGAGTCGGTGAGAGCTAAAGAGAACAAAGAAAACTCTTGGGCTGACAAGTATGATAAGGATTTTAAGAACATGAACCGGGAGTTTACACAAAAAGATGATTAAAAAGTTTAGTTACGTAGTGTTAGCAGCAGCGATAATAATTCTGATCAAAGCTTCTGGGATTATAGACTTGCTTTTTCCGGGTATGTTTTAACTGGAAAACTAAGAATTTAACATAAGATATAATACAATGATACATAATATAATCAGCAAACTAATAAAGGATCTAACAAAGTCATTAAAGGATCTGGAAGATTTGAAACAAGAGGCTTCTAGCGTTGAAGCTGTCCCTAAGCCAGCCAAGAGTTCATACGAGCTTGCTTCTGAGCTTGAGGCTCGTGAGATTGAGCTAATGAGTCCTTCGCAAAGAGTTCAACGTGCGACTTCGGGGACAAGCGCCGAAACCTCTGCCGAATACACGAGTGCCGAATACACGAGTGCCGAATACACGAGTGCCGAAACCT
>Ga0222715_10001713_pt1 | contig 20793 bp, 28 predicted proteins | sample C33_9DmetaG_FD_165056 | JGI IMG/M metagenome (GOLD analysis project Ga0222715, IMG submission 165056) | Estuarine water microbial communities from San Francisco Bay, California, United States - C33_9D | ecosystem: Environmental > Aquatic > Marine > Unclassified | place: USA: California... | reverse complement strand
TACCCCGTACACACCTATATCAAAATCCGAAACGATCTTAACGATGTAGATATCGAAGCGGGTGATGCTGTCTATGTCAAAGGGACCCACAATTCAAACATATTGAACGTCGGTCTCACGAAATCGGATGATCCATCTACGATGCCCTGTATCGGTCTCTCGAATCAGACCCTGACCCCAGGTCAGCAGGGAACTGCGGTCGCATACGGTAAGGCACTAAATGTTGTCACAGATACGTTCCTCGTGGGTGAAACGGTCTATGTGAGTAACACCGTACCCGGTGGTCTCTCTAATGTCAAACCCTTTTATACCGATGGTGTGCCAAATCTCATCCAAAACGTTGGTGTCGTGACAAAGGTGCACGCGAGTAATGGAGGTGTCTTCGTGACGGGTATCGGTCGTGCGAACGATGTTCCAAATGCACAGGTGGTTCTGGACGAAGGGGACATCAATTGGGTATACGTGAGTAATGTGAATAATAATTTCCAAAAGATTGAACCTTCTAATTTGTTGACCCAACTTCAAACTCTCCAACAAGTGACTGATACAGGGAACACAACTTCCAACACCATCCGATTCACAAACGTGACCACAGGTCTCGTGACCACCTCAAACCTTCAGGTAGGTTCGAACATTTCTGTGACAGGTCTCGTAGATCCAAATAAGAAATACCTCCCTATGGTTGATCATGATGGGTTTTTCAAACAGTCTCCAGTGTACCTGACAGATACAGGTAAGTATGTCATCTCAGCCTCCGAGGCAGAGTTCTTGGGGAATATCACACTCAGTGGTAATAATACGATTATTTCATCAACTTCTGTGACCATCGAAGATAGAATTTTTGGTATCGCAGCGAACAATGCGGCGACTGATCTCGATACAGGAATCCTCATCGAACACCAAGATGGGGGTACGTACGCGAACGTCGCTCTCATCTTCCACGCGGATGATCATAGATTTTCGGTGGGGTACACACAGAATACCTTTACAGACAACCACATTCTACATTACCAGGATCCAGGAGGTTTAGTAGTTGATTTATTGGGGAATGTTCAAATCCAGAATAGTGCGACGTTGAGTTCTACCCTCGATGTCACGGGTGCTGCGACCTTCGCAAATGATCTGACTGTGGGTGCAGTCTCCAATCTTTTCGTAGATGTGAGCACCTCTAGGGTTGGTATTAACGAGGCGACCCCGGGTGCGTCTCTCGATGTGGGGGGTGATGTGAAAATTCAAAGTGACGTGATTGCCACATCCAAAACTTCCGCAGCACTCGTGGTCGCGGGTGGTGTGGGTGTCGGTGGAGACGTCTATGCGGCGAATACCGTCCTCTCGGGTAATTTCACTGTGGATACAGACACTTTGATCGTAAACTCGACGACCGACCGGGTAGGCATCAATAAAGAGGTTCCAGACGTCGCCCTTGATGTCGTGGGTGACGTGGTCATCACAGATGATTTCACAGTGGATACGGATACGTTACGCGTGGATTCGGTGACTGATAGGGTGGGTATCAACGTGTCGGCACCAGATGCTTCTTTGCATGTCATTGGGAACGCGTACGTCTCTTCGAACCTGACTGTGGATACAAATACCCTACACGTAGATGCCGAGGGGAACAAGGTTGGTATATTGACCGTGAACCCAGCGTTTGCCCTAGACGTTCATGGAACCTCCAACGTTGGGGCGTTGACAGCAACGTCTCTTTCTGTAGACACTGACACTCTCCACGTCGATGCGACCAACAAAAGAGTTGGTATAGAAACCTCTAGTCCAGAGGCAAATCTACACGTAGTTGGTAATGTCATTGTGACTTCGAACCTGACTGTGGATACAAATACCCTACACGTAGATGCCGAGGGGAATAAGGTTGGTATATTGACCGTGAACCCAGAGTTTGCCCTAGACGTTCATGGAACCTCAAACGTTGGGGCGCTGACAGCAACGTCTCTTTCTGTAGACACTGACACTCTCCACGTCGATGCGACCAACAAAAGAGTTGGTATAGAAACCTCTAGTCCAGAGGCAAACCTTCATGTCGTCGGTAATGTCATTGTGACTTCTAACCTCACAGTGGATACAAATACCCTACACGTAGATGCCGAGGGGAATAAGGTTGGTATATTGACCGTGAACCCAGAGTTTGCCCTAGACGTTCACGGAACCTCAAATGTTGGAGTGCTGACAGCAACGTCTCTTTCTGTAGACACAGACACTCTCCACGTCGATGCGACCAACAAAAGAGTTGGTATAGAAACCTCTAGTCCAGAGGCAAACCTTCATGTCGTCGGTAATGTCTATGTGACTTCTAACCTCACAGTGGATACAGACACTCTCCACGTCGATGCGACCAACAAAAGAGTTGGTATAGAAACCTCCAGTCCAGAGGCAAACCTCCATGTCGCAGGAAACGTATACGTCTCCTCGAACCTCAATGTGGACGCCAACGTCTTCATCGCGGGTGGCCTGGTGACCAACACAGGTGGGGTCACGAAGAAGACCTACTCCTTTACAGGAGCTCTCACTAGTGGTCAGAGTATAGCGGATTCCACAATTAAAATTACATTCAGTGCCCACGTCTTCTATGCCAAGATTGTGGCACACCTCATTGAGGGTGACGATGAAGTCAGTACACTTTCGATGGAGTGTGGTGGTGGTCATAGAACAGGGGGGACACCTCTCGTAATTGCAAAGGGTCCTATCAGTGTATTTGGTAATACAAGTACAAATCCATGGAATAGTACAGTTGCTGTTACTACCACAACTGTAGCCCTCGCACCAACAACGGATATGGCAGCCGCTGGAAACTACAATATTTTCATCGAATATATCTCAGCCCATGCGGACGGTGCAGTGACTAAAATCACAGAAGGGTTGACGGATGTGATAACTTTCGGTTACTAAATCCCTTTTAGGAGCGCCCTAGGCTCCTAAAAAAATTGTCCGGTACTTATAAATGGCACAGACGAATGTCCAAGCCTTCTCAGGCAACGTCGGCATCGGCACGGACAGCCCAGGTGATCTTTTAGAACTACACAGCACAGGGGCAGCTGATAACGTTGGGATGATAGTTGGAAATGGAGATAGAAAGTGGCGTGTGGGAATTAGGGGTGATACCACCGATGCTTTTGCTATTCAAGATGATACCGCCGGCGCGATCCGAGCAACGTGCAACACCTCCGGAGTTTGGGACTTTCCTGCCGGTTTTACACCGAGAAATATTAACGGGGTTTCCTTCGACGGAACTGGAGATATAACTGTAGAACCCTACATCTCGGATGATAATACGGGTGATGCCACTTGTTATTTAGTGTTTTCACAAGATAGTACCGCGGGTTACAAAAGACTGTATGAGGATAGTTCATTGATTTACGACAATACCAATAACTCATTGAATGTTGGTGGCACAGTAAAGGGCAGCTATAATACTGATACGGCCTCGTATTTTGGTCGTGCGGCGGTAGGATATTCCGGTCACACTGATTGGGCTACGTTTTCTCATATAGACAGTAACATTGCAGGTGAGTATGCTGTTGCGCAAAACCCTAGTGGACGAACCATACTGAATGCCGCTCCTGGTCAAAATCTAGAATTTGCCAACGGCGACAGTAATAAAATGACCATGAAATCCAGCGGCGATTTAGGTATTGGATCGAACTCACCGGGTCATAAACTTGAAGTTGGGGGTTCGACCAGCGTCCTCAGTCGTATTAATAATAAATCTTCTTCACCACATGTTATGTTGCAATCAGCGACGGCCTTTTGGCAAATATGGAACAATGGTTCGGATAGCCTTCTTAGATTTTATTGCGGTGGTGATAAAGCATATCTTCAATGCTCGGGTGGTAATGACCTCCTTAACTTCACCGGTCAACACAGAACGTTCATCAATAACATTCCTTTCTCCCAAGCTAACGACTTACAGGGTTTTATTGTTTCAGCTGACCAAAACAAATATATTAAGATGAGCGGGGGTATTGAGGCAGGTTCAAATGCCATTACGATTAATGAGTCGCTTCCAATTGTTTCACTCTCGAATGTAGTTCAAGATAAAAGATGCTTTGGGGTTATTTCCTTGTCCGAGGATCCAGATACGCGCAGTGATTGTCATGGTAATATGGTTTCTCTTTTTGAAAAAGAAAATGGTGATACTCGCGTTTATATCAACTCGGTTGGTGAAGGTGCTCTATGGGTGACGAACATTAACGGTCCTCTTGAATCGGGTGACTATATCACCACTTCCAACGTAGCGGGGTACGGTCAAAAACAAAACTCCGATTCTCTTAAAAACTACACAGTTGCCAAAATCACAATGGATTGTGATTTCAATCCAGTAACACAACCTATTAAAAAACTTAAGCAAGAACTTGGAGATGTGGAATATTGGGTCAGTACGGAAGAATTGGACGTGTCCGAAGAGGAATACTTAAATCTCGAACCGGAAAATAGAAAAATATTGACTAATACACGATATTCAAACGGAGAGTATGATATCGATGTAAACCAATACGAAACTCTTGATTCGAATACTCAGTCTACATTTACAGAGGTTACTGAAAACACGTATATACATATTAAAAAGGAGTATGGAAAACAGTACAAAATCGGTTTAGAACGTGAAGTCCGCCGAGAACTCGTGAATGTCCTGGATGAATACGGTCAGATCCAATGGGAGGATGACCCATCCGGTGCTACAGAAAAGGCTTATAAGATTAGATACCTCGATGCCGATGGCAATATCACAGATGAAGCCAATCATGTCTATAAGGCGGCATTTGTTGGTTGTACGTATCATTGTGGCTAATTCCCTAGTAACACATTTACTTGTACATGAAAAATTTAAACTTCTTACAAATCTCAATCCAGATTTGTAAGATGTCCATGCTTAAAAATAAACTCTCACTATATTATAAAATGTCTGGTGGTATTGCCCAACTCGTAGCCGTCGGTGCTCAGGATGTACACCTCGTCGGTCAGCCCGAGGTGAGCTTCTTCCGCTCCACCTACAAACGTCATACAAATTTTTCCCAAACTGTCGAGCGTCAGGTCATTCAGGGCAACGTCTCGAACGGTGGTATGTCCACCGTCCGCTTCGAGCGCAAGGGTGATATGCTCGGGTACGTCTATCTCATGCCAATCAAGGGTGATGGTACTGCCGCTAATGCCTTTACTGATTGGACGACTGTGATTTCCAAGGTGGAACTCCTAGTGGGGGGTCAAGTGATTGATGACCAGGACTCTGTGTACTCCACCCTCATCGCCCCAACCCTTTCCGCCTACTCCTCTGCCAAGGCGGTCTCTGGTGGTCTCTACGACGGCACCAGCTCCGTCAAGTTTTATCCCCTCCGCTTCTCCTTCTGTGAGAATTGGCAGTCGGCTCTCCCCCTCATCTCCCTCCAATATCATGATGTCGAGCTTCGCATCACATGGGCCACCGAAGCTGCTGGCTCCAAGTGGGAAGTCTATGCCAACTACGCTTACCTTGACACCCAAGAGCGTGAGATGTTCGCTGCTCAACCCCAGAACATGATCATGACCCAGGTCCAGAAGGCGATTGCCTCTGGTTCGAAGATTCAGGAACTCAACTTCAACCACCCCGTTAAGTATCTCGCCGCCGGTGATGCCTCTGCGGTCACCATGGTGAGTACCGCGGGCAATAAACTCAAGCTCCAAATCAATGGTACTGATGTGGCAGACTACAAGTTTGCTGATCCTAACTTCACCACAGTCCCCCTTTACTACCACACCTCGCATGGCAACTCTTCCCCCGGCACCAAACTCTTCTTCTATCCATTTTGCCTCGAGTCTGGTAAGCTTCAGCCTACTGGCTCCCTAAACTTCTCCCGTCTCGATTCGGCTCGTATCATCAATGATACTGCCAACTGTGATAAGGATATTTACGGTGTGAACTACAACGTTCTCCGCATTGAGAATGGTATGGGTGGTCTTTTATATTCTAACTAAATAATAACTATGTTTTGGAAGATTATTTTCCTCCTCGCCATCGTTTTTGTATTGACGTACGATCCTAAGTCCAGGACACTCGAAAAGTTTATCGGTCAGCCTACATCACCGACAGACAAATCTTGTGAAAACGCGCATTACGAAGCCGTCCAATTCGCTCAGTCACCCTATGAGTGTCCCTCTTCAGGGAAGACTATGATGGGTGTAATTGCTTAAAAAGAAAACACTTCATAAAAGTATATGATTCCCGTCAACCGTGACACTCTAATGTTATTCGCCACTATTGTATGTGCAGCTGGCATCATTTTCCTCTTCAAGGAACTCAACAAGACCAAGGAGGAGATGAACTCGTTCAAAGATTTTTCGGTTCAGGTAGTGAAGCAGTTGAGTGCACCAGCACCCGTGAAAAAGGAAGAACCAAAGGAGGAAAAATCCGAGGAATAAACATATTACATTATTATAACTTGCGAATGCGCAATGAAAAAATACAAAGCTATAGCTGTACCGGTTAGCTTCACTGATGGGAAACCACGATTTCTCACGGTGAGGGACTATCGGTTTAAAGATTGGATATTTGTTACAGGTGGATGTAGGCGAAGAGAAATATTCAATCCACTCCGTTGTGCCCTCAGAGAACTCGAGGAAGAGACTCGAGGTGTGGTTTCCCTAAAAAATGGTGAATACACCGAATTTAAGTTTACTGTCAAGGAAAGTCCAACTGTTGATCTCGAATATAACGTCTTTATATTCTTCGTAAATTATTCGAGAATGGAACAACAAAGTCAAATTAAGAAATTCTATGAAGAAAAGCACAAGACTAATTTTAAAAAATTTATGAAACAACCCATCAAGAAAACATATGATGAAAATGATTTCATGAGCTATGATACACTCGACGAGTTTAACTCAAGAAAGCGTTGGAAACTCATCATAGATAATGTGATTAAGAATCCACAATTTTACGCGTGTATAAGTTCTTTGAATAGAAAAACATTTTCTATTAAATAATGAAGTCCAAGGCTTACATTTTACGTCAGGTTGCAGAACTCCTTGAAAAAAATAGAGGCTTTTGTGAAGAGGAGATTTCTGAATGGATAAAGGAAAATGAGACGAAGACGGTATATGAACTCTTAACTATAAAGAAAGAACTTTCCCAGGGTAAAGAATTTCAAGATGTATCGTGTATGAGGTGGTTTAGAGAGTAGAATCAATAAGTAAATATGTTTAAGAGTTGGTGTGCAACTCAGAATTTCAATCATGCAACCAATCTATCACATGTGCTCATGGACGGTGGTGTCCTTTCCGTGCCATTTGATAAATTGAACAGCTTTCATGAAAAGTACATCGAAGCTATAAAAGGTGGGGAGCGTCTCTACGTTGTTGAACAAAAGAGTGAGAGGTATAACTTCTTTGTCGATATAGACTACAAGGACCGAGAACCCCTCACTCTCGATGAAATCAAAGACATTTGTAAAATCATATGTGACAAAGTGAAACGACACGGTGGCCGAGAATGTCTCATCTCAGTAGCACCACCCAAACCATGCGGAGAACTCACAAAGACTGGTGTTCATATGAATTGGCCAGGATTTGTAGTAGATCAAGATTCTGCGATCGCACTTCGAGAACACATTCTAATTGCATTATCGAAGGCTAGAGGAAGAACAACAGATTGGAATGAAATCATAGATGCTGCTGTATATGGAAATGCCAGTCGAAAAACAAAGGGGAGTGGTTTCAGAATACCATGGTCGCATAAAAAGGCGAAACATGGTGCATGTGATGGAAGAGGATGCTCAGGGTGTGAGAGGGGTAAAATTGATCAACTCCCATATCTCCCCATTTATGTGTATCATCACGGACCTCTGAGTTCTATCATGCGCATCGGTCAAGATCCATCATTGGATATTTTGAAAATGGCTGTGGTACGCACGAATGAACCCCAAACCACACATGTCGTACCACCATCTACAGTTCTAAAAGAGGGATCTTTTACCGCTACACAGACAAAGGATGAAGTTCGTGATGATGAACTCAGGGGTATGATTGAAGAATTTATACGCAAAAATATGGAGGGACAGGGGCAAGCATATATTCCAAAGGTATTCAAAAAAAATGATACGTATCTCGTGTCTACAACTTCAAAATACTGTGAAAATCTTAAGCGGGAACATGGTTCAAATCACGTTTGGTTCATCGTCAGTGGAAAGACAATCATTCAAAAATGTTTTTGCCTTTGTGAAACATTGAGAGGTCGGAGAGATGGTTTCTGCAAAGACTTTTGTGGACGAAGACATCAACTTCCAAATACCATAGTAGAACGATTGTACCCTAAAAAGGATGACATCAAAAAGTGTCCAGAAATTAAAAAGCGTGTGAAAAAACCTCAAATGAATTGCGGAGATGCCAAACTATTACTCGAAACATTCATAAAAAAGAATATGAGTGGACCAGATGATTTATGTATCATGACTATCAGTAAAGAGAAGACAAATATCGTCGCATCGACAAATTCTAATTACTGTGAGACAATCAAGGGTATGCACGAAGAAGTGGTAATGTCATATGTTATAAAAGGGAAAGAAATCAAACAAAAATGTCCTCATTGTAAAAATAATACAGGTAGAACTCATTGTTTAGACTTAGACATTGTAAAGGTACTTAAACAGTAATGTCTAAAAAGAGTTAAATGATCACACGATCTGGACGCCAGATAAAGAAACCTAAACTTTTTAAGCCTACCGAACAGGAATTAACCGACGATTATTCCCCAGACGAACACGATACAGATTTCGATTCGGATTTGGACACGGAAGATGAGTGTTATTCAGATGAGAGTGATGAGAGTGATGATAGTGATGCTGATGAACATGGAAATTTGAAGGATTTCATCGTCGATGATGAGAGTGAAAGTGAGGAATAAGATGCTTAAAAAAAACAAAAACTATATTAGAAAATGGAAACGGATATTGGAAACCCCATTGAATATAACCCCAACATGGATCCTTTAAATAATGATAAGAATGAAGAGCCTGTACAGGAGGAACCACCTTATTATATGGATTATCCTATGCAGCCTCCTCCACCCACACCTCACAATGATAAGTTTGATTTATTTGAAAAGGTTGATAAATCCACTTGGATTATCGCTTTTGCCGTATTCCTTTTAGGTTTTTTTATGGGGAAAACCATGCAGCCAGTGATCCTCAGGTACGCTTGAGTATGGAACAAATGTCCCAATATCTCCATATATAGGAGCAATTTTACCCGTGCTATCCATCTTAATCAACTGAGTTGGATACATCGGAATAATAAACGCATCGTCGGTATCTTCAATAAAACCAGCAGTTGTACTAGCTTCAGGTTCCATTTTGTTTTGTAATTCAAATGATGGATTAAAAAACAAAATAAAGAAAGCACTAACCAAGAATATCGTGACGATAATCTTGATCATTTTGTTTATTATATATTAATATTATTTACGCAGACGAAACTTCAGGTTCCCCCTCCTCCTTTACCTCATCAAGTTTACCATCAGTGGACGCGGCGGCATCAGCCGCACGCTTCTTCTGGCGCTCCTCGATCTCAGCAGCCACAATGGCATCAGCCTCCTTGACGAGTTCCTCCATGGGAGTATCAGGCTTATCCTTCTTGAGACGCTCGAGAACCTCGGCTGGGTGAGCGATCGGTGGCTCATCGGATTTGGTGTAAAACTTCGAGTTCTCATCACCGGGAGTGAAATGATTCGCACCGGCAGTCATCGCTGCCTTGCGCTCCTGGAACATACGAGCAGCCTGTGACTGATTCTCCTTATATCCAGTCATGATCTCCTCGAGCTTCTCGTTGGTGTAATGCACATCCTCAATCTTCGTTGGGTCTGGGGGAATCAACAGCCACTTGTACATGTCAACAACGTAGATGTCGAAAGTGGGATCCTCCTTCTGCAGACGCTTGGCGTGGTTGGCCGCCTCATCTCGAGTCGAAAAAGCACCACGAATTTTGATGCCGAATTTATCGTTCTTCTGGGGCGCCTCGGGACCAATAATAGAAAGGCAAGCGAAAATCTGTCCGGGTACGGTGGTGTAGTCAGTTTCAAGAGACATTATATCTACATGGGTACGCAAAACTTTAAGCCAATGCAAAACCTAAGTCTTTTAAAGGGGAATGAATAATAAGAACTATGGAAGAGATTCGAAAGAATCACAATGATGCTAAGAGAATGTTGATTCAAAGTGTAGCACATAAAGGACAACATATTCTAGATGTCGGGTGTGGGTTCGGTGGTGATCTTCAGAAATGGCACAAGTGTGGGGTGAATATTAACATGTGTGATCCAGAGCCAAGTGCCCTTGAAGAGGCTCGATCGCGGGCAAAAAATATGCACATGAGAGTGAATTTCTATGAGGGTGATATTCATAATTGTCCACATAGAAGATTTGATATTGTTTGTTTCAATTTTTCACTTCATTATATTTTTGCAACAAAAACATTGTTCATGAACTCTCTCAGAGAAATTAAAAAGCGCATGAAATCTGGTGGACATTTGATTGGCATCATACCCGATTCAGAAAAAATCATATTCAACACACCATTCGTCGATGAGATGGGAAACTTTTTCAAGATGAAAGAATATGGTAATGGTGGTTTCGGCGAAAAATTATTTGTGCAGTTGACAGATACACCATATTACGCGGATGGACCAAAGTCAGAGCCTGTTGCGTACAAGGATCAGCTCGTGACACATTTAGAAGATATGGGGTTTGTGTTACAACTTTGGGAGGGTTTGAGAGGGAACCAAATCTCAGAATTGTATAGTAAATTTATCTTTGTCTATAACAGATGATAGCATTCCTTTTACTCCTCATCATAAATATATGGATACTTAGTCAGACTCGAGAGCCACAAAAATTGATTGAAGTCAGGGAAAAGTATCGTATCCTCAGGGAACACTTGGATGACACGAACAACGAAAAGTTTCACATGCTCGTACAGTGCATTCCCATCACTGGGATTTTGCGAATGAATGGTGCAGTTGGTTATAACACGAATAAAGGAGGAGACATCGCTGTATGTCTAGACGGGGAGACTAATGAAATTTTCCATGTACTCATCCACGAATTAGCACACTGTACTGTCAAGGAATATGATCATTCCGAACAATTTTGGGACAACTACATAGAACTTCGAGATATTTGTGTGAAAATAGGTATTTATGAAAAGATTCCCAACAAGACGGAATTTTGTGGAGAACATGTTCAGGATAAATAATCTATGTAAATATCAAATGAAGACACCTGTGAGTGTTCTACTCATGGCGATAGCGTACTGGATGATCATTTATGGTATGTCTATGGTGCCAAATCTTTCCAATAACTATACCGTGAACATCATTTGGATGACTCTCGTCATTCCAAACATGCTTCGTCTCATCGTTGGAAGCATTCCTCGCCTTGCTGTAGACCGCGTATTTTTCCTGGCGTCTACGGTGTTTGCCTTCGTTCTCACGTATTTGTTAAACATGGCATTCAGTGACACCAAAGAAGCCGTAGAGGATTCCGCTGCTTCCAATAGCAAGAAACTTAAGTTGAGTGCCTTGCTCGTGGGGACATTCACAGCGGGTGCCCTAATTACATATTATTTGGGTATCGATACATCTATCTATAGCAACATGGGTTGGGAAACACCAACCATTTAGGGCTTGACGATGTAATCCTTAGCGATGTAGAAAACAATAGCCGCGACCGCTCCAGTAGCGCCGAGACCAATCAAACTCCTACCCCCCTGTTCGTTAAGGAACTTGGGGATAGAGGTCGCAAGTCGGTCTTGGACGGGCTTGCTCACAGCGATGCCAGTACACGCCGCAACGAAAAGAGCGGTGAGTTGCTCATCGGTGAGGTTAAGGGGGTTCTTGTTCTCGGGCTTTGGGGGAGCCTGAGAAGTAGGATAGGCAGCCTGGGGCTGGGGGGCGGTCATTTGAGGCATCATACCCTGCATTCTGGGCTCATCGGTCATCATAGGGGGTTCCATCATAATGTCATTAATGGGAGTAGAATCCATCGTCGTCTCTTTACTTTGACTCACATTTTTTTCGTGTACAAAAGACGTGGATGGATTTTGATCTAAGGGAACCATTCCCTCACCATCATCAGATAAATTCATGGTATTCACTTGATCTGAAGCCATTTAATATAGTCGCATGTTTTTTGAACTCCATACTCAACGCGTCTTTGTGATCTTGAGGTTTGTTTTCTTCGTCGCCTTCTTAGCATCATCCTCCTTTTGCTGAAGATGTTTGGGATTGTACATCTTCTTGTGAAGTCTCCATAGATCCGGACTCCCGACCCTGAAGTTTTTCCTGACTGTCGCCTTGTACCAAAATACACAATCCTGTATCCTGTTAGACTTGACTGTATTGTCTAACACGAGACACTCGTAGTTTTCCGTACATGCATCCATCACCTTACAGAACATATCGAACGAGGGAAAAATTCCAAAGAATGATTTGTACAACTTTTCACGATTTTGAATAATGTTTTCCCTGAGGATAAACACATAATCCACATTAGCTCGAAGTGCTGGTGGCAAGTCCATCACATATTGCATTGTCAACATAAAGAAAATCTTCCAGTGCCTTCCGTTCATAAAACACTGGCGTATACACGTGTCTTTCAGGAACTTACTGTCATACATACAGTCATCGAGGAGCATGAACGCTCCACAATTTGTTTTTCCATCACCCACCAGTTTGCGCTGCCTAGCCATCACTCTGTCTATAGCATCTCTATCATAGTCACCGTAAATGAATAGATCGGGAATGAAATCAGAGTAAAAATGATTTCCTTCTTCAGTACCACTAAGAACAATCCCAGCTGGGAGGTGTTTCTTGTGGTACATGATGTCCTTCACGAGGGTTGATTTACCCGTGTTTCGCTTACCGATAAATACAATGACCTTATCATCCGCAATTGATTCAGGCTTGAATTTCCTCAACTGAAGATTCATTCTATTGTAGTGTCTCGTTTTATTTACCAAAATTTTACTCATATAAAGTAGGAATGGCTGGGCGTCTGAAACTTGCCGCCACAGGAATCCAAGATGAATGGCTCACAGGTGAACCACAATTTTCGTATTTCCTGATGAATTTTAAAAGACATACAAAGTTTGCCTTCGACACAGTAGAGAGTCAGTTTGATGGGAACATCGACTTTGGTCAAACTCTCACGTGTAGAATTCCTGGTGACAAAGGTGATCTTTTGAAAAATATGACTCTTAAAGTGACGTTAAGTGATCCAAAACCAGATGATGATGGTGAAAATGATATGGTTTGGTCACCGTCTGTGATTACTCATCTCATTGAATACGCTGAAATTCTAATCGGTGGTCAACCAATTGAAAAAATTACAGGGGAATACATTTACATGTACCAACAACTTAACAGTACAAATGATGACATCGAACAGACACTCTATTTCCTCACTGGACATGGAAATTACTTGAGTTACGCGAATGAATACACATATTTTCTCGATCTTCCATTTTATTTTTACAGAAATCCTTCCCTGGCTATACCCACGTGTGCATTAACGAAACAGATAGTCGAGATTCGTATCAAAACAAGACCCCTCAATGAACTGGTTAGAAATATTGGAGCAGTCGACGCGGGGGGTATTAGTGATGTAACAGCTTCAATCAATAAATTCTCGTTGGACACCGAATTTATCTATGTCACCCCCGAAGAACGAGGTTATATCATGTCCAGACCATTAGACTACATCATCACACAAGTACAATTAGCAAAATTCATAATGAAACCCGGTGAAAACAAAAAGTCTGTACTACTTAACTTTCAACATCCAGTGAAAGAACTTTTCTTCGTTTCCCAATCTAAACAGGCATCTTCCAATAATATACCGAATTACTACAATGGAATAGTAAATACCGAACTCCGTTTCAATAATGAAATTGTTTTTAATCGCGATGGTCTATTTCTAACATACGAACAAGCTCTAAAATATCATGTAAATGCCCCTTCAGCACTTGATTTTACACCCGAACAAATCAATGGTTCAACTCGTCGTTTGGGACCTTCAAAGTTTGGTATATACTCATTCTCACTCAAACCTGATATGCCATACCCAACAGGTCAGGTGAATATGAGTCGTATTTCTCATAAACTTTTTACGATTGAGATAGATCCTATACACGCTGCATTTGAAAATGATACACGGGTGTATGCAATTAATTATAATTTGTTGCGCATCGAGAGTGGGTTAGCTGGATTAAAATTTTAGATAGATATAGTAGTAATGGCTGGACAAGTTCAACTCTTGGCTTCTGGACCCCAAGAGAGGTTCTTCACCATAGATCCAGACTACAGTTATTTTGTGGAAAGTTTCAGAAAACATTCAAATTTTTCCACCGAATTTATAGATATAGACCCTGAAAATAATGATGCCGATTTCGGAAAAAATGTCCGTTTCAAAATTCCACAAAACCAAGGTGATCTTCTTAAGACATTGAGTGTGAAGATGACACTCCCCATCTTAGGATCGAGTAGAGTTTACATAGAATCTGTAGCTCATGCTCTCATAGAACATGTAGACTTAATCATTGGTGGTGAAATTGTTCAGAGACTCACGAGTGACTATCTTCAGATTTACTCCGAACACAATGTCACTCAAACCAAACAAAAGGCTCTCGAACAACTCATAGGTAAATATCCTCTTCGAACATCAGACAGGAGAGTTGGTGAGGTTCGATCGGGTGGTGGAGGCAACTCTGGTATAGTTATTCATAATACTTTAGGGTTGACAACAGATGAGAGTTTCTTTGTCGATCTCCCATTTTATTTTTATCGACACCCACAACTCGCAATACCATTATGTGCCATAAATAAACAAGAGATTGAAATTGAATTTAAATTAAGGGATGTACAGGATTTAGTAATTAAAGGTGATGGTTCGTATATAACTTTAGATGAAACGTTCAACTTGAAAAATTTCCAACTCTGTACAGAAGTCGTGTTTATGGACTATGTGGAGCGTATTAAAATTGAGAATACACCTGTTGAGTATTTAATCACACAAAATCAAGAAGATGTTTTTGATGTGGGTGTAGGTGTCAACGAAGGAAAGTTCAATCTGGATTTTACAAATCCTGTGAAGGAGTTATACTTTGTTATTCAGAGACAGGGGAGTAACGTGAACGCAGTTGATAAAACACTTCAGGGAAACTTTGTAACTGTTTTTGATTATGACAACACCTCGAATGTTCAGGATGGAAAGTTTATTCTTTACGAAAACCTTGATTACTTGACACTCACTCTCGATGATAACGATGTCATCACACAGGATACGGGGAATGTCATATTTCTTAAAGCTGTCCAGGGTGCTATTCATCATTCAAAGACCCAACTCATCAGACGCTTCTATTCGTACAGTTTTGCTTTACAACCAGAAGAATGGTATCCCACTGGCCATGTAAACTTTAGTCTCATAAAAGAACAGATTCTCAACCTAAGTCTTACCTCATGTCCAGATTTTAGCAGACAAATTCGAGTATACGCCATAAGTTACAATATCCTCCGTGTGAGTGAGGGAACTACCCAAACTCTTTTTGGTACTAAACATTAAACATGAATATGCAATCAGGATTCGGTGATGGAGGTGACAGAATGGTTGAGCAGTACATTGAGACAATGACCAACATTCTGTTGCCTGTTATGGAAAAATCTACTCTACTGGCAGCCGAGTATTCCAAAGCTTGTGGAAGAGACGTAATAGTCTCAGAAGATATGGAATATGCGATGAAATACTGTGCTATGTATAAAGTTGGAGAATCTATTGGTTCCACAATGCCGGAAATTTACGAAGAAGAACTCACAGAGGAAGAGGGGGAGGAAGATGTTGATCCAGAAGATTGTCCCGAGTTTGTTAGATATTCAGGTACAGATCCAACATTTCTTCAGGTCAACGAAGCTTTTGATAGGTGGGATACATGGCAACCCCAAAATCCGACAGAACAGATGTTAAAAAATGCTATTAATAGTAATGAGCACCTCTGAACCTGAGGGATGGTCGTTTTCAAACACTAAGTTCAAAGTGTATGATTCTGGAACAAGCTCTAGTGAAGATTCATCAGATGATGAACAGATATTTTCTAAAATGAAAACGATAAAAAAGAAGAAGTTTAAAAAAATAGTTCACAAGGAGGAATTGTTGCCGGAATAAATTTCTTGGGATATTATAAATGTCCGCCGTTGCCAGTGCCCTCCAGACTGTTGATCTCGTCACCCAGGAGCTCTCTTCCCAGACCCTCAACTCCATCGTTGGTGGTTTCTCTTTCGCCGCCGCCATGTCGTGGATGGATTTCATTCGTTGGACCATCACCCAGGTTGTCCGCGTTCCCAAGAACGGTGGTGTCCAGTACGCGCTCACCGCCGTTCTCACCACCCTTCTTTCCGTCGTCGTCTACATGGTCATCTCTAACATTAACGGCCGTGTGAAGAAGCCCGCGCAGCCCGTCTTTGCGATCACTCGCTAAGTGTTTTAGGATATTTCCGTGGTTTTCCTTTCATAAAAAACATAAGGAGTAGTCCGACTACGACAATTAGTGCGATATATATTTTCCATCTATAAACATTCTCTTGGATTTCGGGAATGCTTATAGATTCTTCTTCCTTTTTCTCAACTACATCTTCAATAGGAACTTTTGGGAGTCCTTCGAGTTTATCTGTAGATCCCACAACTTCAAACTTTAGAATATGATCCTGATTCATAAAATCATACGGGATTAAACGTCCATTACTCATGTAGAAAAATTCAATCTTTATATCTCGAATATATTTTTGGGGTCCAGAATGAAAGTGGTGTGTAAGTGTATCATCAGTGCCGTTAAAATTTATAAAATCCGAGCCATCGAGAAGCATGTGCCCAGTATAAAACGGTGTTGATGTGTACAGACTCTGTGCGAAATCATCAGAACCAGAAGTCAGTTTTAATATAAGTGAATTTGGACCAACTAAATTTATAGCACCAGATATAAGTACATTACTTTCAGACGTGTAGTCAGCCGATGAAAACCCTAAAATTTGATAAGGTGTGGTCACGGAAGAGGAATCTTCGAGAAATCCATTCGTTCCAGTGTGAAATTCAAAAGTAAAATTGTTGTCACCGATTGTTGTATTCGAAAAGGTGAACCGTTTAGTGTCCGTGTCAAAATTTACTGTATCGACATTTGTGAGTGGTGGTGCAAGTTCATTTTCTAAATGCGTTGCTAAATCACCACCAGTTGGGTAATCTGCATTCTCCAATGATATAGTCTGACCATCAACACTGAACGTGTTATTCGTCGAACACACCGTCAATTGTGGTGTGGGAATGCGAGCAGAAACTAATTTAACCTCTGAAACATCATAAATCGGATTTTCGAGAGTGATTGTGTAATTATTTGCATGTAGATACACATTCGCATCACGCTGACTACTATCAATAGATAGGTTGTACACCTTCATTAAAATATAGGCACAATATTTTAATGAATGTTTTTGTCTGCTAATTGAAATACTTACTGATAAAGACCCTGAGCGAGTGGGTTGTTCTGAAGCTGACGCTTAGCGATGTCAAGGTCACGTGCATTGGGGTTCGCATTACCCTTGTACGCGTTAAATTGGTGGTATGCCTTCTGTGTGTACTGTTGAGTCCAACCACCGTTGGCAGCATTCACACGTCCATCAACACGACTCGTATCGGATCGAACCGATGTGAGACGACCACCTTGTTTGAGGGCGCTCTCACGAACATTCATACGACCAGCATTCCCCATTCTGTTAGGTTTACCACGGCGATCCTCGGGGCGGAAACCATACTTCATGAGTTCATCATTGGTCTTAGCCACAATCTTAGAGGCTGCGCTATTCTCGTATGCACCACGGAAATTGGAAATACCTGGGGCGGGTTGATTGTAGTAATTGTACTGCGTATCATTACGGTCACTCTTGAATCGTGTAGGATCCTGAGACATCGTCTGGGCAGAAATGAAACGCTTAGCACCATTGAAACCTAGGCCATCATTTCGGAGACCAGTCTCAGATCGGTTTGTTGTGCGCTTAGTTCTTTCATGCTCATTCCTGGGAACGACACCAGACATACCTTGAGCGCGACCCTGTACAGTGGGGCGTCGGGACGGGAGGAAGGCGGTTGTATCAGGCTTATTGTGAGTGAGTTCACCAACGACAGCGGAGCGACCACCAGTGGTGTCAGCTGCTGGACCAGAACGACCAGGTAGGGTGGTAAGCCTATATTCACCGACATTCACAGGGTTAATCCTGAACATCTGCTGAAATCCACCAACGGCTGGGGTGTCGCTGCCAACACCTAAACCTGGACCGACGAGTTGTTTCTCGACTGGGGACAAATTGTTCATGCGACCCTGATCATACATACGGTTACGCATATTGAGAATTTCCTGACCACCACTCCGCTGCTGCATTGCGATGTCACCGAAATTCTCCATTTCCCTCTTTTGGGGTACGGGTTCGAAATCGTTATTTAATACTTCGACAGGAGCTTTGACTACCGGGTTTTCAACCTCCTTCACAGGGGGTGGAATAGACCTAGTACTCAAAGTTCGACCAGCATATACTAAACCGGCCACAGCCATGAGTGAAATGGGATCAGCCATTCTTACTTCTTACCCACATTTTTATTAGCGTACCTTTGCTGGAAAAGACCGTTCTGAACCTCAGCTCGGGTGCTCGCAGGTTCATATCGCATGGTACGGAGAGGAACCTTACATTCCATGTTTGAAAGTGGGAAGAGTTTACGCTCATAGGTTTGGACGATGTTCTTATTAAAACGAGAAGTTGATTGGGGACGAAGTTGATCACTCGTATCTATGTATTGGGCTGGGGAACCCTTGCCCGCCATGTAAGGGGCAGTACCGTAGAGCATCGTGTTTGGACGGCATTCACCACAGTTGAGAGTACTGGGCTGGGGATACACGAAAACTTCGTCGGTCGCCTTGACTGGGGGAACAGCACCTGCATTTTGAACGCGAGAAAGGCCAGGCTGAAGCTGATATGCCATTTATTATTACATAAGAATATTAATCTAACTATACGTTCCACCACCTCCTCGCACACTTCCACCACCACGGGGACCCCTGATGTCCCCATCACCCCCAAGACCAGCAAACGCCTCGAGCTGAACGCCACGAGCGTTTGGATCGCAGTACCTCGTATCACTCTTGCACATTGGACCATTTTTGGATCCATAGAGCCACTCGGCGAACGCCGTTTGATCCCCTGGGATTTTAGTCACTGGGTTAGATACAAATTGGCGATCAACACCATTTCTCATATATTTAGGAAGAGGAGAACGCGAACGACCACCATCCATAGGAATCCTATCACTCGTGTAATTGTTCGCGAATGATTTCACACTGGAGTAATAGCATGCTTCTAAACGATTTGGGGCATCAGTGAAATCAGTAATGAGCACATTTCCCATAGGATTGTCTTCTGTGGGCATCTGACACGAAGGTTCACCTTGTACCGTGTAACCAGGTGTAGTCGTCACCATCTTGGACTTATAAAGAACAAAAATGACAGAGATGACCGTGGCTCCTAATACGAAGATACGTGGATCACGACGAATGAGATAAATAAGACAACTCGCATAAATGACAAAACGAGAGGCGGCATTGATACGATCCTCTGGAGTTTGTTCATTCGTGGGCCAGAACTGAGAAACTCTATCAGCCCTGATGAGTTGCTGGGGATCGTCAAACCAGACTTTCATTTAGTATATGTATAGGTTTATTTTTTGGGTAAGCTGCCAAGTATGTTGCCCATCATACTCATGAGGGCATCCTGGTTGATTTCACCATCTCCATCTTGCATCTTGTCGGCGCAATCCTTGGCGATGCCCTCGATCATCTTTAGAGTGTCATCAGGGATCGATGTAATCGTGGTGCCAAGCATATACAAAGTTTGAAGATATTGCCAGGTCGCAGATCGTGTATTACCAGACATTCGCTCCCAATATGACTTGATATTGAGATCCTTGAGAAACTCAATCGTATCGATCTCTTTGAGTAAAAACGTTTCATCTTTCGCAGAAATCTTTTCAGCATATGGGCTGACACCCTTCATATAACCATCTACCACGAGACGTGGATTAGTGGACTTCAATACATCGAAAGAAGTCATCATCTTCTTAATACCCTTTTCCTCTGGAAATGTCTTGTGCAATTCCACAAGAAATTGACCCATCATCTCGTTAAACGCAGTAACGGACGCCATTTTCTTATTCTAATTGTGTAATCTTTAAGTTAGAAAGGCTCACTGGAAATCGTTTCCTTTTGGCCTATACCACCCGAAACGATGAAGAACACGAGGATCGCGTTAAGAGCCGCTGGTTTCGTGTACTTGTTGAGTTCGAGTTTTCCTTCATTGTTGAGATGCGCCTTGAGATGAATGTAGCCGGCGGTGATACCTCCCGCGATGAGCGCCGCGCTCATGGGATCGCGAAGATAATCGGAGAGTTCCATTTAATAATACCTGGGATTTTTTGTACGCTGTTCCGGTGCGTCACCGAAAAGTACGTCATCGTCACCCTCGGGTTGGTGCTGAGGCTGAGGCTGAGGCTCCGACTGGGGCTCGAAGCTAGGTTCGGGTTCGGCATCGGCCTCGGCCTGGGGAGCCTGAACACCTGGGACGGTCTTAAACTCGTTCTCGAGTCCGGTGGGTTCGGGGTCATGTTCCATCATGGGCTCCGGCTCTGGTTCCATCATAGGCTCTGGCTCCTGCTCTGGTTCCATCATTGGATC
>Ga0222715_10001712_pt1 | contig 20803 bp, 14 predicted proteins | sample C33_9DmetaG_FD_165056 | JGI IMG/M metagenome (GOLD analysis project Ga0222715, IMG submission 165056) | Estuarine water microbial communities from San Francisco Bay, California, United States - C33_9D | ecosystem: Environmental > Aquatic > Marine > Unclassified | place: USA: California... | reverse complement strand
CGCGCTGAGCTTCACCGCGTGCATCGCGGACGGAAACTCATTCATTCTCTCCGCGATCACGTGCGCCACGTGCGCCGACTCGCGCGTCGGTCGATGCTCTCGCGCGAAGTCGATGATGGTGCCCACTCCAAGACCTCGCAACCCCTCCACCAACGGTCCCAACTCGTGCGTCAGCGCCGCGAACCGCAGCGTCGGCCGCAGCGCGCCGACGTTCCGCAAGAACACCATCACCGCCGCGCTCGCGCGCGCGCTCGCGCGCCCTCAAACCTCGCGCGCGCGCCGCGCTCGATCAAAACGCGTCGCTCGACGCGGCGTTTCGCAAATCCAACCGTCGCGGGTCGGTCGACCTCCCGGCGCGTCTTCGTCCTCGTCCCGCGCGCGCGCCCTCGCCGACGCTCGCGCGGGACGAGGACGCGCGATGCGCTCGCGCCGCGCGCGACCGGCGCGATCGCCGCGCGCGCGCCGACGTGTGGCGCCGCGCGCGCCGCGCGACGATTCGCATATCGAGACCTGAACCGTCACACGGACCACGCGCGATGGGTCGATTCGCGGCTGGCGACGCCCGACCGACGTCGTCAGTCGGCGACGCCGGCGTCGCGCGCGCGGGGCGACGCGCGCGCGCGCGGTGGATGGCGCCGACGCCGTGCGCGTCGTGTCGACTCGTGGAGATGGGCGTCGTGGACGCGACGACGCGGCCGAACGCGAACGCGATGCGCGCGGACGATGATGGCGACGACGACGACGGTCGGTCGACGCGAGGCGCGCGGGCGAGCGCGAGCGCGCGGACGTCGACGACGGCGACGCGTCGCGACGGTGGGCCTCGCGGAGGCGCGCGCGCGGCGAAAACGTCGAGGGGGAGACGGGGGTGGTGGTGGACGTCGAGACGGTTCGGGACGGATATCGCGGGCGTCGGCGAGCCGAGCGCGAGCGCGGTGGTGGACATCGTGCCGAGAGACGACGGGGGAGAGACGCGGTCGCGGATCGCGCGGGAGATCGAGACGTCGCTGACGCAGTACGTGGAGGACGCGCGAATGATGGAGATGAGGCGGGAGAAGAAGTCGCGGAGGAGGACGACGTCGAAAACGGTGCGGGAGTTGTGCGCCGAGGCGAGCGCGAGGACGGAACGGGTGCGAGCGACGACGATGCGAGGCGCGAAAGTGACGCATATGGTGTTAAATGCGTGCGCGAGGCGTGCGTTCCGTTTGGGTGCGGCCGTGGTGATGGAGTTGACGAAGGAGGATTCGAGACGGAACGCGGCGGCGGCGACGACGAGGGGGGCGTCGTTGGCGAGAAACGCTCTTCGCGGAGTACACGTGCAGTTTCCACCTCTCGTGGGGGTGACCATAGAGACACACCACGTGACATCTGTGCTCTCGCGCATCGTGCGCGCTGTGGGTAGACCTTTTGGTGTTCTCAAGCCCAAGCGACGTCGCGCGTTCGCGCGTCCAAGGCCTGCGCACGCCGACGTCGAAATCATCGAAGACGTGAATGCGGAAATCGCGTCAGCGTCGGAGAATCCGATTCGTATGCAAGAGTTGATGCGTATTTTCGATGGCGCGAACGGCATTCGGCCAGACGAGTTCACGGAGCTTTTGTCGCCTCAGTCGATCGCGACGAATGTCGACGGCGAAGATGTATTGCGCGTCTTTGCACCCGATTCAACGCTTTTGACGCCACAAACGGTGGACATATCGCCCGCCGCCGCGATTGACTTCTCGCACGAGATGTCGTACATCAGCGACGGCGGCGGTGGGAATGTTTACGTCTCACCGCAGCCGCAAAGTCGTAGCAAATCCGCGCACGACATCGCGATGTCTCCAGATCCGGAGGCGAAAGCGTTCGTTCGACGCATCGAGGACGATTTAGAACGTCTCGCGAGCGATTCTGAGGAAGGCACGAGTTTGAGAATACTCAGCGCGGACGACGTGCAGCTCGGTTCTCGAGTGCTGCGCGAGTGGTTTCTCGCATGTCGCAGCAACGCTTGGGCGATGAACGACGTGGATAATCGAGCGCGAGAAATGACAGAAAGCCTGGCGCACGCGGTGCTTTCGCCGAAAGTGAAACTCGCTAGACGCGTGTTTGCGCTAGAGAGTGAATCCGACGAGTTCGAAGAGCTCTTGGAGGAAGCCCTCACGCAGTCGTTTGCCAATTTATCTGACGAAATTAGCGAACCGCCGCCCGAGTTCACAGCGTCTGTTGCCGCAACAGGTAGCGAAGATATCGCCATGCCGTCCGAGCTGAAACCAGATAGTATCATTCAGAGCAAACTCAATATATTGGACGACGCAGACGTCACGGGTGTCGCATTAGATCAAGAGCCAGTCGTAATCACGAAAGACACCGTCGAGGTGTATGAAGCGCCCGCCGTAGAAATTGTCGTCGCGGACGAGCGATACGCGGATCAGATTCGTTGGCTCAGCGAGGAAATGGAACGCATGAAAACTGAACAGGCTTCAATGGTGAAGATGGCCGAACAACGAGAGGCGGAGTTGCGGCAAGCGCTTGAACTTGAACGCGCCCAGCTGCTGGTTGAAGCGAAGAAGATTGATCCGCCGACGCAGTCGTTTCAAGTACAAGAGCTAGATCAGCTAAAGGAAGAGCTAGAGCGTGTCAAGGCCGAGCAGTTGGCACTGAAAGACCGTTCCGAGCGCAGAGAGCGCGAGCTAAAAAAGACTTTCGCTATCGAGCGCGCCAAGTTGGAGGCAAGTCTAAGGGAGTCTTTCGCGGCCGAGCGAATAGAGCTCGAAGAAGAGTTGGCCAAGTCTATTTCTTTAGAACGAGGTGGGTTAGAAGAACAAGTGCACAAAGGTGATGAATACCTCGACAGTGAGATCCAGCGGTTACACGAAGATATGAATCGGATGAGGTCCGACCAGGAAAAAGTACTCATGATTGCAGCTGCGCGCGAAAGTGAGCCAAGCAACGTGACGACGCCCGGTTCTCCTCTCTTCGTGCTCGACGCCGAGGCCGATGTTTCTATGGAATGGGATTTATATCAGCTTAAAGAAGAGCTCGACCGCGTCAAAACGGAGCAGTTGACAGCGTTAGCGCTGACGGAAAGTCGTGAGGACGAGTTGAGAAAGTCACTCGCGTTGGACAAGAAATCGGTTGAGGATGCCATACGACGCGAGGTGCTGCGCGCCACTGGTCAAATTGAGATGCAAAGTGTGAATGCTAGTCACCACTTTGAACACAAGGCAACGCGTCTCACACGATTGCTCGATGATGCCGAATCGCTCATGAAGTCGACCGAGGATAGGCTCAAGCTTCGCGAGCGCGAGTTGTTGAGTAATGCGGAAGGAATGATGACTCAAGCCGAAAGTCGTCTCAGGCGCCGAGAGCAAGAGCTGCTAGCGCTCGCATCAACACCTCCAAACGTGTCGCCATTCAGAGCAGTCGTCGAGCCTTCGACACCGCCTGCGAATGCAACGGTCAGCGTCTCGGCGCTGGAACGAGCTCGCGCACGGCGCCGTTTGCTTCACGAAGTCACCGACACTTTCAGCTTGAACGAAATAGTCACTCAGGCGCGCCAGTTGGCTTCAGACCTCGAGTATAGGCTCCAACGATGAGCATCAAGTAGTATTCATTAAATCAATCTTTGCTACCGCTACGTTTGCCCAATCGACTTAAGTCGATGGGCAAAGTGCTTCTACCAAATCGCCGATTCGCACAGAGTATTCAGTCTTCTTTTCTTGTTCGTCAGCGGCTTCGTCACGGAACTTTTGTTCGATTATGAAATCTTTCCACTTCGTGCCGCGGTAACCAGCCCGCTTCATGAAAGCGGCCTTAGTCAATGTCTCGCCTTCGGGCATGCGAATGCTAGACTCGCCCTTTTCATTCATGAAAAACTCGCCCGACAAATCTTTGCATTTCACCGTGAAGTTGATCGAAGCGGGTCGCTTGATCGTAATTTTCACCTTCGCCGTGCCTTTCTTCGCTTCGCCTTTAACTGCGGCGACTTGAATTGTATCTACAGCGGGTTTTGTGGTCTGTTTAGCCGCGCTCGCCACCACATCCTTTCCTGGCGTGCTCTGTTTGGACGAGTCGCCACCGGACGACTGGGCGGCAACGTTTATGCTAGAGAGTATGCGGCTCAACCCACCAGGCGCTCGAATAACTTTTTCCAACACCTTGTCGTTCGCGGTCGCCATGTCACGCGGCGTCAACGCTTTGGTACTCGTCGCAGCTACATGTTCAGCCGTCTTCTGCGACGAACTCGACGAACTCGACGAACTACTGCTTGACGAACTCGAAGAGCTACTACTCGACGATGAGTCCGATGAAACGCTGCTGCTAGAAGAGCTAGAAGAGCTCGAAGAGCTCGAAGACGATGAGCTACCGCTCGAACGAGACTTTTTCTTTGATTCCACGTCTTTTGGTTGCGTCGCTTTGTCCGCTTTCGCGTTGTCCTTCTCTAGGTCGGCATCCTTTTCGGGGAGTGAAGTTAGATCAGCCTTACCGCTCAGCGACGCTTCGTCGTCCTCTTTCGCGCTCGCCGCTGTTCCTTCTTCAACATCTTGCCACAGCGGCATTTCGCCATCGTAACCGAGTTCGCCCAGTATCGCCTGCGTAAGCATTCTTTCGACGATGCCGAACCTTTGGGATGAGTGTCTTGGAATTTGTTTTGTAAATCCGTCAACCAGGCAAGTTGGCACGCGTTTATGTTGTGCATAACCGGATCGGTACAAGCGGGCGATAAGAAGCGCGACCGCGAGAAAGTCGCCAACTTCTCTATTCACAGTGGGGGTCATTTTTGCAATCTTTTCGCCCAGTTCGTTGAAAATCAGGGTGCCGGTTTCGTACTGTACCATGGCGATTTGCTGCGTCACGGCATTCGTCGTTCTCACCAGAGTGTCGAAGGAATCCATATTCAAACGCTCCAGTGCACTTATGAAAGTTTTGCTTGCCAGCAACGTCTTTACGAAGACACTGTACTGCACACCAGGATTTTTATCGAGCAATGCCTTGACTTCGTCGTACGTCGTTGACGTACTACGCTTGACCGAGGCCGCTCCCGGCGCCGGAGCTATTTCTTCCACCATCTCCCAAGGACTAGCCTCTGGAATCTCTTCCACGCGCTTTCGTTTCGCCGGTTGTGTTTCGTATTTGTCAGCACTCGCGTCTCTCTCCCGTTTGTCTCCGGCCTTAGTGTCTTTCGTCGTAACCTTTTCGACGTCCTCTCGTAGCGCGGGCGTCTCACTCTTCGCGAAAGCCTTCGGCGTCTCGACCGCCGCCAATGCCACGGGCGTCGGTGTCGTCGCAAACGCCGTCGCATTCAAGTTCATCGGCGTACCCGCGCTCGCAAGCGGTGAGATTGCAGGACTAAACGGCGAGTTCACCAACAGCACGCTCACGTTTACCTTTCTGTTTCTCTCCTCCAAAGCCTCCGGCGTGCACATCGCGCGATACGCCGCGATCCCGTCATCCACCCCGCGCTCGGGTTCCACTTGCGCAAACACCGAATCGAACGCGTCGTACTTCATCGACTCATCGTCCAAGTCGATCCACTTCTTCACGCCGCTAAAGATTCTCAGCGCGTGCAAGTCGCCGACGACGGCTGCGCCGAACCTCGCGCCGTACTTCTCATCGTGCTTGCGTCGAATAGCTTCCCTCGCCGCTTTCACCCCAGCCTTGACGTCGATGCTCACCGTGAACGACGTCCCGACGCACGTCTCCACGTCGACGCGTCGCACGTCGCTATCGCGCGGCATCTTCGCGCGCCGATACCGCCGCCGCCGACCCGTGTCGAGATTCAACCGCGCGGCGCGGCGCGGCGCGCGCGGCGCACCGCTTCGCGACCGCGGCGCGTGACGTCGCGCGCGTTAATCGCGTGCGCAGCGTCGCGTGAAGCCGTCGCGCGCGTCGCGAACTGCCGTGGCGTTCGCGCGGCGCCGCGCCCGCCGCCGCGAAGCCTCGAGCGCGCGTCGTCGACGTCTAATACGCTACAGCATCTTGCGCTAACTAAGCTATTCGGGCGTTTTCGGGGGATACAACGACGGCAAAAGCAGAATCGGGATGAAGGCGGCGACGATGAAGTAAGGCGCGGCGCGAAGGGCGACTCGCGGCGCCCACGAGCGCCAGTCGCCGCGCAACCGTATCGGACGCTTAATTTCAGCGTGACTCACGCCGCGCTCGCACGCGATCGCGTCGTCGGCGCACACGGCGTCGACGAACGCGCGCTCGTCTTCGTACGCGAGCGCCTTAAACGCCGCGCGCACGACTTCGACGTGCTTTCTCCCGAGGCGTCGGCACGCGAGCGATAAATCCGCGTCAACGACGCCGCGCGGGCCCGCGGGCACGCTCGATTCCACGTAATGCGCCTCTCCGAACACCGAGTACAGTTTGTCGTACTTGCGCAGGTTTTCTGGCCGGCAAGCCCGTCCGAGGGCGTCGTCCGCGAATCTCGCGCTCGTCTGCTCGTCGTCGTCGTCGACGTCAGTCGTCGTCATCTTGGCGAGCCAATCGTCGCGTCGCCGCGTCCGTATCGCACCTCGTATCGCGCGTTTGCCTCCTCCTCGTCGTCGTCGTTACCCTCGAGCTCTCGCGAGCGCGCGTCGAGCGCGTCTCGCGTCGCGTGCCGCGCGACGAACGCGACGTCGCGCGCCACCAAGGCGCACGCCGCGCACGAGACGGACGACGTTTTCGCGCGCGCGCTCGGCGCGTCGTCCACGGTCGCGAGCGCGTGGATGGCGACGCCGATCGCGCACGCGAGCCACGCGACGGCGAGCGCGAGGCGCGGAAACATCGCGCGCGCGTCTGAGGGCTCGAGCCCGCGGCGGACGGTTGGAGCCGCGAGGACGCGTCGGACGAAGCGGCGGACGAAGCGGCGGACGAAGCGGCGCTGTACGCGCGTCGTGCGCGGCTATCACAAGACTATTTGATTCTACGATGACGACGACACGCCGAGGGCGCGACACACCTTGAGCGGCGCGTTGACGAAATTCCTACCCGTCGTCGCGTTCAACACGATGCTGTACACCATGTGGAGGATCAGCGTGTAGCTGAACGAGTTGACGAGGATGAAAAATAACGCCGTGGCCCACACCCAACCGATCGTCGGCGCGAACGTCGCCCCCACGTTCGCCGCGAATTGATCGAGGAGAGAGTACATTTGCGTGACGAGCAACTTCATCACGTTTTCGCGATAGAGAAGCGACGAAATCGAGAGCGAGGCTAAAATCCCAAACGTTCGCGTCAGCGCGCTCGCGGGCACGGTGACCCACCAGCTCGCACCCGACGACCAGAGCGAGCTCAGCACGTACGCCAAGACACCGTGCAGGAAGAAATAATTCAACGCTCGCAGCGGCCCGCTGATCATCAACAACAACAGCGAGGCGACGACGAGCGTTCGCATCGCCGCCGCGCGTCCCGACCTCGCGCACGCGATCACCACGGGCAGCGGAAACAACGCTCCGAAATACGCATCAAAGCGAAACAGAGAAGATATGTGAAACGCCAACCCAGTCATCGCCGCGAGCATCGCGGCTTCGACGAGCACGCGCGGTGGCAAGCCTCGCGTCGACGCGCTCGCGCCGTCTCCGACCGCCTCCGTCGCGTCCGTCCCGCTCCCGCTCCCCCGCGCGCGCACCGCGCGCGCGCGTGTCTTCTCGCACCGCACCGCGCGCGTCGCGTGCGCCCTCGTCGCGTCTCGTCCTCGCGCGCGCGTCTCCACGCGCGCGCGCGCCTCCACTGGCGACGCGTGCGCGCGCACCGCGCCGCGCTTCGACCGCGCCGCGCGTCCCGAGGTCGACGCCGACGTCGAGACGACCGCCCCGCACCGCGCGAGCGCCTCCATCGCGCGCGTCGTCGTCTGCGCGCGCGCGAGGACGCGCGCGACGACGCCGCGACACGAATGATCCGTGTTGTTACCCAGACTCAACTCGAGACCTTCGCCGACGGCGCGCCTCGATCCGTCTCTTTGCGACGCGTCAGTCGATTAATAACACAGATGAGGTGCGCGCGCGAGCGAAATCTCGTGGAAATATTTACGCCGCGTCGTCGTCGCGCGCGCGCGGCGCGCGGCGTCGCGCGCGGCGTGCGCGGGCGATGATGCGCCGCGCGCGCGAAACCCTACTCCAGCGATCGAGAACGACGAAGCCGACGCCGCGCGCGCGATGCGACGACGCGCGGACGCGCGCGCGGCGCTCGATCGATGCGTGTGATGATTGTTCACCGACTGACGACGAACGTACGCTCGTTCACGCGCGCGCAGCAAGCTCAACACCGATACCCTCAAGGAAGGCGTCACGTTTCTCTTGGAAAAGTCCAAGGAGAAGCCGCGCAAGTTCGTGGAGACGATTGAACTTCAAATTGGTTTGAAGAACTATGATCCGCAAAAGGATAAGCGTTTCAACGGCACCGTCTCGTTGCCGGTGATTCCGCGCCCGAAGCTTAAGATGTGCATCTTGGGCGACGCCAAGCACTGTGAAGAGGCGACCGGCAACGGCATCGACTCGATGGACGTCGAGGCGTTGAAAAAGCTCAACAAGAACAAGAAGCTCATCAAGAAGCTCGCGAAGAAGTACCAACACTTCTTGGCGTCGGAGTCTGTGATTAAGCAAATTCCTCGTCTCCTTGGTCCGGGTTTGAACAAGGCCGGTAAGTTCCCGACGCTCGCCACCCACAACGAGCCGCTCGAGAACAAGATCAACGACGTCAAGTCCCAAGTCAAGTTCCAGCTTAAGAAGGTTCTTTGCTTGGCTGTCGCCGTCGGTCACGTTGAAATGTCGGAGAAGGAGTTGTTCATCAACATCCAAATGTCCGTCAACTTCTTGGTCTCTTTGTTGAAGAAGAACTGGCAAAACGTCAAGTCTTTGTACATCAAGACCACGATGGGCCCGCCCTTCCGCTTGTTCTAAGCGACAACTTCCGATGAAGCATCATCCCTGAAGTCGCGCGTTTACGCGCGATTTTAGCGTACACCAAGTCACCGCAGCCGCACTTGAGCCCCACTGGGACCATGCCCAGTGAAACGGCGTAGCTACGGGAGTCGTTGGTAGCTGCTTAACCGCAGCGACGCTTGCTTTGTCTGTTTTAATCAAACTTCGACTGGCGACTTGCCAGTCGTTGTGACGACGCGAAGAGACTAAAATACTACATAAACGACGTTGTTATGAAACACCAATCTCGTAACGACACAATCTACTTACTACGCTAGACGAAACTAAAATCCTGGGATGCCCAATTCGTGCGCGAAGCCGCCCTTGATGGCGGCGGCGACGACGACGAGCACGCCCGAGTTCCACATCGAGTGAATCAACATCGGGGTGAGTAAATTGCGAGTTCGCGCATAGCTAAAGCCTAAAACCATCCCCAAGACGACGAGTTCGACGAAATCTCGCGGCGCGAAGTGCGCGAGCCCGAACAAAACGCTGCTAAAGAGCACCGCGCCGGGCGTCGGCAACCACTTCGTGAGCGACGCGAGGATGAAGCCTCGAAACACGACTTCTTCGAGCAACGGCGCCAACACGCTCGTCACCGTCAACACGGCGAGAAGAGTGCCGTTGTTATCGCTCGAAATCAACGGCAGCACGCCATCGATCGTGCCCACTTGCTCAGACGCCTTCTCGATCGCTTGTTGACCTCCCTGCGCTTTCTCCGCCACGTCGAGCACGAATCCCGTCGCCGCGAGCGCTAAAAACGTCGTCCCATACCCGATCAGTCCGTACTTGGCCCATCCCCGCTCGCGCTCGAACGGATCGCTAAAATCAAACTTAAACCATTCCTTGGACTGATCTCTGACCACATCCATGTGCGGGGACACCAGCGCGTACACCAAGCTCAAACTCACCACCGTCTCCGCGCACTGCACCGCGAGCAAGTACTCGGCTTGCGCGTTCGCGTCCATCTTCGTCGGATCCACCCCCAACTGCGCCATCGCGAGCGGAAACGCGATCGCCGCGACACCGATGAACGACACGCCCCACGCCACGATCCCGAGCGCCACCGTCCCACCGCCCCACGGCACGTCCCAGCGCTCGCGATAGTCGTCGAGCGTCGACGTCGCCTCGCGCGCGCCTCGCGTCGACGTCGCCACCCGCGCTCGCGCTCGCGCCGCCTCGAGCGACGACCGCGACGGCGCGGCGTCGACCGCGACGATCGCGCGCTCCGTCTTCGTCTTCGTCTCCGCGCGTTCGTCCTCGTCGTCGCGCGCGCGCGTCACCACGACGCATCGACGCATCGTCGTCGTCGCTTTATCCATCGCTCGCGCGCGTCGCGCCGCGCGCGCGCGCGCGGCGTCGCGCGCGACGGCGACGCGCGCGACGCGCGTCATCGTCGACGCGCGCGCGAGCGACATCGTCGTCGGCGCGCCGTCGTCGTCGCGGTGTGTCGCGGCAGACGACGACGCGCGTCGTCGTCATCGTCATGCGCTGCGCCCCGTCGTCGCTCGCGCGCGTCGCCTCGAACGCCGCGGCGTCGTCGAGCGACGCGCGCGCGCGCGCGCGCGTCGCGTCGCCCGTCGCGCGTCGCCTCGCCCCGGCGCGCGCGCTGGACGGCGTCGACCCGTACGAGACGACGCAGCTCGTGAGCGTCGCCGGCACCGTCGCCGCGCTCGGCCTCACCGCGCTCGCGCTCGGCGCCAAGGGCGAGCCCAAACCGTGCGCCGCGTGTTCCGCGACCGGCGGCGAGCCGTGCGCGTTCTGCGACGCGTCGGGGCGCCGGTCGACGCCGGTGAAGATCTCGCGGCGGGACAGAAACGACGACGGCGTCCTCGGGCTGACGCGCAGGAATCCGTACGAGTGCACGGCGTGCAAGGGGGCGGGGATGATTCTGTGTCGCGCGTGTCGAGGATCGGGATACGTCGATTGAGCGCGCGTCGCGACCGTAGGAACGCCGCGCGCGGCGTCGTTGTCATTCGACGCGTTCGTCCTCGACCGACGCGTCGCCGCGCGTCGCCGCGAATCGCGACACATCGAGTCGCGTCATGCGCTGGGTGGCGTGCCGAGCCGCGTCGGGCGACGCCCCGCCGAGTCCTCGGTTCGGGCACACCGCCACCGCGTGCGCGGGCGGGCGTTACGTCGTCGTTTTCGGCGGTCTCGATCGCGCCTCGGCGAGCGCCACCAAGGGCGCGCTGAACGACGTCGTCGTTCTGGACGTCGCGCAGGACGCGTGGTTCAGGCCGCGCGCGGCGCGCGTCGGCGCACCGCCACCGCGCGCGTTTCACTGCGCGTGCGCGACCGGCGATGGGCGGTGCGTCGTCGTGACGTGCGGTCGGGACGGGCGCGCGCAGCGCGGCGACGCGTGGCGGTTGGACAGCGAGACGTGGACGTGGACGCGGTTGACGCGCGCGGAGACGACGCCGAGGGATTTCGCGAGCGCGGCGTCGGTCATGGGTGAGGATTCCATCGTCATGTTCGGAGGATTCGATGGGAAAGGGTGGATCGGAGAGGCGGAGACGCTGACGAGGGCGAGCGAGAGCGACGCGTCGTGGACGCCGACGGAGGCAAAGCCGGCGCGGTTGGAAGCGATCGAGGCGGTGACGTCGCACATCGCGGGTGGCAGTGGGCGAGCGACGCCGGAACCGAGGAGTGGGAGCGCGATGGTCGCGCACGGGCCGAATTTGTTGATGTACGGCGGGCAAGGGGCGAACGGGAGCGCGTTCAACGACACGTGGTGCCTGAGGCGCGAGAGCGACGGAGGCTGGCGATGGGTTCGGCTCGTCTTGCGCGGATCGCCGCCCACATCGAGAGCGGGGCATGGGATGTCGATGATGTCCGCGGGAGGCATCGCGGCGCCGAATGTCGTCGTCACGGGAGGCGTCGGCGACGACGGATGGCTCGTCAAGGAGAGAACTTATTTTGACGACGCGTACTTTTTAGATGGAGACAACGCCAAATGGCAAAAGCTAACGCTTAGTGGCGAAGGCAACGGGCCGAGTTCGCGCGCGTACCACACGCTGACGCAGGTGAGCCTGCACAAGTGCTTGTGCTTTGGTGGATTCAACGGCGCGAACGCGTGCAACGACGCGTGGTGGCTCGTGGCGGACGATATGGACTACGCCGACATCACTGCCGAGGCCAGAGCGTCGCCTCGTGCGCTCGTCGATGCACTTCGCGCGAAAATCGATGAGAATCGATGTCACGGGAAGATTGACGTCTTTGACGGCAATGACGCGGCGTTCCGCCACCATATCGCGTCTTGCGATGCGGACGACGTGCGCCTGGCCGACGTCCCCAAATTGATGCGCGAGTACGTCGCCGCCACGGCGAACTTAGGTTTACCCGACGAGCATCGCCGGGAGAACGGACAGGGTAGGTTTCGTCACTGCGATCCACAGACAATGAAGCTGCGCGATGTCGGTGACGCACTCACGGAATTACAAGGCGCTTACGTCGCCAACGCGTAGCGATCCGATCTCGGTGTAAAGACGACGTCGACATGTGACTATACGAGGGCCCACGAGGTCGCAACGGCACACCCGTGCGCTCGTTAAACGCGTTCAATCAAAGAGAGACGCATGGACGTCTACATCAATAACTGGGGTCTCGCTCGCGACGCCGACGCCGACGTCGAGCGCGCCTCGCACGAGCGCGGCGCCTCCAACGTCACAGAAGACGAGCGCTCGTCCCACGAGCTCGAGCCAATCCCCCGTGCGTTTACCGCGCGAACGAACACGCTTCTCACCGTCGACAGCGATGCGTTCGACGATCGTGATCATCGCGGGCAACGATATTGCGCGTGGAAAACCGTGCGTATGCTGCCGAACAAGGAAAACTTTCTCGAACAGCAGTCCATGCGCGATTTATTGGCGCTCGGAGGCGCGACGGATGCCATCGTGCGCGAAGATGGATCATCAAGCGCGCCGAGCAAATCGATTGATTTCTTGGTGATGATGAATTTGGAGTGCGGATTTCGACCAGTGGACGTCGTGCGTGCGATGTTAGACGAGGCGGCTCGGCGAGGGCGACTGATGGACGAAAACATCGCCGCCGTATTGACGCCGGTGGACAGGGACAGCGAAGACGCGGGGCGCGCGTTTCGTCAGGCCTTTTACACGAAACATGATGGTGTAAAGTCAGTGGTCGTACCTTACGAGTCTCGAACGATCTCGAGACGCACTGTGCTCGTGGCAAGATTGGGACGCGCCATTGTGGACTTCGATGAATCGTGTGATTCCATCGAGGAGTCTATCGACGATGGCGCGCCGAGTTTTATTTTGATCGTGTTTGCGAGCGAAGGTGAGACGCCGACAAAAAACGTATACGCAACGTCACACACATTAGCGACATTGATGGGAAGCGCGTTCGTCAAACGTGCACTCGATTGCGACGACGAGACAGAGTTTCGGCGCGCCGTCCTCGATTATGTGCGTGATAGCATCACCCCGACTGTCGCGTTCGATGGCGACTTTTCGAAGGTTCGTCTCCCCTCTCGAATGACCCCTGGGCAAGGGATTATTTCTGACATCAAACGACGATGGCCCTCGTACGCCGCGGATTGGCTCGACGCGTTTCGCGATCAATCGACGATGGTCAGATGCGCTAGTACGACGATCTGGATCGCAACGACGACCTTCATCCCGGCGCTCGCTCTTGGACTGTCGATGCAATCCCAGAGCTCGCGGAGAATGACTCACGTTGACTTTTTACTTTCTGAGGCGTTTTGCAACATCGCTTGGACCTTAATAGGCGGGCAAAGTTTGTTGATTTTGCGCGTCACGGGACCGACGAAGACGTTTCTAACGATATTGACGTATTGGGCAGACGCACTGCCCGTGGACTTTGTCAGATTTTCTAGTCTCGTCGGCATCTACGCTGGTATCATGGTGATGATTTTCGCTGCGTTCAACGGCGCCGAGCTCGCGTTGGCGATAAATAGGTTTACGTCGGAAAACTTGGCCCTCTTCATTTCGGTGACGTTTGTGTTTGCGGGTTTCGATGCGATGGCGACGATGAAAGCAAAGATTGGCGACGACGACGCCAAGTTCCTCAAATACTTCATCCTCCACCTCGGGACGGTTATATTGGCGTTCAAAATTTTAGACTTCAGAAAATCTGCAAGCGTTCGCAAGACGGTGCGACTGATCGTCGCCGACTTCGCTCCCCTCATGGCCGTCACCGCAATCACGGGGCTCTCTTACGCCTTCCCAAACGTTGCAGTGGATCGCGTGAACGCAGCGGCGGAGCACTTGCCGCGTTGGCCTACCGCGGTCGATTTAGGTTTGAGCGCGCAGCATTGCGCGCTTGCTCTTATACCCGCGTTGATGTTTGCCGTTCAGATCGTTCTTGAAACGAATATTTGCGCCATGCTCGTCGCGAGACCGGAGAATAAGCTTCGTAAAGGCACGGCGTTCAACTGGGACATGTTCCTCGTCGGCGGTTTCACGGTTGCGGCCGCGCGTTTCGGACTGCCTCCTAGTGTCCCGGCTCTGCCACACTCGCATCTACACGCCAAGCTGCTCGGTAACTCAGTCGAGAGCAAGCGACACGGAATCATTCGCTCTCGCGTGCACGGCGCGACGGAAACACGAGTGACAAACTTCGCCGCGCACGTTATCACGTTCATCGTGGTCGTGTGTTTTCGCTCGACGTTTGGACACATCCCAATCGCTTCGCTATCTGGTTTTCTCGTGTACATGGGCCTGGCGAGCCTCGGCTCGAATCAACTTGTTCGTCGACTGCCCGGGTTTGGAAGCATTGTGCCTACAAAGTTTCTACGGCGCGTGCCCAAACGCATCATTTACGCGTACACTGCAGTTCAGTTACTCGTCTTCGGTGTCATCTTCGCTTGTCGGATGTCAGCTTCGCGCGCTCCCGCCTTCGCGGCGACGTATCCCGCGATTTTCGCCTTGAGCTTGCCGTTTTCCTTCATCGCGCTCCCGAGGATGCTGGGATCGTATTTTGCGCACGTGCTAACGACGTCAGCGGAAGAAGAGAATATCGTTGGATTGTTTTATTGATCATGTAACGCTACCACTCGCTAGTACTTCACCTGCACCTGCGTTGAAAGTACGTCAGTACGAGTTCAATCGAGTCCCCGCACAAAAAAAACGTCGACGGTGATTTTCGTTTGCTGCAGACAAATGCCTCTTTTATCGATCACGTGCTGTCGAAACAGCGCTTGCAGTCGCGAAGACCGCGAGGTCGCAAGCTGTCAGATTCGTCATCTAATATTTTCGTCATCATCGCAAACATCATCCGTCCGAACGCGTTCAAAACAAAAACAAATGTCGCTTCGCCGCCGCAAAGACGTCGTCGTGACGACCCCGCCTCGCGCGTCGTCGAAGAATATCAATGTCCCTACTCACCCAAGGTGCGCAATCAGGTGGAGAATATTGACACTCTGACACTGTGAGAGGTTTCGCGATCGCGACCGTCGCGGGCGGAAAATCTTCTCGTCGGCGTGCGTTCAGAATCGATACCGCTCTTCAATGACGCGCTCAGAAGCAGAACTGGCGTGTTTGCAGGTATTTTTCATCGCGACGCATCGTCGACGTCCCGCGCCCGTCGCGTCGCCCGCGCGCCGTCGTTCGCATCGCATCGCGTCGCATCGCGCGCGCGCACCGCATCGCACCGCGTCGCGTCGCGCGTCGCGCCGTCGTCGCGTCGCGCGACGACGCGCCGGCGGCGGCATCGTCGACCGCGCGTTCGCGCCCTCGACGCCGCCGCGCGCGCGCGCGGTCGACGCGCGCGCCGATTCACCGCGCGCGCGCGTCGCGCGTCGCGCCTCGCGCGCGCCGTCGTCGCGCGCGCTCGAATCGGCGCGTCGTCGACCGCGCGCGCGCGCGTCGGCGTCTGACGGCAAACCCTCGCGCGCGCGACGACGCGACGCGCGCGTCGGCGGCGATGCGCGCGCTCGAATCGGCGACGACGGCGCGCGCGACGACGCGCCTCGCGCGGCGACGCGACGCGCGCGGCGCGCGACGCGCGCGCGCGACGACGCGGGCGTCGAACGATGACGAGACCGAGCGCGCGCGGTTGGAGCGAGGCGACGCGTTCGGCGAGCTCGTCGCGCTCGCGGCGGCGAACGGGGTCGTCGTCGAGCGCCGCGTGGACGCGCGGACGGTCGCGGCGGCGATGTGCGGACCGACGGCGACGACGGTGGCGAACGCGGGGACGGAAGGGGGGGCCATCAAGGGGCTGCCGCCGGGGTTGAAGAAACCGCCGTGGCTGCGACAGCGCGCGCCGAGCGGCGAACGGTTTGATTATCTCAGCGAATCGCTCGCGGGGTTGAAGTTGAACACGGTGTGCGAGGAGGCGATGTGTCCGAACGTCGGAGAGTGCTGGAACGGGGACACGGGGACGGCGACGGTGATGTTGCTCGGGGATACGTGCACGCGCGGGTGCCGATTTTGCGCGGTGAACACGTCGCAGACGCCGCCGCCGCCGGATGAGAATGAGCCGGAGAACACCGCGCACGCGATCGCGGAGTGGGGGGTGGGGTACATCGTGCTCACGAGCGTCGATCGGGATGACATTCCGGACGGAGGGAGCGAACACTTTGCGCGCACGGTTCGCACGTTGAAGACGATTAAGAGTTCGGTGCTCGTCGAGGCGCTGACGCCGGATTTCCAAGGTGATATGAACGCGGTGGCGCACTTGGCGCGATCGGGATTGGACGTTTTCGCGCACAATGTAGAGACGGTGGAGCGATTGCAGAAGCGCGTCCGCGATCCGCGTGCGAATTACGAACAATCGCTCGCGGTTTTGCGTCACGCCAAGGCGTCCAAGGAAGGCTTGGTGACAAAGACGTCCATCATGCTCGGTTTGGGTGAAGAAGACGAGGAGATCAAGCAGTGCATGCGCGCATGTAAAGAGGCTGGCGTGGATATTTTCACCCTCGGGCAGTACCTCCAACCGACGCCGCAGCACCTGCCCGTGAAGGAGTTTGTGACGCCGGAAAAGTTTGACTTTTGGAAGGCGTACGGGGAAGAGGTGATCGGTTTTAGATACGTCGCCTCGGGCCCGCTCGTGCGAAGCTCATACAAGGCGGGCGAATTTTTCATAGAGAGCATGCTTCGCAAAGACGCTCTCGAACGCGGCGAAAAGTAAGCTCGAATGGGCGTTGTATATCATTAAATTCATTCCGATACACGCGCCGCGTCAGTCGTCGCCGTCGCTCTCCGAATCCGCGTCCGAGTCGCTCGAGTCCGAATCGTCATCACCACCGACGCCAGCCCTCTTCCCCGCCCCCGGCGCGTATCGATCGACCCCTCCGTCCGCCTCCAGTCTCGCCAAGCGCTGCTGCTCCCGTCGCTCGCGCACCAACCGCAACTTTTCCATCTCCGCCGCGAGTTCCTTTTTAGTCTTTTGCGCCAAAATCTCATCCGCCGACGGTTCGTCGGGTTTCCGCTTCTCTCGCGGCGCCATCATCGCCCGCAGATCCGCGTCATCGTCCTCGTCGTCGCTCTCGTCCTCGTCCGAGCTGTTCGGCGGCAGCGATCCGGGAACGGGTCGACGCGGCGCCTCCGCCTCCGCCTCGCGCTCGCGCTCGCGCTCGCTCTCGTCCTCGTCCTCGCTCTCGTCGTCGCTCGTCTCGTCGTCGCCGCGCCTGATTCGACGCCACTCCTTCTCCTTCGCCTCGCGCTCCTCTTGGCTCTGGCGATTGCCGCGTCCGCGTCCGCCGCGGCTCGGTTTATATCCGCGTCCCATCGCGCGCGCGTTCGCGTCGAGGTGTGACGCCGCACACGCGCGCGCGGCGCGCGGCGCGAGGCGCGTCGCGACGCCGCGCGTCGACGCGAACGCGCGCGATGGCGTCGGCGGCGCGCGCGAGGGGCGCGAGCGGGACGCGCGCGCGAGGAAAGCGCGACGCGAACGCGCGGACGCCGACGCGCGTCGTCGCGATCGTCGTCGTCGCGACCGCGCGAGGCGCGATGGCGGCGAAGGCGCCGGTGGCGTACCCGAGAGCGCTGCGCGGATCGTTCAAGGGCGAGTGGTGGCTGGACGGCGCGAGCGCGCGCGCGGCGACGACGTTCACGCGCGACGGTTGGCGACGCGGGACGTGCGCGCTGACGCTGCGGACGACGTTCAACGCGGATGCGCGCGTGCACGGCGTCGTGGCGGACGCGATGTTTCGCGAGAGCGAGTACATAGGAAAGGGTGACGCGCACGTGCCGATGGAGGGGGTGTACGCGGAGACGACGGGGGGGCTGTACGCGCACGGCGCGGCGAAGACGACGAAGGACATGTTGAGCGCGAGAAACGCCAGCGATCGGTGGACGTGGCGAGAGATGAGCGCGTACAGAGCGAGCGTGCGGGCGGTGGCGAGCGATGTTTTAGAGGGAGTAGCGGGAGGAATGGAAACGGCGGAGGGACGGAACCCGGCGCTCGGGGCGCGGGATTCGTACCGTCGCGATTCGGGAGTGGCGCGCGCGGGGAAAAGCGCGCGGGCGATGTTCGTCGGTGCGCACGACGCAGGGGTGTATCCGATGGTGTGTCAGTTCAAATTACACGCGTACGTCACGCCGGGGTCGTATTCGCCCACGGATACAACGCCGAAGAGAGACGCGACGGCGTTCGACGACGTGGACGTGTTGGAGGCGCATGTGGAAGACATGCGTCCACTCGAGTTTGCGGATATGGCCGAGAAGACGTCCCTCGTTGGTAAATTCGTGAGCGAAAACTGTGGGTTGACCGTGCACGTCGCGTTAGAAAGTCAAAAGCTCGAGCATTGGTACAGGAAAGCTCGATTGTACTCGTACGCCATGATCGCCGCGGCGTTGGCGCAAGGATACGTCTTGGGGAAACAGATCGAGGTTGGAAGCACGCAGGCGGCGATGATGCGAATGTCGCTCGCTTCGATCGGCATGCGTTCCGTGGTTGACTCGTACCTTTGCCTCGCCCATCTCACGGGTGGCATCCTCGTGGACGATTTATTCATGCCACTGGCGCTCGTGGCGCTGTGCTACTTCGTGCTGTTTAGTATACTCGAGATGCGCCTGCTCATCGCCGCGTGGCGCGCGCGCACGCCCGATATCACCAACTGGGTCGAACTTCGAGTGAACCTCGGTGCGGTGTACTCGAGATTTTACGCTGGATTCATCTCGGGTCTTTTCGCGATGTATTGGCTCTCCGATCGATTCATAATCTTCGTGTTGCTCGCGAACTCGTACTGGATTCCGCAAATCGTACGCAACGCCTACCACAACCACCGACAAGCGTTGAAGCCGTGGTACGTGGTGACGACGTCGTTCATGCGTTTATCGGTGCCGCTGTACGTGCTCGGGTGTCCGTCCAACTTTCTCAAGATTCGGCCAAACTACTTTCACTGCGCGGTGATCGTCGCGTGGACGACGGCGCAGACGGCGATGCTGCTCGCGCAGTATTACATCAATCCTAGATACGGATTCCCCATCGGCATTTTTCCCGAAGTGTACGACTATCATAGGAAAGTGTCCGAAGAAGTCCTCGCGCAGTGTGGCGTCGTCGATGAAGATGAAGACGACGAGGCGGGCGCGCGTCCCGACGAACGAGACGTCGAAATGGGCGACGTCGCCGCCGGTCCCGACTGCGTGATTTGCATGAATCCAGTCAAGTTTCGCGCCGTGCACGAGCGCATGGTGACACCGTGTAACCATTTCTTCCACACAAAGTGCTTGATGCGGTGGATGGACATCAAACAAGAGTGTCCGACGTGCCGCGGCGCGTTACCGCCGATGTAAAGGCGCGTCCGACGTCGTTCTCCCTTGTAATCCTAGCCTCTAGTCCTTAGCGAACGACGACCGCACAGCGACGCGCGCGCGCGACGCCCACATCGCTGAACAATCGCGCGCAGTCGCAAGTCGCGGTTCGCGTGGTGTGTCGTGAACGACCACATCAAAGTCTTCGACCATCCATGACCTCGTTCGTCGGCGCCGTCGCACTCTTCGCTCTCGGCTGCGCGATAGCCGCCGTCCTGCCCCGTCCTCTCGAAGAAGACAAGAGGGTGTGGAAGAAAAGCAAAAATCCGAAGAGCCCGAGTCGCGTCGGCCGGCGCCGCTGAGCGCGCGCCGCTGAGCGCGCGCCGGTCGAGCGCGACGACGACGCGTCGAGCCAACGACCGCGACTCACGCGCCGCCGCCGCCGCCGCCGCCGCCGCCGCCGCCGCCGCCCTCGTCCTCCTCCGCGCACTCGTACGCGCACCCCTCGCTCCCGCGCGGGCTCGACTCCACGTCCGCCCCGTTCGCGTCCACGACCGGCATCCACTTGCGAAACGTCGTCTTCGCCCGCTCCGTCTGTCCCTCGCGCGCGTCGCCCTCGACCCACCTGTCGTCGCCCGATCCCTCGCCGTCAGTCCTCGCCCGCGCCTCGCGCGCGTCGCGTCGCGTCGCGCACCGCGTCTCCCACGCCTTGACGCGTCCCTCGCGCGCGACGCCGACGTCGCGCGCGTTCCGCGCCTCGAGTCGCGAGCCGCGCGCGCTCATCTGTGCCGACGCGCGCGCGTCACTCGCCGACGGCATGCGCGCGTCGACGTCGGCGCGCGCGTCGACGTCGGCGCGGGCGTCGGCGAGGACGCGCGCGCGTCGTCGCGCGCGCGGGCGCGCGATTCGCGCGCGCGCCGCGACGGACGACGCGTGCGGACGCGAACCGTTGCCGTGGCGCGACGGCGGCGACGGGACGCGCGACGGCGTGCGACTGGGGAACGCGTCGGCGTTCATCGGGTGGGAGGTGTACCTGGACGACGATCCGGAGACGCTCGTCGGGGTGGTCTCGGACGTGGCGGCGATGTCGGCGGCGGACGAGGACGAGGAGGAGGAGGAGGAGGAGGCGGAGGCGGACGACGGCGGACGGGAAGACGAAGGCGAGGAAGCGATCGCGGGCGAAAGCGACGCGAAGACGATGACGAAGATGACGAAAACGATCGATGGGGATGATTTGAGCGAGGA
>Ga0222715_10001711_pt1 | contig 20803 bp, 25 predicted proteins | sample C33_9DmetaG_FD_165056 | JGI IMG/M metagenome (GOLD analysis project Ga0222715, IMG submission 165056) | Estuarine water microbial communities from San Francisco Bay, California, United States - C33_9D | ecosystem: Environmental > Aquatic > Marine > Unclassified | place: USA: California... | reverse complement strand
TTGGAGCATTGGAGTTGCTGAAGCTGGGCTCGCAGTTCGGTAACTTCGGCGAGGAGGGCCTCCATTTGGGGGTGGGATTTTGGGGAGGGGGAGTTTTGTAAAAAACGACCCAAGGGAGCCACTTAGGGGACAGGAGGGGAACGACGTCTAGAGATTATATGGTAGATGTTCTATTTAGGCCCAGTCCACTCTTGACTGGCATTACAGATTCTCTTGTCAAATAGCTGTTCTGTAAACACTTCCCCATTTGGCCAACGACATGATGATGTATTTCCACCATTTGTTGCATCTTTACGTGTATATGTCTTAATCCTACTTTTAGTTCTAGTCATCATCGGACAAACGTTATCCCAATCACTCCAATCACTCCAATCACTCAAATCACTCCAAGAACCCTCACAATGATTACAAGATTGTATTTCTTCTTCAACTTTTGGTGCATCATCTGGGCAGTTCACAATCGATCGCTTTCTCTGTCTGCTTCGATTGGACCCGTTACACGGTTTCCACTCGCTCCATTCACCCCAAGCATTTGTACAGGTAGCGCCAACAATGGGGGTCGTAGTGGGGGTCGTAGTGGGACCCGGACTTGTAGTGGATGTCTCATCAACTGTAATAGTTGATGAGGTTTCTTCTATTTTACCTCGAAAAAAGTAAAATCCAAGGCCAATTATGATAATAATTAAAATTAATAATAATATCAAAAAAGTCACGGACATTTTTATTATATACATAGATAATAAATGCAAAGACCAGTTCAAACTGTTATGATTGAAGCCCTCGTGATTGGTATCATGAACGCGGCACTCTTCTATCTTCTCAAGATGCTCAAGATTGTTGTACCAACCCACATTCTTTTGATGATATGTGGTGCTCTCATCCACATCATCTTTGAATACACAGGGGGGAACCAATGGTGGTGCCGACAAACGTATAAATGTCCAGTTTAAATATTTATATAATATAGAAAATGGCAACTATTGCAATTGTACTCTGTTTATGTAGCTCACTCTCATCTTCGGTAGGAGCTGGTGTATTCACGGGTGGTTTAATTCCAAATACAGCACCACATTACTTGAAAAGTATTCAAGTTGACGCAGTTAAAAAGACTTTTGATCCACTCGTAGGAGATATCAAGAACTTTAAGAATACATTTTTTGAACCTGGGACTACAAAACAGAAGAAAGATATTACAGCGGCACAGAAAAATGAATTCATTGATACGGTTGATAAGACAAAGTGTGGAAATTTTATAAACGCGTTGGAAAATTCAGGGGAATTAATGAAGGCTGATAATAGATCGGGTGATAATGTTCTTTCAATAGAAGGTTTTGTACCCAAACACAAGGCGTACTATAAATTTATTGGTGATTCTATGGGTGATATGGTATTAGCTGAAGAATTGTGTAAAGAGCGTTTAAAAAGAGATTAAATTACAATTGTACAGGTGCTCCACGGATTAAATTCTGAAGTTCTTCTCGTCGGGCACAACTCTCATCTCTAGCTCTCGTGAGTTCAGCAAGGTCACAGGAAAGATCAGTGACGATGTCACGAGTGATGAGGTTCTGTCTCTCAAGATAACTTTTGTAAAAGCCTCGTTCATCGGGTATGTGATGCCCCTTTGCACGAAGTTCTTCTATTGTGAGTTCGCGCATTCTAAAGCCAAGCTGTTGTGCTCTCTCCCGCACAGCATCTCTTCGCACATTTGCTGTGATTCTCTGTTTAATTTTGAGGTATCTGAGCCTACTCTGCACTCGTTTTATTTCGTCCTCGTATTCTCGAATGAAATTAACAAGGCGCTCAAGTTCGTGTCTCTCCACAACGAATCGGGTTTCCAGTCTAAAGTCGTCGTCATCATCTTCAGAGTCGGACTCAGTATCAGACTCTGGGAGACGACGCGGTGCACGAACTCTCGGTAGATGAGCTCCGGGTGATGTCGGTCTCGGGATAACTTTATAGATATCTTTCATATCGTTACACATTTTCAAGTACTCCCCCTCTGGGATTGACTTGGAAATGAGGTCGATGGATTGCATAAGGCTGACGAGAGAGTCCATGTTTACAGTTGAAATTACAAGTAATAGTCCCGACTTAGGTCTACATTCTTAAAAAAGTACTCGGCGCGTGTAGAGATTCCGGTCTGAACACGTCTTTTAAATGTATTTTCAACCATATTATACGTTGAAATCATACCATCATAGTCCTTCCCCTGCTCATGTGCCCACGCCCGCAAATCTGTGACTGTATCTGGGATTGAATAGAACCTTCTCACGTGTTTTTCAAGTGCATTTTCAACATCTGGTTGTTTCTCCATCTTTTGAGCAATACCTTCCAATAGATCGAGTGTAGTCTCATTAAATGTGATATCCATTTCGGCGAGGCGACTGTTAAAATAAGATGAAAAATAACGGACAACTCCCATTTCAAGTGGAACTTCAAACTTCTTGAACATTGGGGCGCTCAATTGAGGCGCGTGAAACTCCTTGAGGATGTTACACATCTTCAAGTAATCTCCCTCCGGAATGAGATGCGAGTTCTTATCGATGAGCTGTAAAAGGGTTTCCATTTTTATAGTTGAAATTACAAGGGTCTGAGTTTAACTTAGGCACTAATGATACGTAATTTGTCTAGCTCCACGGATCACCTGAAGAACACCGCCATGGATTCCCATCTCACCAATCTTTGGAACATGATTAATTTCAAACTTTTTACCATTCTTAATAATGAACTTTTTAGAATTATTAAGAATGTCTCGGTCAGTTAATTGCTTTGTACCGGAACCCCAACGATAATCATATACAGGTGCAAACATTTTACTTAAAATTACATAGGTCTATGTCTAACTTAGGTTACATACCTTCTATATTTTCGAGCCAACCGTTGATTGTATTCAATCGTTTCTCAATTGCCGATGAATATGTACGTCTATATGTATTTTCGAGAGCTACATACGATTTATACAGATTCTTGATACCTTTGTCAAAACTTGTACCAATGTCACCAAGGTCACACCCACATTGATCGAGATGCATACGCAGATGTTCTTCATCATATTCGAACAAAGCAATGTTATGTAACATACAATATTGTTTTATAGCTTCCACTTTTATGGCCTTTGTTGTGCGCCTTACAGGTTCATTAGAATCCAACTCGGCCTGTAAATATCTCTTTTGTGCAAGAAGAAAACTCTCCTCATTCAAGAGGGAGATGTTGTAGTAGTAATCGTAAAAGTGATCTAAAACATCATCGGAATGGTCATCAAGTAGCACATCAAAGTTTTCATAATCAACAAGTGTCATCATGTCTCTCTTATCCTTCTCCCTATACGCAGTCTGTAAATGTTTACATACTTCTAAATATGCCCCTTCGGGTAATTTGTCAGAGTGCTCATCTATGATACGCATCACATTTCGGAGATGGTCCATGCTTAGTGGCTATTGGGTGGGTCCTTCTAAGTAACTTTCATCTTCCCATAAATCTATGCGCTCTTTCATTGTCTTTAAAATTTCAATTTCTTCATCACTTTGTAATTTGAATATAGATTCCAGCGACTCCCTTTTGTACCTGACCGCATCCCTTTCCTTATCTATGTCCCACGCATCTTCTTCGGGGTCACCGGCTTTCCATTTTTTATTTTCGTTAATGCGACGCTGCTCGTCTGGATCCCAGACAGTTTCGTCCTTTTTTGAACGCATTATAACCTTTTTGCGTTGTGGTAGTGTGGTGAGCACTCTGAGTAACATACTACTATATACAACTAAACTTTTAATACATACACAGGTCTCTCCGTGCGAATGATACAAAGCGCAACCTTTAGTATATTTTTGGCAAAGCCAGATTTCACTAAAATTTTGCTATGATCAATGTACTTCCGAGAGTTTGAACGGTGTTTGTTAAGCACAGACTTCACCTGCATTGCGCGACGGAGGGTAATATTGGAACACTGTGTTGTGTCAAAGATCAACGCAACCTTTCTGTTATGACGCCAGATGTTTGTAAAGTAACGATCAAGTTCTTGGGTCGTCGTATCATCAGTTATGCCAATTCTCACAGATAACATACTTATAATACAGCCCTATTTTTCTAAGCTATGACTTAAAGTTGTCACATCAGATTACTATATCATGTCTGACTTCCCAGAAATTGTAAGTATCATTCAAGAGTGTGACATTCGGATTTTCGAGGAAGGGTGTACAAATACAATTGATATCATAAGTAAATTTTTAGAAAATAACGACGACAATAGTGCGTTCTACATTGTCAACGTTAAGAAGATTATTCAACAATATGAAAAGTGGGTTGAACATCTCCCACGTGTGAAGCCTTTCTACGCTGTCAAGTGTAATCCGAACCCAGTCATCACCAAAATTCTGAGCAAATTTGATATTGGCTTTGACTGTGCCAGTAAAAATGAAATCGCTCAAATCATTGATCACGGTGTTGATCCATCCAATATCATCTACGCCAACCCATGTAAAGCAAGTGGTCAGATCAAGTTTGCGAGATCTGAGGATGTAGATCTCATGACATTTGATGATGTCCACGAACTCTACAAAATTAAATTGTATCACCCACACGCCAAGCTTGTCTTGCGGATCAAGACGGATGATTCGAAGTCTGTCTGTAAGTTCAATTGTAAGTTTGGCGCCGACCAATCTGAGATTAAGAATATTTTGCAAACCGCAAAGATTCTTGGGTTAGATGTCGTTGGCATCTCATTCCACGTGGGAAGTAACTGCCAGGATGCCAAGACGTACTACACAGCCCTTCGGGATGTAAAAACGGCATTTGAAATTGCTGAGGAGGTTGGCTACACCATGAACTTTGTTGACATTGGTGGTGGATTTCCTGGATATGACACGGAGGATGGTGTCAAGTTTGAAGACATTGCCCAAGAAGTGAACCGAGGTATTGATGAGTTTTTCCCAGATGAATCCATCCAAATTATTGCGGAGCCTGGTCGGTATTTTGTGTGTTCTTCACACACTTTGGTGACAAATATCATCGGTAAGAAGAAGAATGGAGACAAGTTTGTCTATTACCTTAACGATGGCATCTATGGGTCATTCAATTGTGTATACTTTGATCACGCAAAACCAATAATTCAACCATATAATGAACGAGATGGGAAGTTATATGAATCTGTTGTCTTTGGTCCAACGTGTGATTCAATTGATATTATTGCTGAAAATAGTAGCCTCCCAGATCTCGCAATCGGTGAATGGGTCTACGTAGAGAACTTTGGAGCATATACGATCGCGGCTGCCTCTACATTTAATGGGTTCCAACAAACGCGTTGTGTTTATTGCTTCGTGTGATATTTCTCCTCCATCTTCTTCTTATAGGCATCATACTCATCAGCCTTCTTGAAAGCTTTGAGTTCAGCCTTGAATCCCTTGTCAATGAGAGTGAGATCCTTCTTCTTTTGGGCAGCCGTTGGCTTTTCCAACTTGTCTAATGTACGACCATACTCAACGGATTCAGCTTGAGCTTTCACCATATCTTCGCCTGTCTCGATCCACTCTTTCTGGAGTTTCTCATATTTCGTAGTTTCGCGCTTATTCATTTGGGACGTGATTTTTTTAGGAAGGAGTTTTGGTCCTTTCATATCTGATATACGTAAATATTTTATTTAATTATCTAAGAATCCGAAAGCTTGCATGAAGAACTTCTTATCGGCATGGCTATCAAAGTAAACTCGGAATCCTTGTCCAAAGTATGGCTTGGGATCGTCCAACTCCTCAGAGTCAGACTCCGACTCAGTCTCACTCTCATAGTCAGTTCCATCTTCGGAGTCTGATACATCAGATTCATCCTCGCCCTCATCACTTTCAGATTCCTCAAGTTTCCAATCATCGTCATCGAAAATCACAGTCGTATCATCGCTGTCACTGGATTCAGACTCTGACTCAGAGCACGTGTCATAGTAGTATTTGGTTTTCACAATCTTACGGACGGTGCGAGCCATCGTATGTTATCTATCATTATGAGGCGTCACTTCCTTATTTAACTTTTGGCGAAGAATTCAAGTCTATTGTGAAGGGTTGGGAAAACCCTCTTCTTCCATTCATTCTCTGTGTGTTCAAACATCTTGAGACGACACTTTGAGTAATGGAGTCTCTCGGTGATTGGATAATGTTCACATTCTTGGCGTTCTGGCATTGTTTTCCAATTGTGAAAGTGTGTGTCGTACCAAGTTTCTTTGTCAATATTTTCAAACTCCTGCTTCAGAGAGTTTATGAGTGTACTGTGAATATCTTCAAATGTCTCGTATTCGTCGTAGAGATTTTCAACAACTTTACTATCTTCGTGTGTGTCAATGGTACGGATTTTACGATCTATGTGGGATGTGAGAGACAGGAGTCTTGAAATATGGTCATCATATTGAGTGTCCCCATATCTAACAAAATTGTCGCGTCTTTTCTTTTTGAAGAGTGAGAGTGCCTGTTCACACTTCAAACGAAACTTTTCAAGGTGTTGTCGTTCCATTATTTTGATATACTTATTAAAACTTTGTACGTGACTTAGGCTCTATATGTAGGATTACCTTTTCTCCGGCCTCATTTGTAGCTATTATTTCCTCATACCCTTTTAATTCTCGTGTGATTGGGTCTGGGATAAACTTGCGAATAGGTGACGGGGTAAGGAGCTCCCAGAAACTCTTGAGTATCTTATACGACATTTTGTGGGTGTCGAGGGAATGTCCAACTCTATATTTTGGTAAATAAGTTTTTTCCAGATGATACGCTGGACGTCTGAGCACAGTGATTCAGTTGCTTGACAGAATGCGATACGGAAATCGTCTGTCACGAGGGGGATAAAATCCATTTATTCACTTGAACTTTGTCTATCACCAACACGACTTAGGTTCCGTTCAATCTTTTGTCTTTCCAAGTCCACATCCAAATATATACGACGAGGGGCATCCCACACGGCAGTCTTTACCCATAAACAAAAGTTTTCAATATAGAATGGTGTCATTGACATTATAGTTCTATAAATTGCCTTGGTGTACATTTACAGGGAAAGAGGCTCTATTTTTTATATCAGTATAATTCAGAATGTCATTAGACGATATACCGAAGAAAACTCAATACGTCATAATTGACTCAAACTTTGTGAATGGCACAAATAATACATTTTCTTTGGATCTCCAACTTGAATCAAATACACACGTTGAGGATATGAGTCGTGTCCTTGGCATCAAGATGGTTGATTTTTACATCACACAGGTGGGTGAGTCGGATCCAGATATTAACCTTGGAACCGCGGATATCGCAAAGTTTGTAGACATTATATGTCCAGAAATACCCAAAGTAGCACAGATACTCGATGAGAGACATGGTCAAATATTTGCGAGAGTTCCACTTGAAAGACACTTTACACCAAACTCGGCGACAGTCTTGCGAGACAAACAATGGAAAAGTTTCCAACGTCAAACAAACTATTTCAATCCAATTTCAATTAAGAAGTTGAACTTTAAAATCTACGAACAACAAGATGACAATGATTATGTTCTACTTCAACCTGATGCGAAGTGGTATATGGTTCTTGAGATTACAACTGTAAATGTCAAAGAAAAACCTAAAGATCGGGAACTTCAAATACTCCAAGCATTACAACAACTCGTTGGTAAAATAGATGTATTGAATCAAAATGTACAGCGGTTGCCAGATAAACCCCCCGAGCCTCCAAAAGAGAAGTATTCATTTGGTGTCCTTGTACTCATTTTGGTGAGTATTTTTGGTGGTTTCATGTGGTTCGTGAATCGTGGGGCTTCACCCACGTAATTCATTTATTGACACAGATGTGAACTGCTTCAGTAAATGTGAGAGATACTTATGATTTAATGTTATGTTTACGCCTTCTTTGTGACAGTGGTCTTCTTAGTAGAAGCCTTTGGCTTTTCAGCAGCTGGAGCTGGAGCTTCCACCTTGGTACACTTACACTTACATTCACCCGCTGGACCTTGGGGACCCGCTGGACCTGGGGCACCCGCTGAACCTTGGGGACCCGCTGGACCTTGGGCACCCGCTGAACCCGCAGAAGATTCACCAACAATCTTCAAGAGAAGTTCATAGAGGCGAGTCTTATCAAGACGGGTGCGATTCATTTCATCCTGAATTTCCTTACGAAGAGATTCCATTGTATTATATATAAAAGAAAGATTATCTTTAAACCAAATGATCATCATTGGGGGACAACTCAATAGTGGAATTGGTCAACACGCATTCAAGTACACAAAAGTATTTGAGAATGCGTCGTATCACTTTATCGGGAGTCAACTCCCTGAAGCTGAACATGGTCTCCTGTTTTTGCTTCCTGTGAAACCTCACCTGGAATACCTAAAGTATGCGAGAACACGGATCAAAAATCTCGCAATTATGACAGTATGTGAAACTGAAACTGTTCACGAAGACTATGGTCTCATTATGAATGAAACAAAGAGAGTTGCAGTTCCAAGTGAGTTCTGTAAACGGGTTCTCTCCCGACAATTTCCAGATAATGAGTTCTATATCATTCACGTCCACATTCCTCCACCTTCAAAGCCATATACATTTTACCACATTGGAAATGTTATGGATGATAGGAAGAATTTCCGTGGAATATTAGAAGCATTTGTACGTCTCAACAAACCTGACGTGCGACTCGTTGTGAAGGCGACGTGTAATTCAAACGTTGATATCAAGCTACCAAATGTAGAGGTCATCAATGGTCTCATTTCAGACGAAGAGATGGATAAACTCCACGATCGTTGTGACTGCTACGTGAGTTTCTCAAAGTCTGAGGGTGTTGGTATGGGTGCTGTAGAGGCGGCACTACGCGATAAACCCGTAATTATTACAAACTATGGCGGTGCACCGGAGTATGTAAAGACACCCTACACAATTGATTGTGATCTTCAAGAGTTGGAGAGGGATGATTTCCTCTTCAAAAAGGGAATGACTTGGGGTAAACCAAATCCGAGCCAACTCTTGGAGTTCATGGAGGATGCGTACACTACAAAGCTTCGCTATATGGATCACGAACATACGAAAAAATTAATTGGGAAGGAGAACATCTTACAAGAGTTCCTCTTGAATATAATTGGTACCGAGGACAACGAGGCCAATGACAATAGCACCATTCATTAAGGAACCTTGCTGCGCAATCATAGTCATCACGATATCATCAATTGGTTTGATACCCGTTGGCTTTTTCAAAATACGAGGGACAATAATATTTATGGCAAGATATAGAGCCATCGCTATTATTACAGGTCTAAGGGTCTCCTGATCAAGAAACATCTTTATAGTACTATTGGATTTTAATTCCGTCTAATTTTGAAAGGAGGTCACTCACATCCACCTTGTTGCCGATACTTGTTGAGGCTACTTTATGCTTGCGACAGTAGTTCCCACAGACAGCCTTGAAATTACAGGGCTTTCCAGACATTGTTGTGGCACAACAAATCTTGTGAGATGTTCGCTGCTCAATCGCAGGCTCCTTTGGCGGTCCATCGAGGACAACAATTGAGCTATTCTTCTTTGTATTGTTGTGTTTGATATAGGCCATTTTACACTTCCAGGTTGCGTCGGCCAACCTGTAGCACTTATCATTTGGCTCGCGAAGACGGTACATCTTGACCGCATTGGCGAGGCAGGTAGACCACATAGCATCACGAACAACTTCCATCTTTTGATTGAATATTTGAGAGTCTCAAGCCCACTTAGGCCGCCTCTCCACCAATTTGAGCCAAATAAATATCAACTTCACCAACAAATTCTGGACATTTTTCCGATGTCTTTCGGGTCACCATATCTTGAACGTTTGTTACGTGTTCCTTGAACTTCTTGACATCTATACCAGTGGCATTGTGGATTTGAGATTCTGAGGCAATGTCCTTGAGTGCGTAAAAATAAGCCGCTGCATAATTGGCGTGAAGTATAGCGATGACTGGTGACTCATCCTGCTGTGCTGCGACAGCATACCTCGCAGATTGTCTCACAAGTTTCTCGATAGCCTTGTTCATACCACGGGTCTTATTTTTCATCATGAGGTAGAGCACAAATATCACAGCTATCAAATAAAGATATGCCATCTTCTATGTATAAGTATGAAAATAAAATTGGTGAGAATAAACCTAAGTAAAGAAATGGTGCCCTAAAACTTAAAGAAAGATGGGTGAGAGCGTTCAAAAACTTACCCACATTGAACACGTCCTTAAGAGACCGGATTCTTATGTTGGTCCAGTGGAACTTGGGACAGAATCATATTGGATCCTTTACAAGACGGACAACAAATTCAAGAAAAAAGATCTCTCATACTCACCAGCTCTTCTCAAGATATTTGATGAAATACTCGTCAATGCCATTGATAGAAACTCAACGCACCCCAAAAACGTCACGAATATCTCAGTTGAGGTAGACAAAGACTTGGGGTCTGTTACTATTGAGAATAATGGACCTCTTGGTGGTATTGGTGTCAAGATGCATGAGAAGGAGGGGGTATGGAATCCCGAACTCACATTTGGACACCTACTCACAAGTACCAATTATGACGATAACAAGAAACGAATTGTGGGTGGTCGCAACGGCTATGGTGCCAAACTCACCAACATCTACTCTTCTGAGTTTTCAATCGTGATTAAGGATCACGAAGCCAAGAAGACATACACCCAAAAGTGGACTGATAACATGACCAAGTGTCATGAACCAAAAATTACAAAACATTCTGGAGCAACGTCTTCAGTCTCTATCACTTTCATTCCAGATTGGAAGAGATTCGGTATGACAAAGATGGATGCCTCAATCTATAAGATTTTTGAGAAGAGAGTTTGGGACGCAAACATCTGTACGACACCCAACTGTAAAGTGAAGTTTCAAGGTGAAGCCATACCAAAAACACCCTTCGAGGCCTATGCCAAGATGCACGAAGGTGTTTCGGAGTTATATTCAGTCACGAGTGATCGATGGTCGGTGTGTATTGGTCCCTCTGAGAATGGCCTCGAACAAGTATCATTCGTGAACGGTATATCCACAACAAAGGGTGGAACTCACGTGGATCACGTTGCATCCTATGTTGCTGCGGGTGTCATCGAGGAGATGGCAAAGAAGATTAAGTTGAAGCCGCAACAGGTCAAGAATACATTTAATATCTTTGTAAAGGCAACCCTTGAGAACCCAACCTTCTCGAGTCAGGTCAAGTCTGAGTGTACCTCAAAGGCTCAAGACTTTGGAAGTAAGTTTGAACCACCGAAGACATTCATTAAGAATGCCCTCAAGACTGGTATTCAAGATGAACTCTTGGCGCTCTCCAAGTTCAAGGAGATGAAGGAACTCTCAAAGTCCGATGGAACCCGTAAGTCCAAGATTACTGGTATTCCCAAGTTGGATGACGCCAATAAGGCTGGGACAGCGCAATCTGGGAATTGTACTCTCATTGTCACAGAGGGTGATTCTGCGAAGACCCTCGCAGTCGCGGGTCTCTCTGTGGTTGGCCGTGATCACTATGGTGTCTTCCCCCTCCGTGGGAAGTGTAAGAATGTTCGGGACGCCTCTGTGGCTCAACTTACCACAAACCAAGAGTTTAATGATCTCAAGAAGATTTTGGGTCTCCAACAGGGTAAGGAATACACCAGTGTATCCGAACTTCGGTATGGTCGCCTCATGATTATGACCGACGCAGATAACGATGGGTCACACATCAAGGGTCTCATTCTCAATATGATTCACTATTTCTGGCCAAGTTTACTCAAGTTGGGCTTTGTTGTCTCTATGGTCACACCAATCATCAAAGCTACAAAGGGTGCCACCGTAAAGTCTTTCTATACAGACTCCGCGTTCCGCACTTGGTATGGCACTGGACAAGCGGGGTGGAGAATTAAGTACTACAAGGGTCTCGGTACTTCAACATCTGCTGAGGCTCGGGAGTACTTCAAGAAGATCCAAGATCTCACAGTCAAGTTTGATATGGATATTATGACAGATAAATCTATTGTTCTCGCATTTGACAAGAAGAAGGCAGATGACCGAAAGACGTGGCTCCTCGAGAGTACGGCAAAGGATGCCTCAGAACTTGAGGTTTCCTATGGGTCAATCAAAAAGTTGGACATCACCAATTTTATACACAAGGACTTGGTCAATTTCAGTTTGGCGGATCTCAAACGCTCCATCGCGCATATGGCAGATGGTCTCAAACCCTCACAACGCAAGGTGATGTTTGCATGCTTTCACAAGAATCTCAAAGATGAAATGAAGGTGGCCCAATTGGCGGCGTATGTTGCGGATAAGTCCTCCTACCATCACGGTGAGGTCTCTCTCGCAGATACTATCGTGAAGCTGGCAAATGACTATATGGGATCAAACAATATCAACTTACTTCAACCATGTGGTCAATTTGGTACTCGTCTTATGGGTGGGAAGGATGCGTCTCAAACGCGTTACATCTTCACCAAGTTATCCAAGGAGACTCGTAAGATCTTTGATCCTCGCGACGACCCAATCCTCAATTACTTGGAGGATGACGGTCACCAAATTGAACCAGACTTCTATATGCCAACACTCCCTCTCGTGCTCGTGAATGGTACGGAGGGTATCGGGACTGGATTCAGTTGCTATGTACCACCCTTCAACCCCAAGGATATCAAGGAGAATATCCAGAGAGTTCTTGATGGCAAGGCTATCGTACCTATGCGACCTTGGTTCCGAGGTTTCAAGGGGGTAGTACACAAGGAGGAAGACACTTGGATGATGGAAGGTGTTTGGAAGTGGTCAGGTACAAATATTGTCATCACTGAATTACCACCAGGACGATGGACGCAAGATTACAAGGAATACTTGGATGGACTTGTTGAAAAGAAGTTGATCGGGGGTTTCACAAATAACAGTACTACGGAGGATGTTCATTTTGAAATTATTGGGTACACTGGGAAGGATCTTCTCAAGGATCTCAAATTGCGTAAGACATTTCACGTGTCAAACATGCATCTCTTCCACCCCACAAAGGGTATTTACAAGTACTCAAGTCCCGAGGAAATCTTGAAAGACTTTGTGGATCTGAGACTTGACCACTACGTGAAGAGAAAGGCGCACCTCATCAAAGTTCTTGAGATGCGCGCCACTATGTGTGGCTACAAATCAAAGTTTGTGACAATGGTCATTGAGGGTGACATTGTGGTCTTCAAACGGAAGAAGGACGACCTTGAACGACAACTTGCCGCAATTTTTCCAAAAATTGGTGGTACCTACGACTACCTCCTCAATATCAAAACGGTACAGTATACCGAGGAGAGTGTCAGAGATCTTCTCAAGGATGCGAAACAGGCCAGAGAAGAACTTGAAGTTATGAAGGGTACCTCACACATTGATATGTGGAAAATGGATATTAAAAATATGTAAGCAATAGTAGGTATGGGTGAAGCTGCGAAAATATCGCTCAAAGCTATTGGGAAGCAAGATACATACTTGCTTTCCAAAGATCCAGAAGAATCCTTCTTTAATTATACCACTGATAAGAGACACTCAGACTTTAGGAAATACCACAGAAGTAAGAATGTTGTGAAACCTGGTAACGCAAAACCATCGTGGCCATTCAGTGAGACAATTAAAGTTCAATTTAACCCAAGAAATATGGGAGACTTGTTGAGTAATATGTACTTGAGCATAACTATGCCAGGTATAAGTGACGGAAACTACGCAGATCAATTAGGTAGACACATCCTCAAGAGTGTCACAATGTATGTAGATGACATTGAAGTTGAGAAAATCCACGATGATTGGGGAATTATCTATGACGATCTTTATTTAGAAGTTTCTGAAAAGGTAGCAAATAGATTTCTTGTAAATAGAAACCTTGGTTTTGATGATGCCCCCACAAGTGAGAGTGTTGCCCAATATGATGCGGATCTTGTCATTCCAATTCACTTTTTCTTTTCACGCAAATTTGCGAGTGATGAGTACGGTACAAATAAGCCAAATAGACCATACTTCCCCGTGTGTTCAATCTTTCGTCAGAAGATCGAGTTTGAGTTTGAATTCCACAAACAGACATTCTTTACGAATACAACGGATACAGTGACACTTTCATCCTTCAACATTGTGACTGAAGAGATCACAGTGAACCCAGATGAAAGAAAGTTCTTGGCGAGTGAAAGACAGGTTATGATTACAGATCTCGTAAGGAAGCACTCAGTCGCTGCGAGTGAACTCAATGAAGATGTTATTAGAAATAACTTGGTACCTAATATACCTGTGAAATGTATTCATTGGTTTTTGAGAAACACTCTGTTTGAGGATGAAGACGACGCAGAAGGTGATGGTTCAGGTGGTGAGTACCTGTATGAAAATAGATTCAATTTTTCGGCAACTTTGGACTTCCAAGGTGAAAGTACAACGTTGTATCCCATAATGAAAGAGGCAAGCTTCTATATAAATGGGAATAGGCTACCCGAGGTCACAAAAACGAACCATGAATATTTCAAATTTCTAATTCCATATCAAAAAAGGTTATCGAGGCCAATTCGCAATATATATACATATAGTTTCTCGTTGAATCCGGTGAATGTGGAACCATCAGGGAACTTGGATTTTAGTCAAATTCAATCTGACAAGACTAATATTGAAGTAAAATTGGATACGGATTCTGGTATAGATATCACAACCGAGACATTCTCTCTAAACATGTACTATACGGGCTATCAAACATTTATATTTGATCGAGGGTTCATGTCAATTGCTTATTAAAAAGTTTATCCTTATTGTTCGTGATGTAGTCAATAATGTTATTTTTTATACACCATTTGATGAAATTCAATTGTGCCAAGGTTGTTTGAATTTCGTGAGATGTCCCAGGTACTATATAGGGAAACTTCTGAGCCCGACAAAATGGATCAAAGAGTTGCTTACTGTAACCGTTGAGACTTGACTTGTACGCACAGTGTACCGTGAATAGTTTCCCATCACCAGTCTCATAGGACGTATGATTCTTCTTTGCGTAGTTTGTGATAAACCACTCCAAATTGCGGAGAGAAATACCACTCGATTTGTCTAATATAGTGAGTAGTGTAGATTTATTCTTCTCATTGTCGTAAAAGTTGTTTATGGATGTTAGTAGAATATCGTTTTTGCTCATTACTATATTAGTCCCCCAAATCTATAAGCTCCTTTGATGACTCACATCCTGGACACCCCCGGACAAACATCTGCTCCGGTCCGTGATTATGTAGACTTGAACTTGAAAATGTTCTCTGACATATACGTTCACCTTGTGTTTTGTGATGCCGACAGTAGCCATTGTACATCGATCTAAAAGTACAACGATTGCCATCAGACTTTGTTCCCTTACACGTTGTACTTACAAACGACGTTGGGATATCTTTGAGTAAAAGTTCCAAAGGGATCGCATGCTTTTTTGAGATTGTTAGGGCATACTCATTGAGAATTGCATTCACTCTCTCCTCCAATTCCTCATCAACGATCTGTGTAATCTTCTCATGAAGACTCATCCTTACTTTGTGTAAGCTCGTAATTTTTAAATAGGTCTTCAACAGAACCTTCTCTCGCTTCCTTAATACGTGCCCGCAAGATAGGAAGAGTTCCGGTATCCTCGAGACCAAGACGTTGACACTCCGCGATGAGTTCGTCCTTCTTCATACCACTGAGGGATGGCAACTTCGGGGACTTTACTGGCTTGTGTGCGTTAATGATTTCCCCAAAGATCTCCTCTTTCACATTCTCGTAGAGTGGATCAAGAAGGTCACACACTGGATTGAGAAACTTGTTGAGGAAATAATAGTGATAATCAACAGGTACGCCATGCTCCTCTACATATTTTGGATCTTCGGCCTTCTCGTACGCCTTGGCTTTGGAATCTTGGGTCTTTGTGAGGAGGTAGGGAACTCGATCACCAGATTGTGGTTCAGAACCAGGCTTTCTCTGTCGCATCTTCATAACAACCTGTACATGGGACTGGTTGATGTTCACACTTTCCGAGCTCGTCACAGACACATTCTTACCCCCAACTTTGTAGGTATCCGAGAGACCTTGACTCAATATAAGCTTGTCATTGGGGACGTCGCCAGAAAGAAGTTCAATGGCTCTCTCTTTGGCCAACTCCTTAGGTGGACCGGGGTCACTTGATGTAAGTATAACGTCTAAGAGTTCCTTACACACTTCCCGAACGTGCGGGGTATTGTCTCGTCTCACAACTTGAAGACCCTTGATGTCAATATAGTCCATATGCATCTTGTCATCTTTACCTTTTGTCCACAACTTTGCGGCATAGCGCTTCTTACTATACAGGAAATACGGCCAATATACCTTCTCCAACTCAAGGTTATTGGGTTTCTTGAAGAGAGCTGAACACTCTTCGGCAGCTCTCTCGCCCACCTCCCAACTGTAGGCAATCGCCTCCTCCCCCTTGCGGTCGCCTACATCAAACTCAACCATGACTGAATCTGTATCCCCATACCTTACCTTTGCCCCTGGAAAGTTTGCCTCTACGTAGTTCTTTGTCTCCTCAATCATCGAGCGACCCTTTGAAGTCGTTGTAGATGCAATTGGCACACAGGGGAGAATACCTTTACCAGCACCCGTAAACCCATACACAGAGTTCATTGAGATCTTATATGCCAACTGCTTCCCATTGTATACCTCCTTCATAAAACCCGTGGCGTTCGCCATATCCCTCTTCGCTTGTTTACGAAACTGTTTGAGTTCTGCCAGAATTGCTGGTAAGAGACTTGGTACATCTTGGGCAAACTTGTAGGTTCGGTCACCAATATTGAAGGTCTCGTAGGTAATTCCAGGTACCGCGCCATACTTCTTCTCGTCCATAACATACGAGGAGTAGCACAGGTTGTGTGCCATCATAATTGATGGGTACAGTGCTTCAAAATCAAGAGCTGTAATGGGTGTGTAGTAGGCACCCTTTTGTGCCTCCAGGACGGTCGCACCCTCGTAGGGTTCTTCGGGGAGGGCGCCATACCTGATTGTTGGAACTGTGAAGCCCAGTTCCCGAGCCTTCTTTGTGAGTTGCGAAAATACTTTAATCTGCTGACCTCTCTCTACGAGAAAGTTTGCTGGAACCCAAGTTGCCTTCGCCATCTCCACCAAGTTTAGTAGGGTACAAAGCTTCTTCATCAACCGATGTGGGAGAAGGGTATCCTTGATACAGTACTCAGCAACTTCCCTCAATTTAATAGGGTCACCCTCCTTATAGCGGGCAAACATCTCCTTTGGAGCCATATCAATCTTTTGATCTCCCAAGTACAATTTGGATACATTGTCCAACTTGTAACTATCCAACTTGTAGCCCTTCTTGACTTCGTGGAACATATCAAAGATGAAACGCCCAGGCATTGGGAGTAACTTCAGGAGATTATCACCGAGAGCACTTGATGAAAGCTTTTTAATAACGAGTTCGGACTCGGTGTCTCTCAACTTGCCCAAATTGAAGAACCCATAGTTACACTTAGTGATTTGAGCACGCTTATATATGTACTCCATATCAAAACCAAAGATGTTCCAACCAGTGATAATATCTACATCTTTTGTGTGAATGTATTTGTGAAAAGCCTCTAACATTTCTCTCTCCGTCTCATAACTTTGAATTGTGGAACCCTCCAAGTTAGGGTCTGTTGTCTTGTAACAGAGACAAGTCTTATCGTATGGTTCATCAGAGCCAAACGTACATAGGGAGATAGCAATTTGAAAGCAGGCATCCCCGGGAATATCCGCATCAGGAAATTTACCTGTAGAACTGTTACATTCAATATCTACAGAGGCCACAACAAATGGCGCCATATCATCCCTAGCTACAGGCTTGAGGGTTGTCCAATCATTACAGAAGAGATCCATATCAACGTGAGCCAGGTGTGAACGAATACACTTATCCCCCGTATCTAACCACCCAGTAGATTGGATACCGGTGCGATGCATCAGGCGCAATACAGGATCCAGGTTGGATTCATAGACTTTCATATTTCTTACTCCAAAAATAGTGAAAAGCTCAGGGGTTCTATCAAGTGGCCTCCTCAGAAAGGAATCTACAAGGCGACGCGCTTGAAGATGTTTGAAGTTAAGTTTCATGAATACAAACTCCTCATTGTTTTGAAATCCCCAAACATCTTTGGACTTCATCACAGAATATGCCACAAGGGAATCTCTACAGTTTTCATCAAGGATGTTGTAAATTCTTTGGACCTTTGCGTTATCAATATTCCCCGGAAGTTTTATAAAAAAATAAGGTGTAAATGCTGTTGTGAGACAGACAGACTTCCCATCCTCAGTCTTACCAAAGATACTGATCAAGTGCTCTTCGTCTGTATCTCTGGATTCCCAAGTGATTGCTTGGAAGACTACCATCCTTCGGTTGTGTGAACATCCACCGAAAATTTTAATATACTTTATTAGTAAAAATGTCAGCCGCTTTGATTGACCTTGTAAGTAAAGGTGCTCAGGATGTCTACATCACTGGTCAACCTCAGGTCAGTTTCTTCAGACAAAACTACAAGCGATACACCAATTTTTCTATGCGTCCAGAGCGCGTGGACTACATTGGTACCTTCGGCGCCTCAAACGAAGTCGTCGTCCCACTTCGCTCCAAGGGTGATCTCTTGAGCTACATCTGGATTGAAGCGGAGGGTATTGCTTTGCCAGGTGGTAACAATGCCATGTTCGATACATCCGCGTCCCAACCAACCACTTTTCAATTGTGGATTGGTGGACAAAAGGTCTGTGAACTTGATTCCCTCTTTGTCCAGGGTGTTCACAATGTGTTGTACAATGACAACTCTGCGAAGGCTACAATGAGACACACCATTGAAACTGCCCAAAACAACTCAAATGGTGACCACTATGTCATTCCATTCTTCTTCGGTGAAGACTGGACAAAGTCCCTCCCACTCGTGGCTCTCCAGTATCACGAAGTTGAATTACGCATCAAGGTCCAAGATCAGTACAGTGCGACCACAACTCCAAAGATCTACGCGAATTACATTTACTTGGACACCGAAGAACGTAAGTTCTTCACCGACAATGAACACGAATTGTTGATCACACAAGTACAATACCAACCAGGTACTCAAGCCGATAGCGAATTCGATCTTACCTATTTCAACCACCCAGTGAAGGCGCTCCACTTGGTTGCGGGTAATATTAACAACGCCGATTGGGAGACGAACTACACTTTCGGTACGGGTTCATTGTACATCAACGGTACTGCCCTCTTTGAAAATATGTCCAATGTTTATCACCACGACGTTGTTCCAGAAATGCACTGCTCCGCCCTCGGCGTTGACAGCCTTGTTCAAGACAGTGTGTATACCTGGCCATTGTGCCTCAACTTGGATAAATCACAACCAAGTGGTTCCCTCAACTTTTCACGCATTGATAATGCGAAGTTGTTGCTTAATGGTGTTACCTCCGCAAGCGCTTCAAGCCCTGCTCGCATCTATGCGGTGAACTATAACATTCTTCGTGTGAAGAATGGCATGGCTGGTGTCGCATTTGGTAACTAATATATTTACTTAATATATGAATATCATAAATAGACAAAAGGCTTTATCTCCAAAAATGTGGGCAAATCTCAACAAGAATATACAAATTATAAATCGTCGGAAACAAGCAGAATTGAAAACATTAGAAAAGATTAAGCGTAAATTCAACCGAGGTGTTATTCCCTCCCCAAGTGAAATGAAATTATATTGGAAATATGCAAAAACTATAAATAATTCAAGGTTAAAAAAATAAAAAGTATAGAATAGATGAATCTTACCCCTATCAAACTCATTAAGAACAGAAATGTTCGTACCACCCTTTTGAATGTAAAGGGGGGTGAAACTGCTGAGATTGATACGAGTGACTACATCGAACGCCGAATGACTACGAATGCTGCGGCGAGGTATCTCATGGCTATAGAGGATGCCAGTGAAGTGGCGAAGCAACTTCTCCAAGAACAAGGTATTTTTGAACAGATTGGCAAGGATATCAAGAAGGAGGCTGGATATGATTTCAAATTTCAATGCAAAAGAACTTCAAATATGAATAAACCCACAAATAATAGAAGTGGTGTTACATATGTTCATATGGCGCACACCTATTCCGATAATAGTGGCCACTACGCACTCGCCAAGGTTATACACCAGAACAAGATAATTGATTTATTCAATTCAATGGGTGCTGGTAGATCTGAGTTTAAAAATGAACTCAAAACAGTCTATGGGAGGGATTATAAAATACGGAAAAAGAATACCCCATTCCAACCAACGGGTGGTTTTGTGACTACGGATGTGAAAAATTACAAGAAACTCCTCAAGGATACAAAGATTAGTATACGGAACCCACACGTTCTTGAAAAGTCTTTTGAGATTTCACAATACGATGAATTGTCTCAACACCACTTTTGCTACATTGAGGCTTTCATAGCTATGATGCATGACACACTGGGAACACCCCTCGGATCCAAGGATCCGCGGGATAGACTTGTCTTCATAAAAATGGTCGTATGGGGTCTCATTCATAAATATGTACCACCCTCAAAAAGAAAGACCCTCAAATGGAAATACTTTATCACAAACTTTCCATATTTCTTGGAAATAACGAATGCCCAGGGTAAACGATTTAAATTGAATCACATTGTGCAGGTACCAAAACTTATAAATGGTATAAATGTTGAAAAGGTTAGAAAAGGTTTAGTTAAAATAGAACTTCCACACAGTATTGATAGCTCATGGTCACTCACACAGATAATGAATTGGGCGGGAAGTAAAATCTAAGTATACTGTAAGATGAATAGTGTTGAGATAGCGGGTCTAAACTACAAC
>Ga0222715_10001705_pt1 | contig 20862 bp, 38 predicted proteins | sample C33_9DmetaG_FD_165056 | JGI IMG/M metagenome (GOLD analysis project Ga0222715, IMG submission 165056) | Estuarine water microbial communities from San Francisco Bay, California, United States - C33_9D | ecosystem: Environmental > Aquatic > Marine > Unclassified | place: USA: California... | reverse complement strand
CCAGTATTAAGCTGCTAGAGCATAACCTGTAGGCGCAAAATTATCGTTTGCATTTGTAGTTGTCTTACGATTAAGGTTGTTTGCACACCTGCTTCTCCACTTAACTATACACTACCTGTCGATCCTATTTCAGCCCCATCAAAAACATACTGTTGCTCAAGGTTGCGATCCTACGTAGACTTATTGACGCTTTCACGTACTCAGCATGTTTGTGGTGGAGCTGTCGGGTACTGCCCCCGAGTCCAGTTCAGCTTTCGTCTTGCTTCTTCAAAGCACTTTGTTTAGCTAGTCTTTTTAATTCTTCAAAATCAATAGTAGCAGATTTTATTAACATATGATCTTCTTCTATTGACCCTTCTATTTCGTCATCATCAGGTAAAATAACTTTCGTCAATGGATAACTCCTTTGGGTCAGATTCTACAGAGTTCCAATTAAATACTCTATAATTATCTGCTTCTAAATCCCAAACCAGTTCCATACCTTCTGGATATGATTGTTCAGAACCTGCTCCTAATACTGTTGTACTAAGAAATGACTGAGGTAAATCAGAAATTTTAGCAAACACCATATTTCTTGATTCACCGTTTTTCTTTTTAAATGTTCCTTTGAACGCTCTCATTGTTATCTCCATATTTATTATATATGTATAATAGACAATGAATAAGCAGTTAGCAACTACAAAATAACTTTTTTAGAGTCAGTGTGTTGGCTAATTGTTTGTACTAACTTTTTTGATGCAGCATACCAATCTTCATGAGTAAACCTAAAATGATAATCTATATGTCCTATTTTATAAAATAGTTTTATATGATCTGCTTTTCTTAAAAATTGACAATACATACCGTCTACCATCCATTCATATTGTTTAGTAGAAGGCGTACAGATTTTAGTAACTCTATGTAAAGGCATTACTAAATTTTGTACATGATTATCACTAACTTTTAGACCGAGATGCACTATTTCTTTTCTGAAATCCACTTGAATTTTTATTGGATCTGGAAACATTTTTATTTTTATTCCTATTTTTTCTCATAGCATTTAACTCGTTACGAATCATTTGCTGTTCTATCTGCTCACGTTTTTTATGCCATCTTTTCTTACCAGCTTTAGCAGCTAATCTACGTTTTTCGCCTGGAGGAGTAAAATGACGTTTTTCACGTAGTTCTTTAGTCATACCTTCATTGTGAAGTTTCTTTTTAAGAATACGCATAGCTTTATCTACGTCGTTATTACGAACGTAAATAGTCATTGTTTTTATCCCATTATTTCTGGGTCTTGGTTTCATATTTTTCATACTGTTCGTAATAATCCTTGATAGTAGACTCATAATCTCTAAACTCGTAGTCGAAATCAAAAGTCTGTCTAAGTTTATTTGATAAGAGTAATCCTCTCTTCTTACCTGTTGGTCCTAATTTATATTGTGTCTCAAAAGATTTAGGATATACTGCTTTGAGAGCTTCAGCGTTGCGAGTAAAATCATAAGAGATATTATATGCTCCTGGATTCCATTTGTCTATAATATTTTTTATGCTTAATACAAAGTCTTTTATATATATACAACCAGCTTTTTCAACTAACACAGGTTTATTAATAGCAATTTGTCTTTCTATATTCATCCAGATAGGAAATTTTCCATCTCCCATGCCATAAACATGAATCGGTCTAAGGCATACATCTGTTTTGCTTAGGGCTTTCTCTGCTTCAATTTTACAACTCCCATATAGGTCTACACTTCCTAAAGAGTACTGCTCGTCAATTAGATCTTCCCAAGTGCCATAAACCATGCTACTACTTATGTGTAAGCAAGGAGTATCCGGAAAGAATGTTTTTATGTTCTTAAATCCTGATACTATCGAATGTTGAGTGAAGCACTTAAAATGTTGACTTAATATAGCTTCACTTAGTGCACCACAGTTTATTATTAAATCATATTTATTTTGTTTAAAACTATCAGACATATCAAATGTCCATTGTTTATATAGTTTTCTAAATCGGCCTTTAACCAAGCCTATTCTATATTTTAGTGCTAAACGTCTATGTCTTTTTTCTATTGCATTGGTTTTTTGTAAACCTTTTTTACCTCTATGAATATATTGATAACTTACATATGAATCATCAAATTTATCAATAATATCTATTGTATGATTCTTACTTAATTCCCACACTAAATGACTGCCTATAAAACCTAGACCTCCAGTTATTAGTATATTCATTATTAACCAATAGCTCCCTTAACCCACTTTATAGCGTAATCATTAGTCATCTTAGCATGTATATGGTTTAAATGCACGTCATTTTTAAATACCATAAAACACGGCATTCTATCAGGTCTTTTACAATATCTTGTTAGTCTGTCATCATTTTCATTAGCAAACTCAGTTTCGAGGTCTGAAATCTCATTAGCTATTGACACAAGCTGAGATTGTATATATGATGAATTTATAGAATTAGAAAATCCTACTAATTTATGACTCATTTACTCTATCCTTTAAGAACTCTACTTGAGCAGTGAGAGTTTCTATTTGTTCTTTTAGTTCTACAATTTCTTGATGTAAATATTTAATATCACCTGCTTGATCAGCAGCTAATTCATTTATATTGGCATTTACTTGCCTAATTTCAAATCTTAAATCTTTTTCAGTTAAATACATATTGTCATTATACTTTGAAAAAGTTTTTAGGTCAACATAAAAACAAAAGTGTAAACATGATAGATAAAATTAAAGCTGCAGAAGTATTTAAAAATTTAGATGATAGGTGTATACCTATAATAGCTCCTCCAGGTTTACGAGGGCATGCAACTCTTAGAATATTATGTAGCCATAAAGAAGTGTGGTGGGATAGTTCTTTAATGAATTACAATGGTATACCTGATATAGATTCATTAACTTACCCTGATGATGGTATATTTATAGACTTTAGAACTCCGGATGCTCCTCATAGTATTAATTTTATGAGTGCACACACTATAATGATTACTAATAGACCACTAAATAGATTAAAATGTTTTGACATAATAAAAGACTATTATGATGATCCAAAAAATATTTTACAAAGTCATACTATATTTCAAGCACATTATATTGAGCATATTCCAGTTAGACCTTTTATATATTTATACAGTTCAAACTTAGCTTATACTATTAAACAAAGATCAGTATGGTTTAATAGAGATTATAAAGAAGCAGGCACAGAATATTATAATAAAAAAACTAAAAATTTTATGGAGAATCCTATAAAACAACCTTTAGCTTTTAATATTGATGTTTATAAACTGTATTCAGAAGATGATTTAGTATTTGAGTCTGAGTATCAAAAAATTGTAAATCATTTTAATTTTACTTCAAATATTGATCGTGTTAGGTCTTTTATTAAACTTTATTTAGATAGAGAAAAATCGGTAACTCCCCATGAAAACAATTAATTTTTGTGGTGACTCGTTTGCTTGTATGGACGGTCCTACAGAAGTAAAACTATTAATGTGGCAATCTATACTTGCAAAAAAATTAAACTGTACTATTACTGGAACAGGTAAATCAGGTACTGCATACGAACATGCTATTAAAAGTTTTGATGCTAAAACAGATTATACTATTTTTTGTTGGACAGATTCTGCTAGACTGTGGACTAAAGAAAATATACCCATGAGTTTTACTTTAGCAGATAAACAAAAAGGCAAAGATAAGAGATATGCAGCTGCATATCTTTATTATAAATACTTATGGGATGAACAATACTGTGAACAACGCTATTATAGAGATCTATATTGGTTTGATCATGAAGTTTTATCTGAGTATAAAGGACTAATTATACATTTACCTTGTTTTGATAATATATATCAATTTACACATGGTATAAATCAACAACATAAGCTATTTAATTTTTCTTTTTCAAGACATGCTAAAGCAAAAAGTAAAGAACCAGAGTTTGCTAATCACCTAACTAAACATGAAAATGCTATGTTAGCAGATAAACTATATAACATAATTAAACAACATGTGTAGCACAAAATTCATTTTATGATTGCATGATTCTCTTTTTAGTTGTATAAATAGTTAATTAATAAAAATTAAGGAAGATCATGAAAAGACCAACTCTAACAGAAGCAAAAACATTCTTTTATCAAAATGCGCCATTTGTCATGGATGAGTATGAAGATATGAAACAAGATTATGGTGAGTTTTTTGCTGCACGATATATTATTGAAATACTAATTGATTATAGAAATAATGAGAAGGAAGTGAGTAATGGATAGAATTGTAAACCCGCTTAATGCCATAGGATATTCAGACTGGGGTATTAAGCGTACAATTCGTGAGGCAGAAAATGTTTCACGTTGGAATCCGTGGAAATGTCATGAATGGATGGAAGAAGCTAGAGATCGTATGGATTTAGACAATTTATTTCACAATGAGTATGATTCAGCTGTACGTCGAATCAATGCTTATTGGCGTATGCTTCCGCGATTTAGACATCACAATCCTGACGAATTTTGGAAAAGGGATAAAGTTAGCTACCCACCAATGTATCTGGAACTAATGGTAGATGATTCTGATTGGTAGAATTTTCTATTTGCAACAAACTATAAACTATGCTATTAATAAGAGGTAAATTATGTACTTTAAACTTGTGTCAAAAAATGGTTATCGTGATCTAGTAAGGAACGCGCGTCGAATATGTATTTCACAGCTGAGTGAAGAAGAAAAAAGCGCAGCTTTTGTAGAGCTGTATGAAATACTTAAGGACAAACTCTTCGAGTCTACGCGTTCACTTAATGTTGAAGCAGCTTATGCAGATCGCTGTATTCATTGGAACCAGCGTGACATTGACCAGATCAAGCCTGTGACCACTACAAGGAATCCATGGCTACGCTTCAAACGTGAGTTTGAACAGAGTTTGGATGGGAAAATGCCGTCTAAAAATATTGAGATAGCTCTGGCTTGGTTCTATGCAGCCCCGTATCGTGATGATTGGATTGCTTCCTAATACGACCGTAGGGAGTGTGCGAGCGTAGCCGGTACAGCTACGCTCTTTTTATAAGTGAATAGTATAATGACAACAAAATATGACGACATGGTATGGAAAATACTAGGTGGTATGCCTATTGAAGTATTTGATGAAGATGACGACACTGTTTGGGAAAACGAAACATGGGAGTTAGTAAAGGTTAGAACTGAAGGAGATTTTAAAGATTCAAGAGCTATTGGTTCTGCAAATCTAATAACTGCTTTGAACATGGTTCATCAGAGACTATTAGTTGATGGTACTAAGTCTAATGATATAACAGCATTAAGTCACGATATTTTCAATAATATTTTAGAAAAATTTACAAAAGATAAACTAATCAGGAAAAGACCTGAGAATATAAGAAAAACATTTCAATTGGTAGACTAGTCAATGAAACTGGTTACAGCAAAACCACCCTTATATCCTAATATTACTGTAGACGAGATTCATTCTTGTTTACCACATTTGTATGAACCAGATGCTAAAGACAGAAGAGTAGCTGATAGTTTTTATTTTAAAGGATCAACCTCTTTTGAGGATGAGTTGTGTGATTATTTAGGAACTAAGCATTGTTTTGTTACTAATTCTGGGTATACTTCTATATTTTTAGCATTATTGGCTGCTGGAGTCACTAAAGATGATGAAGTAATTACTACTCCTATATCTTGGGGACAGACTTTATCTCCTATTGTACATATAGGTGCACTACCTGTATTTGCAGATATTAATCCTGATACTTTTCAAATATCATATGATGCTATTGTAGAAGCCTATAGTCCGAGAACTAAAGCTATACTTATAGTTAATTTATACGGTGCTTGTCCTGAATTACATAAAATACGTGCTTTTTGTGATGAACATGGTCTTATAATGATTGAAGATTCTGCACAAAGTATGGGTAGAAAATATGAAAAAAACTTTACAGGTACTATAGGACATATAGGAGCTTTTAGTTTTAATTCTGGTAAATTACTACCTATAGGGGGAGCAGGAGCTATTGTTACTGATTCTGAAGATTTATATCATAAGATTATATACTATGGATCTAAATCTACTCATAAAAATAAAATAATAGGACATACTGATCTTTCTTTAGAAGGTTTAGATTATACTTTTTTGTGTCATCCTATTTTACAAGAAATAGGTAGAGTTAAACTAAATCAGTTAGACGAAATGAATGAAATACGACAAAATAATATGAAGTTCTTAAGAAAAGAATTGAGTGATATTAAGTCTATTCAACTACAGACTGTTAATAAAGGTTCAGATATACCTGTATATATATTTAGTTTTAAAAATTTAGCGCCTATCAAATTAGACAAGTTATTTGATCTATTTAAAAAATTTAATATTCCAAGATTTACTTATAATCCTAAACCTTTATGTGATATATCTAGTAATAGATTTCCTTGGTACACACCATTTATTGGTTCGTGTCCTAATGCCACTGATTTATGTTCTAAAGAAGTATGTATTACCAGTTATAAATGGATTACCGAACGTCAGGATTATTTAAGACAGTATTCAGATGCTTTTCATTATTGTTATGAACAGCTGGATAAAAGACTATAACTAACTTTAACATAAGGAAAAATAAATGGAAGTAGCACTAAAAGCAGAATTACGCAAAGAAATCTCACGTATTGTAGATCTCATGATTCAAGGTGAGGCAATTAGAGAGTCTATTAATGAACTTAAAAAAGATATTAAATCAGAATATGCTATTCCTGTAGCAACTATAACTAAAATTGCTACCATTGTTCGTAAAGAGAATATGGAAGAAGAACAAGAGAAATGGGAAGAAATTAAAGAATATGTAGAAGCCTGTCTCTGATAAGTTTTGCTAATTTTTTATGAGATTTTGCCCCAGCATGAGAATTGTCTGGGGCAAAATCTTTATGTTTTTCTATATCTAAATGAAACTCTATATAATCATCTGTTAGCTCTGCTAACATAGGTTGCAAATGTGGAAAACAACAATGATGAATAATAGGTATATTAGCTCTTTTAGCTATAAGTATTTGTTTAGCTACTGCACCACTCCATAGACGTTGTACTAACTCTGGCTCTGAAAAATATAACATACCTGCTGCGTGCCACGCTGCTTTATGTTCTTTAGTATTTCTTGTATTACTTAATATTTGTTCTGATAGAATCCAATTTCTATAATACTTTTCATTCTTAAGAACATGATTAGCAATTAAAAAACCTTGCTGACATTTATTTCTTACATCCCATACTTCCCATCTATATTCACTGGTATGACCTACCACAATCAAATCAGGTTTTAACTTGACAGCTTGTTCAATTTGTGTTGTAATAAGGTATTCAGAAGCCCCACTTTGGGCTAAATTAGTAATACTCTTACTTAATAAATAAGGATATGCTTGAGTTTGTTTCTCAAGTCCTTCTCCTTTTGTAAAACTATCTCCGCAGGCAATAATGAACATAAATAATGAAATCTTTGTAGTAGGGAACTCTTGGTCAATACCAAGTGATAAAGCACCTATTCCTGCCTTTGACCAATTAGGTCTTAAAAATCGTTGGGAAAAATTAGGAATAACTTTAGATGCTCAAGCTGAGTATATCATAAATAATAATCTTGTCAATCGTTATAAAGTTATTTGGCTAATAGGACATCATCATAGAGCAGATCCTAGAGCTAATGGTGAATATTTACTTCCTTATGGATGGGGAAGTGAGAATGATGTGTGGGGTAAATTAGTACAAGATATTTGGTTTAAAAAAATTACACGTATGGCTTGGTATAATAGAACTAATTCTTTATTTGTAAAAGCAGTATTAGGTGAAGCAAATGTAGAAAACTTAATGTTAATTCCTATATATCGTCCAAATATCATAGAGCAGCCTATGATAAAAGATCATCCTTGTGTGTGGGAATATTACTTAAGAGACTTAACAGATGAATTTGCTGATGGAGAAGGTCATATAAATCAATACGGACACAATCATTTTGCTATTAGATTAGCATCGGAGGTACAAGAAAGATGGAAGATTACATTGCAGAAGAGTGGTCAGACGCAGTTGAGATCGGATTTTCTGAAGAGATAGCTAAAAAAGCTAATAAAATAGTAAAATATTGTATGGCTAACTATATAAAGCATGCACACCAATGGAAATGTGATTTTGCAGGAAAACCTGCGATACTATTAAAACCTGGGGAAGGTTATGAGTGGCATTTTGATAACTTAGACTTTGCACAAAAACGATTAACTACTTCACGTCCTGGCCGTTTCTGGACTCATATGATTTATCTTACAGAAGGTAAACCTTTTGAATTAGGTAGTTGGAATCCTGAAGGTACAAGAGTACAAGAAACAGATTTTTCTGCTCCCGAACCTGATAATATAATAGCAAGAATATATCCTAAGCCAGGAAAAACAGTATTATTTCCTTGTTTTATGGTACATAGAATACAACCTTTAGTAGATAATTATAGATGGGCATTTGTAGATTTTATAGATACTCCTAATTATTCTACTAAAACTAAAGCAGATTTAACTTCGATATTTAAAAGGTACTTTGATGAACATACTAGGAGTAAGTTGCTATCATCACGATAGTGCTGCAGCAAATATAAAAGATAATGTAATACTTGGGGCTTCTCAAGAAGAGCGTTTTTCTCGTATTAAATATGATAAAAGTTTTCCATTACACACAATCAACTGGTTAAAAAATGCTTATGAAGATTTTGATTATGCTGTATTCTATGAACAAGAAACTTATAAAAGATTTAAAAGAGATATAAGAAATATATCAAAAGCCAAACCTGTATTGGTAGATCATCACGAATCACATGCTATGAGTTCTATAATCACAACAGACTGGGATGAGTGTGCAGTAATGGTTATAGATACTGTAGGAGGTAAATTTTCTACTTCATTAGGGATATATTCTAAAGGTAAGTTTACTTGGCTAAGACGTATGCGCTATCCCAATTCTTTAGGATTATTTTATAGTGCAGCTACGAGATTTTTAGGATTACAACCTTTATCCGATGAATCACAAGTAATGGCTGCTGCAGCTTATGGTACACCTAAATGGTCTAAGTATATTAGAGATAATATTTTACACTATGATTATGAGGGAGGATATACGGTATTACAAGACTTAGAGCGTGGTATGGGCTACGGTACTTTAGATTGGGATATAGCAGCTTCTGTTCAAAATGTTACTCAAAGAATTATTACTAATATGGCTGATTGGTTACAACAAGAAACAGGTATGACTAAACTTGCCTATGCAGGAGGATTAGCTTTAAATTGTGTAGCTAATACTGAGATTATAAAATGGACTAAATTTGATGATATAGCTATCCAACCCGCAGCTGGAGATGCGGGTTGTGCTTTAGGAGCTGCTGCTCTAATAGAACGACCTATTACATTTACTCCTTATTTAGGTATTAGATCCAGTAGACAGATGGCTCCTGAAGAATATGCTAAAAAAATTATAAACAACGAAATAGTTGCAGTAATAGAAGGGCAAGCTGAGTTTGGACCACGAGCCCTTGGAAATCGTAGCTTGCTATGTTTGCCTACTGATGCTAATATAAAAAAACTAAATATAATAAAAGATAGAGATAAAGATTCTTGGAGACCTTATGCTCCTATATGCCAAAAAGAAGAAGCTGATAAATGGTTTCATATAACTAAAGCCTGTCCTTACATGTTACATATAGCTAAGATTAAATCAGGACCATTTAATACTTATGATAATTCTGCGAGACTTCAGATTATTGATAGGAACTCCAATACTTTTTTGTGGTCTGTATTGGATATGCTGAGACAAAGTGGGCACTCTATATTAATAAATACAAGTTTAAATAGTAAAGGAAAACCTATTGTCAATACCGTGGACGACTTTAAAGAAATACAAATACACGACGGATTGTGCTACTGATACTTTACCTACAGGTAGAACCTATCACACGCCTGATGGGTCTTACCCAAGTATAACTACTATATTAGGAAAAACTTCTGATCAAACATGGCTTTTGAAGTGGAAAGAACGAGTAGGTGAAGCAGAAGCTGCTCGTGTATCTAAAGTAGCTACTGATAGAGGAACTTTAATACATGAATATGCTGAACGCCATTTTAATGGTGAAGATGTATGGGATGATTTATATAAAGAAGCTGTAGATGTTATACAAATGAGTCGTGACTTGATTCGTGCTACTGAAAAAGGTGTGGAAGAAATTTGGGGACAAGAACAAGTTCTATGGTCTAATAAATATAAGTATGCAGGTAGAACTGATATGGTAGGTATATGGAGAGGAAAACCTACTATTATTGATTTTAAAACTTCAAAGAAAAAGAAAAGTAATAAACAAATTACTGATTATTATATTCAAGGATGTGCATATGCTATAGCACATAATGAGATGTACGGTACTGGTATACAAGATGTAGCTATTGTTATGACTATTGATAATGATAAACCTATTATTTTTGAACAAAGTGCTATACCTTTTCTACCTTTATTAAAGAATAGGAGAATGTCTTTTGATAAACTGCAAGCAGATACCACTTCCTAAGTTAGGTAAAGAAGATTTACAAAAGATTATTTCTTTTTTTACAATGGGTCATCATTTATTTGACGAAAGGTACGGTCATCATGCTTGGAAATCTTTTGATATTGTAAAAGAAGGAAATACTTCTCCTATGATAAAACATTTTCCAAGTATTGTAAGGTGGTTAATTACTTGTAGAAAACATACTGCTGTAAGAGATATAGAACATTTATATTTATCAATACTAATGCCGAGAAATCAAATACCTTGGCATGTAGATATGCAACAAACAGATATTTATGCTAATAGTATTATAACTTCTATATCTACAGCTAATAGTTTTATAGAGTTTGAGAATGATAAACAATATCATTACAGAGAAGGCTATAGTTATTTAATTAAAAGCGGTGTTAAACATCGCATTATGAATTTAAGTGATGAATATAGAGTAACTCTATGTTTAACACCTAAGGAGAACCCCTATGCTGACATGGCTTAAAAATAAATATGAAGATTGGAAGTTTGAACGTGCTTTTCAAGCAAGAAAAAAAGAATTAATGAAAATTGATCCTTTTATATATGATTTACCAAATTCACCTCAAAATAAGATTGATAATAATGACAACCAGAAGAATTAGAAAAGATTTACGGATATTTTTTGAAGATACAGAATTGACAGTTAAGGAAAAAAGTTTTGTATTAGGTTGTTTAAAAGCACAACAAAAACATCCACAATTAACATCTAGGCAATGGCAAATTGTGTGTGAAATAAAGGAAAAATATAAAAATGTCTAAATACCTAAATAAGTTAAAAAGAATTTTAGTACTAACTCCTGATGGAATAGGTAGTACTTATTTTCAAAGATCTTTAACTTTATACTTAAATTATCACGGTTGTGCTACTAAAAACTATCATGATTTATGTAATTTTACTACAGATTTAGGTGTGTTAGCCCAAACTCTTTCAACAGATATAACAAGTACTATAGCTCGATGCTCTCCTTACAGGTCTACAGAATTTCATGGTAATACTCAAAACTATTTAAAATTTTGTGCTTATTTTTTTACAGATATATATGTAATAGATAGGTGTTCTTTTGAATCTGCATTGAGTTATAGAAATACTCATGCTAATACAGGTGTTTTAAATGTTTATAGTAAAGAGCAATATATAGAAAATAAAAATAAAGAACCTTGGAGTATACGAGATGAAAAATTTAAACAAACTTTAAGATACTTTGAGGATTTTTATATATGGGTTGATAAATATTTTCCTGATCATAAAAAAATTAACTATATAGACTTAATAAGTGACACTGATAATTTATTTAAAAAAGAATTTAACGTATATTCAAACAAAGAGTTATCTATTGTAGAATATAATAAATTTAATACTCTTAGAGTTCGAGATAAAGATTTAAGTTCTTATTCTAACGATCAATTATTAAAATTTATGGAAATTACTGACTATTTACAGTATTTAACACGATATGATTTATTAGTGGCTGATAATAGATTTCCTATTAAAAAAATAACACTAAAAGAAAAGATAGCTGAGATAACTAATTTTGAACATCTTTTAGATATTTATAATAAATATCCTTCAAATCACTTTGAAAAAGTTACTAAACAAGATATAGAAGATAGAATAAAACTAGAGCAAGTACTATGGACTATCTAAATTTTAATTTTAGGTCTTATATGGAAGGACCAGAATCAGGTATGGATAATTTACATACTTATAAAGATCATCCTGATCCTGTTATAGATAGTTCTGTACCTTTTATCACATATCCTTATCCAGTATACTATAAATATAATTCAAGAGGTTTTAGAGGTCCAGAATGGCCAAAAGATTTAAGTGATGTAATATGGTGTTTAGGTGATAGTTTTACAGAAGGTATAGGTGTTCCTTTTGAACATACCTGGCCTTCTATACTACAAACCAAAACTAAAAAACATTGTATAAACTTAGGTATAAATGGTTCTGCTAATCGTTTAATTTTAAATATTGCTAAACAAGTTATTTCAGAGTATAATCCTAAGTATATGGTAATTATGTGGAGTCACCAAAATAGAAGATATGAAGATCCTTGGACTTTTATAGATTTTGATCCAACAGCTAATGACTATGATGATATGAAAGAATTTCTGAGTTGTTATAAGGAAGTTAATAATCTGTGTTCTAATATATATAATACAATAATACCTATAATTGATATATCTGATTATAAAAATTTAGATAAATTACTATATACACATACTATGTTAGATGTAGCCAGAGATAGCTGGCATTTTGATTATTTAACTGCAGAACCTATAGTAGAGTCTATTATATCTCATTTTAACTTTACTAACAAAGAAAAGAGATAACTATGGCTAGAAAACCAGTAAGTAAAGCAAAAATGCCTTGTAACAAAGCTAAACGTACACCGGGACACCCTAAAAAGTCTCATATAGTTAAGGCTTGTAAAAATGGTAAAGAGAAGATTATTCGTTTTGGAGAGCAAGGAGCCAGTACTGCTGGCAAACCTAAAGCGGGTGAGTCTAAAAGAATGAAGAAAAAACGGGCAAGTTTTAAGGCTCGCCATGCTAAAAATATAGCTAAAGGCAATATGTCTGCAGCTTATTGGGCGAACAAGGTAAAATGGTAGTTATACAAGGAAATAATGACAAGTATACTATACTTGCACAGGACTTAGTACAACGATATGAAATACCCTTTAAATTTGAATACAAAGAAACAGAAGATGGACCTGAGGTCTATGTTCACAATAGATATATTGGTGGATACGCTGATTTAATTAAAGAAATAGAAGATACAATAGGAGGATATGGAGACAGTGGATTTTGATTTTAAATTAGAACAAGTAGAAGAAATACTACATAGAGATGATGCTCATGAATGGTATGATGCTATGGTTGAAATGCTACCTAAATATCAAATTGATACACCTAAACGAGTAGCAGGATTTATCGCACAAACAGCACATGAAAGTGCAAGTTATAAAACAATTACTGAAAATCTAAATTATTCCGCAAAAGCACTTGACGCCATTTTTGGAAAATATTTTAAAAGGGCAGGAGTAGATGCACAAGAATACCACAGACAACCCGAAAAAATTGCTAATCGTATCTATGCTAATCGTATGGATAATGGTAGTACTGCATCTGGTGACGGTTGGCGCTTTCGTGGTGGGGGTATTCTCCAACTAACAGGACGATACAACTACACTCAGTTTGGAAAAACCGTAGGAATGTCGGCAGAAGAAGCAACTGATTATGTGCGAACACCAAAAGGAGCTATAGAATCAGCTTGTTGGTTTTGGACTGCTAATAATATTAATAAATACTGTGATAAAAATGATATTGTAGGCATGACAAAACGTATTAATGGTGGTACAATTGGTTTAGCAGATCGTAAAAAACATTATGCTCATGCTTTAGCAGTATTCGGTGGTAAAGTTGAGTTTGATGATGACACAGATGATTCTACTTATAAATTACTACGTAAAGGATCTAAAGGATCAGGTGTTAAAAAACTTCAAGAAGCTCTTGGTCTAGAGGCAGATGGAGATTTTGGTCCAGGCACTGAGGCTGCTGTAAAAGCATGGCAGCGAGAAAATAAATGCACACCTGATGGAATAGCAGGACCACAAACACTTGGTAAAATTTTTGCATAGATAAAAAATGTTTAGTTTATATTTTACAGATTGGTATAGTAAAGGTGTACCTATTGCTAATGGTCAGGCTATACTTGACTCTTTATCCGATAAAATATATCGTACAAATACAGGTAAAAAACCTATAGGTAAGCACTTTTTTAATAAATCTGAGTTTGAACAAATGTGTAGAATATCAGGTAATAAATATACGTATGTTGATACTTTTGTGGATAATTTTATATTTTTAATAGGATATGAACTTGATACTCCTGGTGGAAAAAATAGAGATTATAAACATTGGGAAAATTTATTAGTTCCTTTATCTTCTATACTTACTACTAAAATAATTACTGCTATAAATAATAAAGGATATTTAGTATTTACTGATAATGAAGGTTGGTTACAAATGCCTGATATTCTTAGGAAGCAAGCTATATCTTTAGGAGTAGATCCTAATAAAATTATATATATCACTGCTGATCCTACTTCTAATAATTTAAGAGATATATATTGGAATTATCAAGAAGAGTACTGTTTTTGTAAAGTAATAGAAGAAAATAAATATCCCACTGTAAAAGGTATTACTAATATTAAACCTACAGTATTATTTACTTCTTTAGTAGGTACTGCTAATCCAAGTAAAATAGAATTTCTTAATAAAATTATAGATAATAATTTATTTATGGATGGTAAGATAAGTTTAATAAAAGTTAAAGATAGATATAAAAAATTATTAAATAATGATTTATTAAAAAAATATCCTATAATTATAGACTCTTCTTTAGATTATTTTCCTAAGTTTACTAATACATTGACTTTAGGAGCCTCTTCTTATATTAATATTGTACACTCATCAGATAATCAATATGAACCCTATTTGCCTAGTATAGTAGTTTCTAATAATGATTTATTTACTTCAGTAATATGTAAAAGACCTTTTATTACTGTTTGTTATTCTAAAAATAAATTAGAATATATAAAACAGTTAGGATATAAAACTTTTAATAATTATTTTAATGAAAATTATGATAACATAGAAGATAAACATCATAGAATAGATACAATTATTAATTTACTAAAAGATTTAAAAACTACAGACTTAGATAAGTTACTATTGTCTATGCAAGATACTTTAGATTATAACTTTAATCATTTTTTTAGAAAAACCAATAGAAGCTCTCATATCGCAGTTAAAAAACTTAATGAGATAATAAATGCTGACTAAGATATTAAATACATATAATTCATATATAGATATAAGAGGAACTATATCAACCTACATACCTAATAGTCCTATAGTAGAATGGAATTTAATATATTCTAAAGAAAAAACTGTGCGAGGTAATCATTATCATCCAGAATATGATGAATATATGATTATAGTATCAGGATTAGCTACTTTTACAGAATATAATGATATTGGTATTACTACTATTAATACTCCTCCTGGTACTGTTTTGTATATACCGGCATATACGCCCCATTCATCTACTGCTATAACTGACTATCAGTTTATTAGCTTACTTACAAAAAAATGGGATGAGTGTGATCAACCCATAATAAATATAGAAAGTACACAATGAAAATATTAGTAACAGGCTCTGAAGGGGTAGTTGCTCAGCAGGTAATACCTTTTTTATTAAAAACAGGACATACTATAGTAGGTGTAGATAATTTATCTAAGCATAATGTAATTAAAAATACAGGTAATTATACTTTTATTAAGGGTGATTTAACAGACTCTGCTTTTACTAATTCTTTATTTAAAGAGTCTTATGATTGTGTATTTCATTTTGCGGCTATGATATATGGAGTACTATGGTATAATAAACATCCAGCAGATGTTTTATCTAAAAATATAGCTATGACTGCTAATATCTTAAATAATTATCATAAGATAGATAAGATGATATATATATCATCTTCTATGGTATATGAACGCTCTGTAACACTTCCTAATCGAGAAGAAGATACAGATACCATACCAGTAATGGGCAGCTCTTATGGGTTATCAAAATATGTATGTGAGCGATTGATAATAGATTATAATATACAGTATGGGTTAGATTATTTAATATGGAGACCTTTTAATATATTTGATATTGAAGAAAAAGTATATAAAGAGGTAGGTATGGGTCACGTATTCTCTGATTTATTTAAAAAAATAGTAATAGATAATCAACATCCTCTTCAATTATTAGGTGATGGAGAACAACAACGTTCTTTTATAGATATTCGAGATGCTGCTTATGCTATAGCTAATTTTTCTTTAGACCGTAAAGCAAATAATACTGTGTATAATTTAGGAACTGATAAAGCCATAACTATTAAACAGCTATCTATGCTTATAGCAGATGCTGCTAAGTCATTAGGTATGTTATCTTTAGATTATGATTTAGAGTTTAAAACTACTAAAGTACATAAGCATGACGTTAAAAAAAGAGTTCCCGATACTAATAAATTATTTATTGATTTTGGGTGGGAACCTACTATAAATACTGCAGATTCAATAAATAACTATTTATCTAATTCAGGATTTAAAGGTGTTTAATACTGTTATAGATTTTGAAAATAAAATAGCAAACTTTTTTGGTGCTCCCTATGCTGTAGCAGTAGATTGTGCTACTCATGGTATAGAGCTATCTTTAAGATTGACCACCCCTATTACTATTTATTGCCCTAAAAATACTTATGTTTCTATACCTATGACTTTTATTAAACTTGGTTATGAAATATATTTTACAGATGAAAAATGGAATGAATATTACAATATAACAAATAAAGTAATAGATGCTGCTGTATTATGGAGAGCTAATAGTTATATACCTAATACTCTTATGAGTATAAGTTTTCAATATAGAAAACATTTAAATCTGGGTAGAGGTGGTATGATTCTATGTCAAACTCTTGAAGAATATAATACCCTTAAAGCAATGTCCTATGATGGTAGAGATTTGTCTATTTCTCCTTGGCCTTTACAAAATATAAATACTATTGGCTACCACTATTATATGACTCCTGAAACAGCACAATTTGGTTTATCTAAACTACCTAAAGCTATAGATTCTATACCTAAATATGGTACATATATAGACTATCCTGATCTTAGTAAAATGGATGTATTTAATAAATGAATATAGGTATAATTGGGTATGGAATAGTAGGAAAAGCTACTGAACAAACTTTTATTAAAGATCATAAATTAACTATATTTTCTTTAGATAAAGGATTGTTTAAAAATTTATTAGTCTGTGATTTGGTATTTATATGTATACCTACAAATACTATAGATGATATAGAAATTATTAAAGATTATTGTAAAAAACTACATATGCCTGTGATAATAAGATCAACTGTTACTCCAGGATTTACAAGTTCTTTATCTACTAATATAATGTATATGCCTGAATTTTTAAGAGAAAGATGCTGGCAAGCAGATGCTAAAACTTCCTATAAAGTATTAGGGTCTAATCATCCGGTAGATCCTATAATACTTAAATTTTTACAGTATCCAAAAATAATACCTACAGGAGAAGCAGAAATGCTTAAACTAATGAGTAATGTATATGCTTCTTTAAAAATTACCTTTGCTAATCATATGTATAACTACTCTAATGCATTAGGTATAGATTACGATATTGTTAGAAAACTATTACAAGATACTTACACTAATCAAGATTATTTACAAGCCAATGATAATTTAAGAGGTTTTGGGGGTAAGTGTCTTCCCAAAGATTTAGACTTATTACTACACGAAATGAAATCGTATGGTCTCACAGAGTCTCTCATTACTTCTATTAAACGAGATAATACTTTATGGCCTATTACTATTCGTAAGGACTGAGTTCCATCCGTTAAAATTAAAAATTTCATAAAATTGTTACAATTCTGTTGTATACTTGTAACTAAGAGCAGATGCTCTATGTATTGTTAAAAGGGAATAACAAATGAATAAGTTAATTAAAAAGGTGAAAAAAATGGAATTAGGAAATCCTGTAATGACTAGTCTTGTAGGGCTAGTCATTTTTTATGTGGGACTAAAAATGTTTTCTGGAGGTATGAAATCTATGGGTAATATAGATCATCTATCTTTCTTTACACACAGCCCGATGTATATGTTTTTTGGCGGTATTATTATGACTCTATTATGGCAATCTTCCTCACTATCTACTACTGCTATTATTGCTTTAGTAGCTTCAGGAGCAGTGCCTTTACCTGCTGCGATAGCAGCTGTACTCGGAGCAAATATAGGAACTACTGGAACTATATGGTTAGCAGGTATATTAGTATCTGATGGTATGCCGAAAGGGGATACTCTACGAATAGCTATGGCACATACGGGAGTTAATTTACTTATGGCGGTAGCATTACTACCATTTTGTGAACCTATTGCTAGATATTTATCAAAATTTTAAACCACAACTTTATACTTGCTTAAACTTTTACAATTTATTATACTCATACTATGGGAATGAAATTTAGTTTTGCGCTTTTAGCAGTAATAATAGCAATGGCTGGAGGATTTGCTTGGTATTTTAAACTTACACAGGCAAAAATAGATGTGCTCGTTGAAAACGCAGCCGTATTAGAAAGTGTGACTAATACTCAAAAAGCTACTATAACTGAATTACAAGCAAGTGCTGAGAAACAAGCACAACAAACACAGGATTTAGCTGCAAAATTAGCTGCTGCAGAGACAAGTAATAGAAAAATTGCTTCTATGCTTGCACAAACTGATATAGTTAAAAACTCATTAGTTGATCCTACAGGTGTGGAGGTAAGAATAAATGAAGAGGTGGATCTATTTTTTAATGAGCTTCAATCTCTTACTTCTGATTAGCGGTTGTTCTTTACTGCCTACAGAAAAGATTGTAGCTGAACAAGTGATAGTTAAACCTACTATAACTATAGTAGAAAAACCCAGACCTATTGACTTGTATGATGCAGATATAGTAGTTATAACAGAAGAAAATTTACCAGAAGTGATTGAGAAAACAAAAGCTAGTAGCGGTCACTTTGTTATATATGGATTGACCCCTCAATCATTTAAAAATCTGGCTACTAGCTTCGAAGAAATAAAAAGGTATATTCAACAGCAAAATGATGTAATATTATATTACGAACAAGCACTAACAGAATAATTTCCTACCCCCAAGGAGAAATAATGATTGATCCAATTACAGCTATTGCTGCTGCTTCCGCTGCATACAATGGTGTAAGAAAAGTAATGGATGCTGGTAAAGAGATCGAAGATGTGACTCAAACACTTGGTAAGTGGTTTGGGGCGCTCAACGACATAAACCGTGCAGAACAGCAGAGAAAGAATCCTCCTCTCCATGCAAAATTAGGGGGAGGAGCTTCTATTGAAGAAGAAGCGTTTGCTATTATTGCACATCAAAAGAAGATGAAAGAACAAGAAAAAGAAATGGCTTTCATGCTAAACTATAGATTTGGTCCAGGCACTTGGGAAGAAATGCTTGAACTAAGAAGAGCCATTAAAAAAGAACGTGAAGAGACTATATACGCAGCAGAAGAGTTTAAACACGCTTTGTTTGACGGTGCTATAATGGTAGCTTTATCCTTGGGTATATTATCAGGAATATTTGGTGTAGTATGGATAATTGGTTATGCTGAAGGATGGTGGTAAAATGAATAAAATAATTTTAAGTGTGATTCTATGTTTAGCAGGTACAATTGCTATGGCACAGACAGTGACTACAGACAGTACAAGTAGAAATACCGTTAATACAGATGCAAAGACTAAAACAATAGTATTATCTCCTCCTCCATCTGCTATTACTCCTAGTATAAATGCTACTAATTCAGATATATGTACTACAGGAATGGCAGGAGCAGTTCAAACACAGATCATAGGTATCTCTGCAGGAACCACTATTGTAGATGAAAACTGTGAGCAGTTAAAGATTGCTAAAACACTATATGATATGGGTATGAAAGTTGCGGCTGTATCTGTATTATGTCAGGATAGGCGTGTATTTGATGCTATGTCAATGGCTGGGACTCCTTGTCCTTTTAAAGGTAAGTTAGGTGATGAAGCTAAAGATGCTTGGAAAAAGAATGTAAAATTTAGACCTAAGCCTGTGGAGAGAATAGATGCTGCAGATGTTACAGACAATGCAACTAAAGTTGGTGCTGGTCTTATTGGCTTGGCTCTGTTATTCCTCATCAAGTAATGCTACCGAACTTACAAGCACTGATGTTTATGTAACTGATAAAGTTCCTGCTGATTATACTGGCGGTACATTTACCTATGGCTCTTGTCCCAAAGGTATGACAAATGCAAATTTATTAACAGGTGATACTCATAATTGGGGATCAGGTGATGCAATTCAATGGGGTGCTTGTTATGATACTTTTGCAATAACTGAAGCTATAAATCAAGCGCTATCAGTAACAGGTATTAGTATTGATAGTATTTCTTATAATTGGAAATGGATTAATGGTTGTTTTAATGTTACCAAAGAAGATGGTACTACACTTTACTGCAATACTGATATAGAAAATAGACTTGATGATAACTTTAAACCTACTGGTGAATATGCAGATCAATTTGATACTCTTGTAATAGATGTTATTATAACTGATTCCCAAGGCAATACTGTAGAAACTAAAACTTATGACTATGATACATGGTTTTC
>Ga0222715_10001704_pt1 | contig 20866 bp, 11 predicted proteins | sample C33_9DmetaG_FD_165056 | JGI IMG/M metagenome (GOLD analysis project Ga0222715, IMG submission 165056) | Estuarine water microbial communities from San Francisco Bay, California, United States - C33_9D | ecosystem: Environmental > Aquatic > Marine > Unclassified | place: USA: California... | reverse complement strand
TTTCCCGTCTTAGGAAATATGTTTGTCATGGTCACTTACCAAATCGCTTGAGGTGATTGGGTAACATGGGCTTCGATGTTCGCAACATTGACCTTAGCGATATTGTTCGTGGGTCAAAGCAAGGCACGAAGGCTGATTATCAGTACGGCGGCGATGTCGTCGCTAAACCCGAAAAGCCACTTGAGGGCGTGACAAGAGCACAACGAAGTCGTAACCGTGATATAGGTGATATACTTAACATCGGTGCAGGTACACGGTGTAAGCATTGTGGATTTCTCCACTTCTTATGGCGTGCTACATGCGGTGCGTGCGAAAAACCTATGGAATACAATTTAGGACATCGAGATGAAAGCAAGAGGTTGTAGGTATGAAAATCTTAATCAAAGCAATGAAACCACATCGTCAAAGAATCTTGACCGAAAACGGTGAAGAAATGAGATTACAACAATGGGCAAACAAAAAGGCCGCAGAAGCACTACGAGGGGCGGGTGGTGATGTACAGGGTGAGCAATTTCAACAAGCAAGGGATGCACTCATGCGAGAAGCCGTAGCCAACCCCGATGAGCATGGCCTTAAGTTCATGGGCGAGCGTATTCCCTTTGAAGGGCAAACTTTGGAAGAATCTTTGAGTGAACCCGATGTTGAGGGCGAGCAAGGTCCGGAGTCCGGCCCCGATGAATGGATGGGAGATGAATCTCCCGAACATTTTGAAAATGTAAGAGAGCAAGAAGGCGTTGAGCAATTTTTACAACAAAGAGAAAAAGAAGCGAAGCCTAAAATGCCGAAGTCAATTGAACAACTGAGAGGTGGAAATCTCTTTGATGAGCAGGGCAAACTTCGCCAAACGCTTCCGCAAGGTGAAGAAGAGGAAGAGGAGTTTGACCCCGATGCCGAGGCTGAACACCTCCGCCGAATCATGACTTCTCGTGATGTTGCTATGCGTGATGCTTGGAGCATACTAAAGTCGTGAGGGGGTTTGATGTATGCCTGTAGTGTTCAGCCCCGGTGAGCCGGAAACTCGACCACTATATCCCGATGAGGTAGTGTACACTACCGCACAAAAAGTCGCAGACCTTCTTGATATTGGACCACAAGATGCAATTCTTATGAGTGCTGATGCTGATACAGATGCAGTGTATATTACAGGAAATGAATTTCGCCAAGTAGGTTTTAGTGTTGGCGACAAAATTAGAGTCTATAGCGACGCTGACCCGTTTGGTGAGGAGGATTTAGAAATCACTGCCATTGGAAGGGGGGCTGGTGGTAAGTCTGCTCATGTTAAACTCACTTTTAGTGGTGCAACACTTACTGCATCCGATTATGAAGTGGCGGATAATGGATATGTACAGAACACCGCTTCTTTTACCAACGGGCGTGTCCGTGGAATGACGAAGGCTAAAGTGGAACATGTTATTCTCAAGATGCAAGACCGTATTGACAACATGACACGCAACGCATGGCGACCATATTTGGTATCGGCTGAATACATCAACTTTGACACTTACAAGCCCTACCGACGACGATACTATACTGATTATGTAGGTACAAGCCCATTGCTATTTCGTAATGTACAGCAAATGCTACGCATTGAACTGTGGCAAGGTGACGACTACCGTGAGATTGCGGCGGCTGAGGCTCGACTCAAATTCAATGATGTATCGAATCTTTCTTCTGCAAGTGTATATATTTCGCCCGGAAATGGTAGTGTAGCCACACTTTCTCAAGGTACAGGCACAGGACAATGGCGTGATGATTTCGATGCCACCACCGTTGCTCAAAACTTTGCAGACCTCATCAACAAAGAGGACAGGGTAAGTAAAGCGGCGGTTAATTTTAGTCCTACATTTACTCTTGAAGGCTCAACATCGAATGTAGCCGTGAATAATGAATTTCTTGCATCTGCTAATGCAGACTACGGTACAGGTATAGTCAAAATCACATCTATGCGAGCCGTCAAAGCAGGTGAAGTTTGTAGCATTGTTTCAAGCACAAGTGATATTGAAATTTCACAAACGCAATTAGCAACAACTACTGCATCGAGTGAAGATACAGGAACAATTACTGTAGCCGATACAACGGACTTCGTGAATGCAGGTGTTGCTACAGATGGTACGAATGTATTTCGATATACAGGAAAAACTGCTACAACTTTTACAGGTTGCGTGGCTGTATCGGGTAGCCTTCCGTCAAGTGGAACAATTACTCAGCATAGTTTCCTTGTTGATTTACAAGGAGGTTCAAGCAGTGGTGACAATGCTCGACTTCGTGATTGGTGGCTTGACCACGAGCAAGGCATTGTGTACTTCAATAACTCCTACCCATTCTTTGAATGGAATGCCATCAAAGTCGCATACATTTACGGTGAAAGATATGTTGAGAAAGCCATCGAAGATATATGCACAAAGATGGTAGCCATTGAATTACTTATGGCTGATGACCGTAGCGTACTTATTCCCGAAGGAACTCAAAACATTGACCTTGCAAGCAAGGTGCAACTATACCAAGCCGAAATTGAAAGAACACTGCCAAAATATGTTGAATTGGTGGTGTTTGAATGAACATTCGTGATTTTGAGCGTCAAGGTAAAGACATCAATTTTCGTTTAGGCGAAGAGGTTTTTAAAAAAGATAAGGTCATGCAACAGCAATTTAAAGACCATTTTACCTCCTTTCCCCCTGCTTTTCGTGAACAAATAGAAAGAATTGAGGCAGGTGCTAAGGGTTTTACCATCCAAGACGGTTATCCTGTGAATAATCAATCGGGTGAGCCAGCGAGTGAAATGGAATACAATAGCATTCAACAGGCCACAGATAGAGCCATGTTACGACAAAATCCCGAAATAGAGCGTAACAATTTACGCTATGATAATGGATTTTTCATACCGCTTGACTACAAGAAAATGTTGGAGAAGGAGCGATAATTATGACAGCCACATGGACAGAAGGTTTGGATGTCGTTATCGGTTTGTTTAAAGACGATTGGAATAGGGGTAACACGAGCAATTATCGCCCCGTAGTAATTGATATTGCTGATACCACAGCCGAACAAGGTAAGCGTCTTGACCTCGACAAACATGACTATGTTCTTGTTTATGAAACTGCTCACAATGAAGAAGCACCCGAACTGTTTTACGACTTTGTAACGACACGCATAAATATTACAGTTGATGTCCGAACTACAAAGGGGCGTAAGCATTTACAGGCTCTTGAGAACGAAGTGCGGAGGGTGATACATACCAAAAGAAAAGGCGATGGTACAAACTTTGACCGCCTCGTATTCAAAACAAGAACAGATTTGAGTGACCGAAGCAAATTTCTTTTTCGTATGACATTCCAAATTGAAGTAGTAATATTAGCAGAACTGATTCCATAGGTGAAAAAACATGCCATCAACAGTGTATAAGGGAGATTTAGCAGAAGTATCATTTGGAGCGGAGGGTGGTTTAACCATTAACGCAAGTACAGATGCAAACATAACTACAGTAACCGATTCTAACGCAGATTTCACAAAAATCACATTTACCGTCGTAGGTTTACCAGCCGCATCAATTTTAGCCTCTAACAAACTAAAATATCCAACAAATATGTTAGTTGGTTCACAACTAAAATTTACAGATACAGCAAGCCAACTTGACAATTCTTCCGATACCGATGGAGTTTTTACTATTGTTTCAAATGATAACACTGACTTACGAATAACACCTGCTATGAAATCAACTGATTTAACAGCAAACAATGATTCGGGTTTAAGTATTCACATTCTTCCTTACAAAACTCCTCCTATGGACAATGGCATGACACATGCCGCTAATAGTGAATCAGTTCTTACAGACCAATTTTTAGGAATTGCTAACGCTATTACCCTACCCGAAACAAAAGTGGATTTGAAGCGATTCCATGTTGTCGGTCTTGGTCGAGATACATCGGTGCAAGTACCCGGTAAAATGATTACTGAGGGAGGTTCTTTTGAAGTGGCTATGCACAGTGCAAGATGGTTAAAATATTGTCTTGGTGGTGAAGTGATTAAAGACGGTACTACATCAACTGTTAGCAATTTTTTAAATGCTGATGCAGTAGCAGGTCAATCATTTATTGTGGTCACAAGTGCATCGGCATTTACAGTAGGTAATTTTGTTGAAATTGATGCAAAAGCAAGTGATGACGATATACCCATTGTTACAGTACATGAAGCGGATGGGGGATTATGGGATGGGTCATTTGATGACTTAGTATTTGATACTGCTTCTCCTACAGAAGTACGAAGAATAGTTGCTATACATGGAAATAAATTATTTTTAGATGAACCTTTGACTTTTAATCATTCCAATGATAGCGGTGCTACTACTGTAAAACAAAGAGATTATGCTACACCGAATACTAATCCACCAGCGATAAGTTCAGCAGGGGTTATTACAAACTCGGTTACACATCTTTTATTTACACATACATATCAACCATCGTTTAGTCTTGAAGTATCACATAGAAGAAGAAATATAGATACTGATGAAGGTGCTACAGATGGAGGGGCTTTAGATTCTAAAGAATTAACTCGTGTATTCCGTGGATGTAAAGTAACTGATTTTACACTCACCACTGATAACGATGCCGCACTTCGATTAGCAGTGAACTTTAATGCCGCTTTGTGCTATACAGACACAGGAAGATTGGAAGGTGGGTCATCAAAATACGCATCTCATAGAATGTTTGACGATACTGCGAATACAACTACAAATAGATTAGTTGCTGGTATTGGAGTAAAAACTCAAAAACCGTTTATGTTTTACAACGGTACAATCAATTTAGCAGGTGTTCAAGTAGCACAAGTGCTTAACTTTAATCTTACAGGCCAACTTGGTATGCAAGGCTTCCATGTTATCAATGGTCAAAGTAGTCAAAACATAAGTGGTACTTCACAAGTTCCTTTTGGTGGTTCACGAAACACTTCTCTTATGGTTGAAGGACAAACAACATACGAAGCAACAATGGAAATTGTTGTTGATGACCCTTTGTTTTATCATAAAATGAGGTCTGCTCAAGACTTTAGTACAAACGGTGATGGTAGTGCAGATAACCGAATTGTTGTTAATTTTGAGAAAACTACCACGAGTGGTAGCAACCATACTGAACGCATAATGATAATTATTGACGATTACATTATTGTTGAAGCACCTCTTCAAATACCAGAAGATAAAGGTGCTGTAAAATCAACTCTCAAAATTATGCCTAAAACAATTAAAGTAATAGCAAGAGATACTATTCTAAAATATTGAGGTGTAAAAATGAAGTCATCTTTACAAAAATACCGCCGACTTGGAGTGGAAGGTTATGCTCGTTGGTTGTGCGACGCTAACGGTGTTGAATACACTGAGGATATGGCGAGCATGACTGATAACCACGCTTTGCACTTCCACATTGAAGCATTGTTAAAACCTAAAGAAGAGCCTAATCCACTTGTACAAGAAGAAGAGGTAAATCCATTCCCTGTTGAAATACAGCAATATGATTCACTTACAGTTGCAGAATTGCGAGAACTATGTAAAGAGCGAGAATTGCCTGTTTATGGCACAAAAGCAGAAATTGTTTTCCGCTTAAAGCAACATGATGATGGTATTATTCCCGAAGAAACACCCGAAAGCCCTGCCGAAGAGGTAGCCCTTGAAGGTGATTCGGAAGCCCCTGCCGAAGAGGTAGCCGCATCCATTGGAGAGGAAAATAATGACGAACAAGAAAGTAGTAACGAACAAGAACCTGTTATTGAAAACGAATGAAACGACAATGCATCATGTTAGGGTGAACCCCGACGACGAAGATGAAGTCATGGAAGTATGGGTACGAGATATTTCATTTCTCGACATACAAGCCGCCGCACAACATATGATTCGCATAGAAAAAGGTGATGTGCAACTTGACTTGGCTGGCTATTGGAATTTCGCATTCTCCAATTGGATTACAAACACAAACCCAAAACTCACAACAAACGAACTCCTTGAACTTAAAGGATATGTAGGCGAACAAATCTGTAAAGTGTTGCCTCAACCAACAGAATTGGCGGAGGCTATGCAAGGGGGGTTTATCAAGAAGAACGGGTGAGGGTGGAGGAGTTTCTAAAGAAAGATAAATTCGATAGTGAGCAAGACTTGGCGACTCAAATAGAATTATGGGCGTACATTATAGCAAAACACTATGGAATATCTCTCGCAGAAACTTATTCAATGCCCCCTCATTTGTTCAAACAATCGCTCGTTTGGGCATTGACAATAACAGAAGAAAATAATAGAGAGATAGAGCGTAAGAAACAACAGGCGAAGGCAGGGGATAGAGAAACAGTATCGTTGGATTATTCGTTTTTAGATTGGGAGTGAAAATATGTCATTATTAGCAATGCTTGGTAGTATGTCGGGTCTTGTTTCGGGCATTGGACCGGGTTTCAAATCCGCAGGGAAAATGGCAATTGATGCTTTCAAAAATTTATGGGAATGGGTTGATAACAATTTAATTCAGCCATTTAGAGATTTTTTCGATTGGATGGGCGGTGCTTGGGATGGTATAAAAGAAGCCGGCTCAACGAGTTTTCAAGCGATATGGGATTTCATTGACTCAGTTTTGATACAACCGTTTGTATCTTTTATTGAATTGTTTTCTTGGGAAAACATCAAAACTGCGGGAGAAGTTACATTTGATGCTATTTGGGCTGTGATAGATACATTATTGATACAGCCTTTTAATTCTTTTATCGGTCTTTTTTCTTGGGAAAACATCAAAACTGCGGGAGAAGTTACATTTAACGCTTTATGGTCTGTAATTGATACTATTTTTATAAAACCGTGGAAAATGTTTTTTGGTTGGTTTGAAACTATATGGAAAGTCATATATGACGGAGCGGTATTTGTTTTTGAATCGGCTTGGAAATTTATTGATTTTATTTTCATATCACCGATTAAAGCAACATTAGATTGGTTGTCATCGGCTTGGGATTCTGTTTATGATGGAGTAACGGGAGCATTTTCGTCTGCATGGGGTTTTGTTAAAGATAATTTTATTTCTCCTATTTTTAATTTTATTGACAATTTATCATTTGATAGTATTCTTAATGGTATATCAAATGCTTTTACTTCGGCTTGGAATTTTATTTCGGGTATAGGCACAGACATAAAAAACATGTTTGTATCATTGGGTACAGATTTAGCAGGTGTATTGAAGTCGCCAATCAACGGTTTTATCGGGGCTGTGAATAGTTTATTTGCGTCATTTAAATTTTCTAAAACAATTGATTTGCCGGGTCTTGACCCATTTACCGTAGGATTTGATTTATCGGATTGGAATATACCTATGCTTGCCAAAGGTGGTATAGTAACAAAACCTACGCTTGCTATGATAGGTGAAGGTGGAGGGCCAGAAGCAGTTATACCGTTAGATAAAGCGGGAGGTATGGGTACTCAAAACTTCAACATTACTGTAAATGCGAGTGGTATAACAGACCGTACTGATAAGCGTACACTTGCTCGTGAGATTGGCAACATGATTCAACAAGAGATGGCTCGTAATATCGGTGGTACTACAATGCGAGGTAGGTACTGATGGGAACGCCAATATTTCTAATTCGTAACGATGGGGGCAAAATACCCCTTATGGCTACAACACTTACAATGAATGTTGATAGAAATATTGTGGCGTTACCTATGCCTTTCTTTGGAGGTGCTCGATTTGCATTTGACCTTAATTTGCCTAAATCACTTATCACAATTGAAGGAGTTATGAGTGATGATGATATATTGAATATTGGAAGTTTTCAAGCCGAAGCAACATCTATTATTGATTTTTCAAGAACTATGAGTTCTAATCAAAATGAACAATTTGTTACTGATGAAAACATTAACGCTATTATAGAAGGACACGCCTTAGATACGGTTGGTGATGCTGATTATGCTATTAAATTAACAGATACTCTTTATGTATGGTTAGTACAACATTCAACTGTAGCGTATGGATTATCGGGTAGTCGTTATTTTATTCGTGTACATAATGGTACTTCAAAATCGAGTGCTTTGCAAATAGCAACAAATTTGAAAGACTTAATTACAACTTATACAAGTACATTTAATTTAACGGCTTCATTGATTGATTCACCTATATCTGGTGAAACTAATACGGCTGTGTATCTTACAAGAGTAAATCAAGGTAAGGCTGGAAACAATCATCCATCATGGGATAATTGGGCTAATGCTACACCGCTAAAACCATATCATACTCAATTTTCTGGTGGTGTAAATGCATCAAGCGTTGAAAATAAAAGTGCAGGTGATAAGGTGGCTGAATTATTCGCCGTACTTAACAACAGTAACAACGGCGGCGGAGGAGCGGCTACTATTGGGTTGTTAGGTGCTGGTGCTTTTGCGGCTGGTACTGTCGCTACGGGCGGAGCGGCGGCGGTTTTGTTAGCAGGTGGGGCGGCTACTGCTGTAGGTAGTGTTGCTCTTTTAGATTACAAATACGGAGATTATATTATTGGTATTCAAATTCCGTTTAAATCAAACAAAAATAGTAATTCATCATTATTTTATATGCCTACAGGTTCATTTAAAGGAACACCCGATAAAACTGCTGATAATGCTTTACCTGTAGGTACAAAATTTTCAGCATATAATGGAGAATATACGGGAATAAAGGGGGCAATAGCAAACGCTACATTTGTCCAACTTGGCGGTGAGCCTCTTTTTAGTTACACAATTAACTTCATACCGATTGATTGGATATTCTAAGGTGATACAATGGTTGCAATCGGAAGAAGCAGTAACGCTATGTTTTTCGATGGCGTAAGTGATTCCGTCATTATCCCACAAGGCCGTTTTACAAGTACAGGAGTTGAAAACAAAGATGGTCATAAGTTGATGACAAAAACACTTCAAGGAAGAGGAGATATTGTATCAATTAACGATAAAAGCATGAGTGATTTTATCATTGAAACTTGGATTGTACCCGATTGCGGTGGTGTTGTAGCACATCGTGAAGGTCAATTTACTCTTGAATTTGGTACTGTTGATACACCCGGCCCTGCTGTATTTACTTTAAATGTTGAATCAACTCAAGGTCCGTCTTATGTACGACTTGCTACTGCAAAAGATGACACAACTCGATGGAATGGAATAGTTTATCCTCAACAGAATTATGATGGCATACATGATTCATACAATCGTTATGATACAGGTACATACGGTGAGGCTACAAATCTTAATTTTAAAAGCCGACCACTTTATCATGTAGTTGCGGGTATTAATAAAAGAAAAGTGTTTCTTGCGGTAAATGGTGAAATTGTATCACAACAAGACATTGCCGAAGGAGTGCGTATGGCACGCTCGACAAGTCCTGTATATCTCGGTGGAAAAGGCGGAGAGTTTCGTGGGGCTATTGAGTCAATTCACTTTTCTAATGAATTTGATGAAAATATGCTTCAACCAAATATGCCCGTAATAGGTCAAACAACAACAGGTATGTTTAGGTTTGAAGAACCTCTTGACATAGTGGAAAACACCTACGATTTCACAGCGTATGGTTCTGCTGGTGGAACAACTATTACGGTTTCAACAACGATTGCACAATCTCTTATTGAGCGTTTAACGGGTAAATCTTACGATTCAGCCAATCCAACAACAAATTTTCTCGCATCACCTTACAGCATGGGGAACTACAAAGTTGTGGACTATTACACTACACCCGCTACTCCAACAACTTTAGCAATTGCTCATACTCCATACAACTTACTTATCAATCCCGGTGCTATTAATCGTAATACACAAAAGCCGAATCAAAAACCTCCCGAAAGAGTTCGATTGCATAGTATCAATGGTAGCACAGGGGTCATTACAGTATCAAGCATACATGTTGATTTTGTTAATGGAACGGGTGGATTAAGAGGGGTATTGCACCCAAGAACAACAGATGTTGATAATTACTTTGTTGTCGTAGGTGCAGATTTACTTATTGATAATGGTACAGGTAAGCCATATCAACCGCCTCACTACGGCACTCAAATATTTGACAAAACAGGACAAATGATTATTGATGAAAGTATTCGCACAAATCACGGTTTGGTGTATTCATCACGCATGGCTACAACCACAAACGACCCTAACAATCCGTTTGCAGTAGTATGGGATTCTTCTATTGATGAATTGTTTCAAGTTGGACATAGTGGAAGGCATACCTTTTCTCATATCGTAGGGCATGAATACATGAGAAAATATCCAAAACCAACAGAATTAACGATTGACCAACAAGTTGATGGTTCTGCTGATATTGTACAAATGGCTTATGATTCAAGCACACGAAATTTAGATGAAATGTTTGTGATGAATTCACTTATTGATTTTTATGCCGAAACGATTGAAGCACCAATAGTTCGTGTTGATAACACATCGAGCGTTACTTCAATTAAACATAATGGACTACCAACAAGTGTAAGAGAACTTATTGCAATCGGTGGAAGTGGTTTTAATTATTCACCATTTATACTGAAAGGCCCTGTTCCCGATGCGGGTAATATCAATGAAGATTCAAGGTTGTATCACCTTGTACCCGAAAATGAAAGTCGCATTGCGTTGCTCCATGTACCCGATTTGAAAACAAGCCATAATCTTGCACCATTTGTTGAAATACATTACAACGCTATTGACTTAACAGGAGCGAGCATGGGTCTTTCAGTACCTATGTTGATGGTCGAAAAAACTGTACCTGCTGGCTCTTTTGATTTGGGTGGAGGTACAACTGTCCTTAATGTTATCACATCCGACCTTGCTAACACGACTTTGTATTCTGCTGGCGGTGTTATACATATTGCAAATTCAATTAGTGGATATGGAAGTCTAATGCAAGAATCTCATACCATGATTGGTGATAATACGGGAGGGCAAGACAATGATGTTGAACTTGATTACAGTCGAACCCCCGCTCTTTATACGCCTGTAAGTAATGTCAATGCCGACCCCGCTTCACCACCTAAAGCCATTAAAAGTTCTCATAATACAAATTCTCATGAGTCGGTATATCATCGTCTTTGTATTGAAGCAAGTACAAATAAAACAAATAATGTGTATATTACATCGGGTCAAAAAGAAACATTACAACCCATAGAAGAAAAATCCGCTACAGGTGAATTTGATATTGGCCCTACATCGTGCTCATCACAAATTTTTGAAATGTTCAACATCATTGACAATGTAATCATCACAGACGAAGCGGGTATTTTTGGTAAAATTTTCGTACAGCCTTCAAATAAATTAAGGAGTAATCAACTTTCAAACATACGAGTTTTGGGCGACGGTGATGAGCCAAACATCGCAAGCATACTTTTCTTGATGAGCAGGGCAAGGGTACGGGGTGTAGGAAAGCAAGAAAACCCCGAATCAAACACAAGCACCGTAGTCGTTACTGCTACAGGCATTGCTGACAGTTTCGTAAATGAGAATGTATCAGTCGTAGGCAGTGGCTCGCCCGACTCTCACATTGTAAAAGAGATAGAGCCAAACTCACCTGTTGTAACAGTTACACTTGGCGGAGCGGGGCAGGGAGCAATCAACACCAAGCCCACCTTCGACCCAAGCCCGTTGATGCGATTACCCGGTTCGACAAGGCGTAATTGCGTAACGCAAGCCGTAGGTGTAACGGCTACATCACTAAGCGTAAAACCGTTGAACAACGGTAGCCCCGACCTCAAATCTTGGGGTACAATTTGTTTTCCTAAAGTTGGCCGTATCTATCTTGAAGATGGGTCAAGTGCAGAATACAGCGATAAAATTGGAGCAGGTTTCTTTTTCGACAACACTGATGCAATCAAAGATAGAAAATACTTAGACGCTAACGGTGTAGCCTATTCCACATTTTTTGATTGGTGCAACGCCACGACTATCATCAATCAATCGTCAAGCGGCGATTATCCAACTTCTGTTTTCATATCGAATGATGGCGATTTTGGTAATGAAAACATGGCTCAAGATGGTAGTACCGTCAATGACCGAATGTTTCAAGCGATGGACACCGTATCACATGATTACCAACTTGGCACGCAGTTCGCAAGCACTCGTGCTATGGTTGAGATACCTGTATTTCCGCAACAATTTTTCGACCATACAGAAGAGGGTATTTTTCCGGGTCCAGATAACAGTATGAAATTGCATGTTGATGCTACATACACCGCTCATACTTGGAACGCTTCGCCTGTAGGAAGGCGTGCTGATGATAAAGAGGCGGCGGATAAATTAGTCAATTCAGCCTATACTTACATCAAAGAGAACAAAAATTACATACAATCCGCAACTATTACTCGTGTCGAATATGTAAGTGGAAGTAATGAGTGGCGTGTTTATGTGTCACATCCATCCATGTTTCCTTCTGCTTTGACAGGTTCAACATACGGAAATATGACACTATTTAGAAAATTAGTAAGAGTATTTTTAGATTCGGGTGATTGGACTGTATATGACAATGACCCTACAACAGATGGTTACATTGCTATACCCGATGAATCTGGAAGTAGTACATATCATGGTGGCATGAGTGCAGATTTTTTGATTAACGCTACAGTTGGGGCAAAAATACATATGGGAGTCGGTATTCTAAACGAAACACTTGTTCCTTTATCATCGGATTCGGGTACGCCTTCTTCGGATTATGAGGCTCGCTCACCGTTTTACTATGATACGGCTGATGTTAAAACACAAGGCGGAAATCTTGACTACGGCCTTCGACAATATGTAAGTGCTGTTGAATTCAAAGCAGGGCCATTAGTCAATCCTCACGCACCAAGAACAGTAACAGGTCGTGCTAAATCTAAGATTGTTGATGCTCCTACCGATAGTAGTCGAACCGTCACGCTTGTACTTGAAGATGGCTCATTGTTCCCCGATGTACCCCATTCAAGAGATAGTTCTTACAACATAGTGTATGAGGAAGGCGACCTTGTATTTGTCGGTGAAATACTTCTCGATACGCCTATTGAAGTGTATTATTTGGGCAACGAATATGGTAATGATGCTGATGAAAATACAATAAAAGTCTATATTCCAACAGGAACATCTTATACGATTAACGATTTTATTGGAGCAGAATTTGTTCTCAAGCGTGCAGGTCATGCCCTCAATGTCATTTCCGACCCTGCTAATGCTTCTGCTAACGAAAAAAGCGTGGCAACATTCCGACCTTCCGCTACAGAAGATTGGACATACGGAGCATCATACAGTGCGGGATTTACGACTACATTAACAATATCACCCGCCACCGCTAACCGTTTAGCCCATGCAAATACGATTGGACTGAATATACGAAAAGGCGATAAAATATTTGTTGATACAGGTAGTGCGATAAATTATGTCGGTGAAGTATCTGCTTTAAAATCGAATATTATTACAGGTAGTAGTGTAATTACTCTCACTGCTAACAATGTATCAGCAATTACAAGTGGACAACATATACGAATAGGAGCAGGTAGCGTCGTACAAGACGATACAGAAGCATTACTCAACCGTTCATGGTATTATCCATACGCTCAAGGTGGATTGAGAAATGGCGATACTGTATGGATGAACATGACACTCAATAACCCTCATGCAGTTGAGGGATTATTTGCAAAAAGTCGTGGCGTGTTTAACGAAGCACATGTTTGGAAAGGATTCAATGGAGGGCGGGGTACACTTACTCAACGACCAAGAGATTCTATACCACTTGAGAATTTTCTCATTGGTAATTCTTGTCTTGAAACAGCACAAAATTTTGCACAACATGTCAATAAAACGGTGGAAATGAATTACGAATCAATGGGTCTTGATGCTTCTCAAGCCCCAACTGTAGCCTACATAGACCCGTATCTTTCAACCGATGGTCATGCTCGTGTTCTTTTGTACGATGTAGCACATGACCGTGAGTTCATTGCATTCCATGACTTGCATATGCAAGTGCAATCGAGTGCTGAAACACCGGGTGTTGGGTATGGTCGTTACATTACTTACGATGGTGGCACAACCAAACTTGACAAATTTTTAATCGGTACAAATGGTGGTGCTCCACATTATTTCACAACTCAAATAGATGTAGCAAATGGTTTTCCAACAGAAAACAAATTTATGCGTGCCACTCAACAATCAAAGTTTATTGAAAGTGCGTATGCACATAATATCGCTAATACAATATCAAATGACCTTAGAGATTATTCAACAAGTTCTCAAACAAAATACACAACGAGTAATCCCTTTACGGGTTACAATCCTCATTTGATGGGTAAAGGACATGGACACTTTGTTCACACAGGGTTGTTCCATGAAGAAACTTCATACACACATACGATAGGAGATAGTGTACTACCACGAGTACAACCTGCCGTAGCGTCGCTATATTGGGCAAATCAATCACATAAATTAACGAGAAAAGAAAACATAGGTAATCCTTTGAGTAAAGCATTAAAGAGAGAGCGATTAAAAATCAGTGGTGCTACAATAAAAGACTCAAGCACACTATTCGATACACCCGATGGTACTCGTGTTATTTCAGCGTTTCTTTGTTTGAAAGGTAAAAGAACTGTCGAACTTGATTTAACTGACCACGAAGAATCAAGACTCAATCATTTAGACCATTGGACTCAAATGGACTTTGTAAGAAGAATGACGGTTGATTTGGGTGAGGTAGGAGTCAAAGAAGGTGTTACTGATATTGAAGCGGCGGCAAGAGAAATTGTTCGTCTTATCAATCAAGGTGGTGCTCCAAATGGTCGCACACATGCTCGTCGCCCATCTCAACAATATCCCGGTGAAAGTGAAAGACTCGACCTTACAAGAATCGGTGTTCGTCAAGACATTGCAGACGAAAACAAAGACCCAACATCATCTCATATCAATGCTGATTTTGCCGCTACGGGTTCAACGCACGACCCCGCACCATTTTGGTACACTGATATAGCATTTGATACACACGATAGAGGTAGCCACATGGGTTACATTAGAGCACATATTGGCCGTGTTGTTGAAGATATTAACGGGGTTGAGGGTTATTCCATTATTATTCACTCCACTATTCCCGGTGCTTCGGGTCGTAATTTCTGCGTTTGGCTTGATAACAGTAAAGGTCAATCGGAATATCAACCTCAATTTTTGATTGGACATGGTGGCCGATTTCGTAACTTTTGGGCTTTCCAAGATGAAGTGCTTGGAGAAAATATGCACCCCGCACCTCTCCCTTTAAACAAACACGGCAGACCGTTTGCACCAATAACAACTCTTCGTGAGTATGTTTTGCAAGAAAATCCCGATGAAGATTTCACAAGTAATCACGATGTCGGTGTAAGAAGAGATGATGTATCAAATCCAAAGCAAAGAAATATTTCTGCTCACATTGGCGGCATATCAAACAACACCGTGAACGATGAATCGTTTGAAACGCAAAGCCCATCTGTATCACTTGTAAAAGGATTGAGAGCAGGTAAGCGTGCTACTGCACGAATAAACTTTGGTGGATTGGTCGCAAGCGGTGTACCCGGTTTTTCACCCGTTGCTGGCAAATACGGTATGGGAAGAAAAGGAAGTACAGAATTCGATAAAAGATATGGTGAAGCAATTAAGAAAGGCGATGTAACTCCAACCGCACTAACATCATATAGTGGTCATGTGAAATCGGGTGAAGTGGTTGAAGATGCCATAGGTGCTACACCTTTGTACGGGTTTAGATTTACCGACCATCGAGGGCAAGGTTACGGTGTTCGATATATTTACAGACAAATGGATGTCAATTTTGCTAATGAATTGACAACCATTCCATCAACTTTAGACGAAGAAGTGTGCATATTTTTTGATGACAAAGATGTGGCACAAGGTGGTTTTACTATTGGACAACATATGCTTGGATTTGGAGATGCTACAGGCCGTTTAGACATTGGTAATTTGATGAATGAAAATTCATGGCGTGGCAATCAATGGAACGGTGTATATGCACCAGATAGCGGAAATGATTGTTCGATAAGTTGGGATGCTTCCGAATCCACCTTAACAGTTCAATTAGGTGCTCCATTTGATACAGGAAGTTTTTTTACAAGACACCCCGATATTTTAGGATATTTAGGTTTCCCTAAAAATAACGGAGTTATACAAATTACAGACCCGTTTAATAATGCTTCTCCCGCACCTGTATTATACGGTTCAGTTGGTAATGTTGTTTCTTATGAAGGAAGAAGCCAAAATAATGTTACAGGCACACACATCTTCTATGGAGTACAAGGAACTCCATTCACGGTTTCACATACTCTCGCAAGCCTTGGTGCTACAACATTAACTGCGGGAACGGGTAGTCAAACTATCTTCGGGGGTATAGACCGCATTATCAAAGCCCTTATTTCTCCAAGAATAAATTGGACAACTTTAGTTACTGATGAATTGATTGCGGCAGTAACGGCTGAGGCAATTAATCTTGCTAATCCAAATGTCGAGGAAGGTGTATCATTTGATTGTCGAAGTATGTACGCCGCAGATGGTCGAACATTTGGAGAATGGGGTGTATCGGCAGACGCTATCAAGATAAGAGCACATAATACTGAGCGTAAGGCAAGACCTTTATCCAAAATGTTTCGTGCTACATTGCACAAAGATTTAGGCATTGAAGCCGCTCACACAGAATTTGGCATTTATATAAATTTAGACACTAAAAATAATAAATTTTCAACTTCTCTTTTGACTCCTTTGGAATACAGACCATCAACTGATGCTAAAATAGAAAATAGTTACAAAATAGATTGCGGTTATGTACCCAAAACTGTATTACAAATTCAAACAATAGGGCGTGGTTATCACACAAATACACCTACGCCAATTCTTGTTGATTCATACAATGACCCTGTAAATACTACAAAGTGGAAAAATAATCTCACAGGATATAATTTTACGAAAACAATGGGCGACCACATTTTACCATCAATTGATAATCGAATGTTTATTTTTGATTCATATGCTCACGGCACTGAAACATTTACCATATTGGGAACAAACAGGTTACATCAAATGTTTGTTTTGGCTGGACAAGAAAGTGCTACATTTGATGGTGCAACAAAATTACTTTCATTTGGTGAATCGGTACTTATGTGGCATGGTAATGGCACTGAAAAATATGCAATTATGACTTCAAAACAGGGAAGTACATCAGACACGGATGCTATTGTGTTGGATAGTAAAGCAAACGATGAATGGGATGATGAATTTGGTTCATATAATGGTAATGAAGATGGGTTGTTAATGACTCATGCTGATAAAATGTTTAGTGGATTTAGAGTGTATGGAAGCATAGATAGCGAACCAATTACATATTTCAAGGGAGGTCGAGATAGTATAGACCATAGCGTTCCTCTTTACTTCGGCGGTGGGTTTAGTGGTGTTGTCCTCGATGTCAATGATGGCTCACAAAACGATTACTCATCATTTTATACACACCCGTATTCGACAGGCCCGACAGGAACGGCAGGTATTCAAAACGCCAATGAAATTAGCACATCATTTGCTATGCTTGATTGTAATGCGTTGCTTGCATTCTTCCCCGGAACTGCTTTGCTCAATCAACATCGTGGCTCAATCAACCCACCTGTCAATAATCAAGACAATATTTTGTCGCACGATTTAGATGTAGGCTCGTACTCTCGCAGAAGTGATACCCCTGCTCATGTTGTCGCTCGATATACTGCGGGTATTGTACAACAACGACCTTCGCCTCTCATTGTGCGTATGCCACATCAAACTGCTCGTTACGATGACCATAAAACGAGCACTGACTATTTCACTTCATATGTCATATACGGACCCGGACAAGCATTCCCATTCACAGAAACCACTGCCGCCAATGCTGTTGTTGAACCACATCCCGGCCATGTGGTTACTACGGGTAACACATGGAGTAAAGTGCCAGCGAATTTGAATTTGCCAAACGAAATCACCAATGACAATGGAGATTACGGTCCACCAACATCAACATATCAATCAAGGCGACAACGCTTCCATTGGGAAACAAAAATCAATTGGTCGCCACCTCAAGGCATACCAAACATAGGTGATTCGGGTTCATACGGACTATTACAACGACCCGAACACGGCTCGCATTACGGTGAGCATTTCATCAATCCACAATCGGGCAAAGTCAATATAAACAGCGATGAAGATTATGCGAAAGCACACCCATATCGTCATAACTCAATTATGTACTACGGTATTGCTATGTCTGCCGATATGACATTCCACATGGATGGTGGGCATCACCCCGGCGGTTCGTGGCTCGATAATCAAATTTCATTTAACCCACCAATGCAAAAAGTCAATTACAAAATCTCAAAAATAAACAACGCAGTTAATCCTACGGCATTTCGTGTATCGGGTGTAATGGCTTCAACTATGATATTAGGTTCAAATGCTGAAACATCAAGCGATTTCGATAGAGAATATATTGTTGTTGATGCTACACGCTGTCAAAACGGTGAAGAATTAGCCACCATACTTGGTCAAGCCATCAATGAAAATCCGGGCAAAGGAGCACTCAAAGCAATGGGTGGAACATTTATGCCAAGCATGGGCAACGCTATGCGACAAGACCGATACGGTTGGGTTGAAATGACATTTTCTGCATCGGACTATGAAGTTGATGTAGCATCGGGTACTTTTGTTCCGGGTACATCAAACGGTACAATTACTACACTTTCTAATTCTAAATCATACCTTGATGCAATTATATCGGGTGCATCTCAAGATACTCTTGAGCAAATACCAGCGTGCGGTTGGCTTCGTACAGATATATCGAATAGGCCCTTTTTATATCCTTCTCCACCTTCATCATCTGAGTTTGGAACATTTGCACCATATCATTCTCGTGAAGTATATGATAATTTAGGTACATGGACTGTACGATTTTATTTAGCCCCTAATCGAATAAGTGGATTCCCTGTATTTGAAGATGCACAAACATGGAAAGATAAATGTCAAGGTACATCTCTTACATTCCCTTCATTAAGTGGCGTTACGGCATTGTATGTATGGTCGAAGTCGGGTGTTCACTATTATACGAACACTAACGACAGTACAAGAGAACACATGGCTCGTGTTCATTTTAGTGGTCTTGTTGATGCAATAGATAGAACACGACCTGCTGGTGCAGTAGGTTGGGCGGGAGAGCGATATTCGTATTTGAATTCATTAAAAGTAGGAAGTGAAGGCTACGGAGCGGGTCTTGGGGCATGGCATCCAATGTTAGGATTCAGCCCATACGGACCTGCATCGAGTGTCATGAATACATTTGGACATCTGCCTCACATTTACCCATACAAATACACTCCCGAATCAGCAAGTCCATTAAACAATTTGGGTGTTGCTGATACGATAATTACTACACCTTACACATGGAATATATCAGCAACCGCCGCAAACGGTACATTTGAAGATGCTGAGGACAACATACATGGTCAAGACCCATTGCACATCAATGACCCTACAGTAGTGCCTCGCTCACTGCATCACCCTCAAGGTGTATTTTCTCGTGGCTTCCTTGTTATCTCATACGAAGGTGAGTTACCTCTTGTAGCAAAGTATGACCGAGATGGTATTACTGCAACAGGCGATTGGCTTTCTGTTACATCGAAAACAAGCGACCCATTGGTTACGGCGGCTACAGCAATTACTTTTGCAGGTACAACACAATGGGATGAAAGAATACACGGTGTGGACAGATTCGTAGCACCAGCACACGGTGGTCCAAACATTGAGGCACTTATCGCTACAGGCACTACAACACCTACGGCTGATTTGCCGACCTCAACATTCACTCTTCATAGTGCTCCATCGGATGACAATGATTTGTTTAATGCCGAACCTTGTTTTGCTATGACGGGTGATTTATTCTTCGATTTAGATGAAAACCCCGCAGGTTTCTTCTTAGACGACAACACTAATGTTGAACGCAATTTAATTACTGACTATGTAACATTTAGTGGAAGTGCAGAAATGACAAGTCGTTATGGTGTTGATGCGTATTGGCTTGGTGATACAAATGCATACAAAATGAATCAACGCTCACCTGCAAGGAATTTCTCAGTTGAGCATGTTGTATGGAAGCGTATGGATGGTGGTAATCTTTCACTCCCTGCCGTCAATGCTCGTGGTCTTGGTGCTGTGCCTTTCATAACAAGAGTAAGTGGAGCAACGGCCTATACAATGGGTGAAAAGTTGTATGGTATCAACAGATTCTCATTTGAAACAACAAACAGTGCAATGTTCCCAATCATACAAGCCCAAGAATTAGCACACCCACAAATCGCTTCTCGACACCCCGATGAACTAAGAAATGTACTCGCCATACCAAATGAAGAAATACAATTTGCTGAAATACAAGTTCAAGATGATACAGGTCAAATTCACATTATAGAAGGTGGTTCACCATTCGGTACAATCATACGAACATTCAATCAAATATCCGATAGAAGTGCAGAAGGATTAGCACCATCAATAGCGAATAGCGGTGTTGAACCGAACTTGAAGGTAAGGCTACCTCACCCAGATGCAATTCCCGGCAACATTATCGTGAGGTCTGGATTCGATAGACTACAAGCCTATCAAACAGAATCAATGGGTAGCGGAGGTATGATTCGACCATTATCCGCCGACAGCCTCAAGCATTTATTTACTGATGAAACAAAAGGGCCACGCATCGGTGGAACATTCAGTGACCACAATTGGGAACACATTAGTCAAGCGGCGACAGGCGAAGCGTTTCCCGATTCGACCTACAAAGGTTGGACTACTGCTACAAACAACGCACCATTAGAATCGTCATACGAATTACATGACCGCACTTTATTCTTCCATGTTACA
>Ga0222715_10001703_pt1 | contig 20870 bp, 31 predicted proteins | sample C33_9DmetaG_FD_165056 | JGI IMG/M metagenome (GOLD analysis project Ga0222715, IMG submission 165056) | Estuarine water microbial communities from San Francisco Bay, California, United States - C33_9D | ecosystem: Environmental > Aquatic > Marine > Unclassified | place: USA: California... | reverse complement strand
CATCTGTCATTCCCTGATAGAAGGCATTATGCCCCATATTAAAGGCATCTTTAGCACCTGTCTTTTTATTAATCTCCAATATAATCCTCCTTCGTTTCTCCAGTCATTGCTTCCCAAGCTTCCTCCCAAAGATAAGTACATTGCCGTATCTTTGCCATTTCTTTATAGAAGCTCTCTCCGTCCTTCTTCCCTGCTCGGGTAGCATACTTAATGATGCTATGGGCATTGGGACCAAGTTTGTTTACTTCCGAGTAGAGCATGGGCTGGATAAGGCAGTCCTGATAGTGTGTACCACCAACCTGACTGCCAAATCCTTCACTGTTGCCCTTTCGGATAGCTTCTAAAGCATCTTTGAGCGTACTCATGCGTTGTGTGATCCTATTGAAATATCAATGGGACCAAGGTAAATGGTAGCTCCTCCGGGGATTGAATAACAATCCAGCCCCCAATCAAAAGGGGAAACCCCTACCTCAATAAAGAAGCCTTTTAGGTAATCAACCACACTCTTTCTGCCCAGTTTCCGGATCAATGTAACAGGCTGTACCTTCTTCATGTTCTTCCTCTTCTTGTTTAGTGTTAAGAATTCCAAATCGCTTTCCTGATGGTCGGAAAGTGGTGCAACCTTTCGCACCAGCCTCCCATGCTTGGATATAGATATTTTTGAATTCATCCCAAGTTACTTCGTCACCTACGTTACAAGTCTTGCTAATAGCACTGTCAATATATGGAACAGCCGCTTTTAGAACCTCTATATGTTCCTGTGCTGTTACGTCCTTGGATTCTTTGCCTTTAACGCCCCAAGTTTCGTAAGCATAGTCTTTTAGTGTTACTTCTACAGTCCCATCTGGGAGAGCTACTGTCCGTTCTGTTTCGAGTGAGAACACTGGTTCTAGTCCAGATGAAACATTGTCAGAAGTAAGGCTAATTGTACCGCAAGGAGCGATAGAAGTCAAGTGTGAATTTCGAATTCCATTCTGATAAATCGCTTTTTTTACTTCTCGGGGGAGAGTTTGTACGAATTTTCCATCAATATACTTGTCACGATCAAACAAAGGAAAGGGTCCACGTTCTTTTGCAAGCTCTACAGAGGCCATGTAAGAGGTATTACGGAGGGTCTCCAATACCTTTCTGGTGAACTCCAACATGATAGGAGAGCCATAAGAGAAGCCTAAAGCCTCTGCTGCATTAGCTAGGCCAGTTACTCCCAAGCCCATACGGCGCTTGCTGACAGCTTCCTCATGCTGTTCTGGCAGAGGGAAAATAGCATCATCTATGATGTTATCAACCATACGGACCACATGCGGAATGTCTTTTTCAAAGGAACGATAGTCGAAGTATCGTGTTCCTTCTTCCTCTTTAATATACTGTGTCAGGTTGAAGCTTCCAAGAAGACAAGCTCCATACGGCGGGAGCGGCTGCTCTCCACAAGGATTTGTTGCTTCAATGGTTTCAATATAATATAGGTTGTTAGCCTCATTAATACGGTCCATAAACAGAACCCCCGGCTCTGCCCACTCCCATGTGGAACGCATGATTTCATCCCAAAGCTTTCTGGCGCTAACCCATTTAACTACTTTACCTTCAAATTCCAAAGGGAACTGAGAATCACTCTTAAGTGCTTCCATGAACTTGTTAGTCACTCCAACGGAAATATTGAAGTTCCTTAGACGATCTTCGTTCTGTTTTGAGTGAATAAACTCCTCAATATCCGGGTGAGATACGTCCAGAACTGCCATCTGAGCGCCACGGCGATGACCAGCAGAAAGGACCGTCTTACAGTTGGCGTCAAAGGTATCCATGAACGAGAGAGGGCCCGATGCTTCGGCGTCTAGGGAAGCAATACGAAACCTCCGAGGACGCAGGTTACTAAAGTTATAGCCAATCCCTCCGCCCATACGCATTGTAAGGAAGGACTCCTTAAGAGCATCCATAATGGAGTGGGAATCATCTTCAATAGTGCGGCTTACATAACAATTAAAAGGAGTTACTTCCCGAGCAGCCCCCACAGCCGCCTGTACTCGACCAGCAGGGAGGAACCGCATGTTCAAAAGAATGTCTTTATATGTTTGTCGTTCTTCCTCTGTGTCAGAAAGCTCGGCAGAAATCCTGCACATAGCTTCATAAAAGGATTCTCCTTCGGTTCTATATTTTACTGCATGAAGGTCTTCTGAGAAGGGGTTTTGAGGGCCATAGGTTTTGTCTGTCATTATTATTTCCTTGTGTGTTAGAGACTAAAAAAGCCGATATGAAATCGGCTTGAAAGGGACATATAGTTATATCAGATAGGGCTAAAAAGTCAAGTGGATTTTGTCATCTTGTCCCTTTTAATCGACCTATCTGAGCGTCGATAGTCCACATGAGCGTACTCATTGAGCTTACACTCAACAATCACTAGCTCCATTCTTTCATCACTCTTCAAGACATTTTTGAGAATGGCCGCAGCCCCCTTCTTAGCGTCTGTAAAGTTCTGATAGAGGAACATTTCTCCTCGACTATTTGTTAGTATACGCTTTAAGAACCTAGAGTAGATAACGTATACGTTAGTGAGTCCTTTGCGTCTAGGCATTACATCGGACTATATGATTTTCTTGTGCGAGAGTTAGGAGTACTCTTAGGTTCTTCTCGAATCAAAGTGATGTCACCGATGATATCGCCTAGCTCGTTACTATGAAGAGTAAGCCCTCCGTCCCGTAGGATTTCTTTATGGAACCACTCAATTTCTTCGAGGTTGTTTCCATGCATTTGTTCATCATCATACTCCAGATCAACTGTCATTCTAATTGTCTTCATTTTGTTATAACTCCTATGACAATTCTTCATTCTGTCCGGGGTTTTGTAACACCAAGTCAAAGAAATGCTCGGCATCCAAAACCACTAAAGGTTTCTTATGGTTCATTTTGAGGATAACAAGAGGCTCATATCCATCATCTTGGTCTATAGCTTGTTGGACTATATCATAGATGCCTTTGAACTTCTCTTGGTTCTTACATTCGATACTATAAGGGAAGGTCTCATAAGCTGCTCTCGACATCAATAAGTCAGCCCCCTGAGTTCCCATAGGTGTAGAGCGAACATCCTCCTCTGAGAGATTAGTCCTCTGTAGTATCTGGTCCTGAGTCCACTGCTGGAGCCGACGACCTTTCGCCTTCCGTGCTTGTGTCTTCATTGACTTCTACCTTTACTACCGAGAGTTCTTTTACATTCTCTCGCAAAATAATATTGAGCGCCCCACTTACAGAGGTTAGTGTAATAGTTTGTGCTGTTACGCTCAAGTCCTTCGACGGTTCAGTAACAGGGTACTGACCAAGTGTGCCGTCTTTAAAGGATACGTTTACTAGGTTCATAATTTACCTCCTATATAACTTCATCTACTTTAGGTAGCTTTTCAATATGAATAAAGTCTACCTTTTTGTTAGAGTACTGGAACGTCCTAATACCCTGTCCGTCATTAGCGTCACTATGGCATTCATGCTTATGGCGACACCAAAAACAATTCTTGTTCAACTCAATATTCCCGTTCTTGTGCGTAACAGGCTCATAGCATCGTTCTGGAAGTTCATCATTATCAAGATGATGGCGAACATCAGCAATCCGATCAGAGGCATTAATCATGTCCATTTCATCGACTTCCAGCACACACCAATCACCATTCTGTTTATCAATAGCTAGGAAAGCCGCTTGTTTAGCTCCGAGAGCCTGAGCATAGGCAGAAATCTGTCCAACATATCCAAAGCTATCACTATCAGGATTAAGAAGAAGGTTCCCATTAGCAAACTTATCTCGATAAGAATAAGTACTGGCTGTTTTAATATCGAGAGGAACACCATCCACTACTCCATCAGGGTGGCCGAGAACACCGTCAATCTCCAACTCTAGCTGTTCACTGGAAAGTTCATGTCCAGCTTCCTTGATAAAGAAGATAAACAACTGCTCTAACAGGTCTCCAATAAGGAACCGTACACGGTTCTCTGCGGAGTAAATCTGGTTAGGCGGGTTTTCTTCCTTCAAGTCATAGTACAAGGCCCTCATGCCTTTACCTAAATTAGACATACGAAGGGTTTTTGGTTCACCCTTCTCCTTGTAGTCTGTAAAGCGAGTTCTTAAGAGGTCTTTGATGTTCTCGGCCATTACTTCCAAGTTCTCCTCGGAAGGAATAAAACCTTCGTCGATGATGTCTCGGATGTCTTGTGATAGTGTGTCGATTGTCTTCGGCAAAAGGAAATCTCCTGAGTTTAAAATGGGGATGGTAGACCAGTCCTTTGTTACAAGCGTCCCCAACTACTTAGTAGCGAAGCGTTTTCGTCAGTTCGACCATGACGGCTACGTATGTCGTAGTAGACAGGCACACTCCTTTGGCTCAGTACCCTAGCCTTCTATAGAGATAGTGTAAAGGTCCAATAACACTATCTCACTAGATTTTAAAAGGGAACTTCGTCGTTCAACTCCTCGTCGGTGTCATCATAGTCAGGTACTTCTTCCTGTTCATTTTCTTCGGAATCATAGTTTTCAAAACCATCATCACTATCATACTCGATGACATTAATAAGCTGAACAGCCTCAACGCTCCCCGCAACACCAGTCGCCCCCTGCATAGAGGCATTAGGCTCATAATGCCAGATGTTTACTCGTACAGCTACATCAGAGCCGTTACCTACTCCAAGCTCTTGTACGTCATATTCACTCAGAATACGATTAGTACGGTCCTTGAACTTACGGGGAGGGAACCCGGATTTAAACTTAACCCAGCTTCCTTGTTCTTCTTTGCCCGGCACATTACTCCGTACATACAAGCCTGTATCCTTAGCCAGTTTCACCTGCTCCTCAGACAAATTTCCGAGGACAAGCTCGTACTTGTCGCTATACTTGTTCTTATTCAACAGGTTATTGAACCAGTAGGCTTTCCCTCGGAAGACCTTGTATTCTTTTTCTTTCTTTTTAGCCATTTAATTCTCCATTTTCTAGGTAGTTTCTTTGAAGTTAATCAAAGAGAACGCTAATTATAACACATTTCTCGTGTTTGTCAAGTACTTTATCGCTTTTTACCCCCCTCTCGTGTATCTCCAAGCATCAATCAGTGAGTCTGGTCCCAAGACCTCCCCACCATAACATCTGACATAAGAGGAAGAAGCATGTTAAGTTCCTCTCCAACCTCTCCAATAGTACTCTCACAGATTTCTTTAAATCTGTCTACATCTTTCTTATGTACTTTAAATTGGTATTCATCGTGAACTGCCAATAACAAAGTAACATCCAACTTCTCTCTGTAGACTTCTCTCATAATCTTCAAGAGCCAACGCTTACACACAATAGCCCCGTTCCCCTGCATTTTAAGATTGAAGGACGAGTGATGATAACGGGAGTGCAACCACCGACCATCAATAGCCTGTACCTTCCCAAATCGACGAGACTGGTTATTCGCTGAGTCCACTGACTTCTGTAGATTAGGGATGTTCTTACGAATCTTGTCTCGTACTTTAGCGCCCTCTTTAGCGCCACCTCCAAAAGCTACCAACCCAAGACGAGGATTCTGTGCTCCATAGCAATACGCATAAGTCGTTGACTTAGTTACTTTCTTAGTCGGCAGGTCAATTAGCTCTTGAAGTACTGCCCACATATCCTCTCGACGAGACAAAGCACCTAGCAAGCCGGGGTCTTTAGTTTCGTTAGCGATACAGCAGAGTTCCAGTTTGAAAGCATCTGTGCCGACCATTACATAGTCATCCTCTGGAATATAGAAACAACGACGACATTCCAAGCCATAAGGAGCATCTGCACCGGGGATATTGCCAAGGTTAGGGTTTCTGTGTCTCATGCGGTGCGTTGGTGTTCCAATAGGGAAAATCTCTCCATGTACCCGGCCAGTTTCCTCTGATACTGCATCCATCCACTGTTGGAGGGTATTCACCCGTGAGGAGAACATTCGCCACTTAGCAAGCGCCCTGACAGGCTTAGGAGCATTCTTGGAGACCGTTCCAAGGTTCTTTTCATTGACTTTCCAGCCATACGTCTGCATATGGTCGATGTAACTCTGAGGAATATCGTTCTTGCCACGATCAAGATCATTAATCATCTTCTCGTGAGCATCTGTAACGTCCTCTGGTTCCCACCCTACAGCGTTCAGCTTATTGATAACTTGTTTAGAACTACCAAGGTTGAACGGCTCCCACACAATAGGTGTACAAGGAGCACCGGGGAATAGGATTTCCTCAGCAAGCTCCAAATCTCCATCAAGCCAGTTCAGCCCTACCTTACTCAAAGAGCCATCCTTGGTGTACTTAGGAGTATATGTACGGTCCTTGGAGGCGGTCTTATAAGGCTTGGCAGCTTTAGACCAGACCTTATAAACCTCACGTTCAAGGATAGCAGCTTTTTGTTTCAGCTTGGCCTGTAGCTTTTGGGCACGCTCAAGGTCAAATTCGACACCCCTTTCGGCTGCCTTCTGCATAAGGTAGTATACCGAGTGTTCTACTCGAAGGGCATCAGGAGGCTGTTTCTTACCTTCCTTCAACAGCGCATCATAAAGACGTTCATTAACTTCAACGTCACCTACGCAGTACTCTAACATTTCTCCTGAGTACTCATGGAACTCATTGAACTTTATCTTGCGTTTACCTAAACGCTCTCCCCAAGCATCAAGAGAGTGCATCCCGTGTTTATCCCGACGATCAGGGTTGAACATCAAAGACATGACAAGGGTATCTTCTACTTTCGTCACAGGGAATTTAACGCCAAGTAACTTTTCAAGAACAAGCAAGTCATAACCGAGAAGATTATGTCCAATCATGGTGTCAATGTCTTTAGAGAAGTCGTTAAAGTCCTCTAAAGGAAACCGAGGCTTACTATGATAATACTCTGGTACCAAGGCTTCGCTATCGAACACCCACCAGTTGTTCTTGTGGTATTCTTTTACCACAATACACCAGATGTTCTTAACTTCTTTTAGGAAGTTGTCAGCCTCAATGTCCAGAATTACTTTCATTCAGCTTCTCCATGAGTTCTGTGTGGGTAAGTGATAGCCTACCCCGGAAGTTCTCATTATAGTTTAAGGAAATGCGGTTGTCAAGTACATTTTCGTCTAACCACCTGACAAGCTCATCATATTCATCCTTAGTAACCATAAAAATTTGCTCTAGTACTTCGTAATCATCGTATATGCTCATTAAAGCCCTCTACCAGTGTCTAATAGCGTTGGCGATGATAAACCCACCGACAATTACTTCAAAGATGATGATTGATGTTCTAACTCTAGCTACTGCATCAGCCTCTTTGTCAGAATTACCAGATTTTCCCCCAAGGGCTCTTGCCCATGTTTTCCACACGTTATTCTTGCACTTCATCAACGTATTCTCTATCTGTCATGTTCTTTTATCAATCCTTCTTCTACAAGGTATCTGTGAGTTTCTTTCAAGGTTAGATATACGCCAGTGGCGTAGTGTATAGCTGCCCTTGTGTAGTGTATATCACTTTTCCAAAAGTGTATATTCCCCAAGGACTTGTTATTAGCTATAGCATCATACAGGAGTTCAAGTGGTTGTTCTTCATCCATTGTTGTTATTTCTTTTTACTGCTAACAGCAGCCCCTACACCGGCAAACACAATCATCATACATATACGTAGTAGTATCTTTCCCATTTAAACCTCCATTGTAGGGCAATCTACTTCAATCATACGGCCTGTTTCATCATCATAATACAACCAACCAGCCGGTCCAGTCTTGCCACTAAAACGGCACTTCTGGATAGATAGGGAGGTCGTGTTACGAAGCTCCTCATTCTCCGCTTCAATATCTCGTTCAGCGAAGATAACAGTGTTACTTAACTGCTCGATAGCTGCTGTGCCACGGATTTTACCATCACGGTTCTGGTGAGCAACGACATGTAGGTTGATCTTCAAATCCTTGGTCATTTGCTTGAGCTTGGTAGCAATTTCATCAAGGGCTCGACGTTCATCTTCCTGACGCTGATCTGATACAACCATATTGATATGATCAAGTACTACTACATTACAGTCCAAGCCTTTAGCCATGAACCAGATTTTATTGATGATGTTCTCAATCTCATTAGACCCAAACTGGTCATAGAAATATAGACGTACCTCACCATCTTCGTCATATACAATTTCTTTAAGAGCGGTGGTTACTTCATCAGGGTCTTTATGTACGTCAGGAAGGTGTAGCTTCTTGTTCAGGTGAAGGCTGGCAAGCCCCTCGAGAGATACTTCCGGGTCTTCCTCAATAGAAAGAATACCGACTTTTATCTTCTCTGGCACAAACCCATCAGGAAGGTTCTCAGTAAACAAAACGGGGTCAGGGTTAGTCAGCATACCATAGTCAAACTCACGAAGAATCTGTGTCTTACCTACACCCGTCATGGCTGTGATAGTGACCATTTCAGTCATACGACAGCCATATGTCTTCTCATTCAAACCCTCCCAAGGATAGCTATAGCAGACCTGTGGGGGCTTATTAACAATGTTCCCAATAAGAGTATCAGCAGCGATGATGCCATCTTCTTTATAAGGTTCTGACTTCCACCACAAGTCCGTGAACTTCTTGTACAGCCCCTTCATCAGATAATCATTAGCATCTTTCAGCCCCGGCTGGTGCGGGAACAATTTGAGCTTCTTCGGATGGAAGGCCGAACAGAAAGTCTTGGTTGCTGACTTGCCTGCCTCGTCATTGTCGAAACAAACAACGATAGTGTCAAAGGAGTTAAGGTACTCATAAATATCAGGGTTTTTCAAAGATTGCTTAACTGACTGTGCTCCGTTCTTGAGAGATACTACAGAGCCTTTCTGTCCAAGGAGCTCCCAAGCTGATGCAGCATCAAACTCACCTTCTACAATAGTGATGATGTTCTTGAACTTACCTGTCCCTTTACCAGCAGGAAAGAGGTTCTGACCAAATAGGAGAGCATCATTGAAATTAGCACCGGACTTCTTTTGTACTTTGAAGTCCTTGTCAGGTGTCCTATACTTAACCCAATCGACTTCTCCGTTTTTGTTATAGAACGGGAAAGCAATCTCACCATTAGAGCCAGTCTTGATCTGGAACTTTTGAACAGCATCAAGCATGATAGCACGATCTTCAAGAGGTTGAGTCTTCCAACTCACCCCTTTATTAGAAGGGTTATAAGACGTTTTCTGTGTACTCATATGTCCTTTTCCTTCAATTCCAACATCCTCTAGCGTGTTCCAATTATAATGGGCTTCACATTCCTGTGAGAAACAGTACCCGTGATACTTTCCTTCTTCTGTTTCCCAAACACCAACATTATCTTTTGATCCACACTTCTCGCAGTTTGTCTTAGTAATGAAGTTAGTATCAGCCATTCTTTACCTTTAGTACATCACCAAAAGACCACCATGCAGGGACATTAAAACAAGGACAGGATTTCTCTGAGAACTCATTATGACCCGCTACTCTAATACTTTCACCTTTATGTGTTTTAAGAATATCCTTAACCAGTAGGTTAAGCGAAGTCATTTGAGGCTGGGTGAAGTTAAATTCATCTTCATCTTCATCCTCATTCTTACCCCCCACAAGACAGATACCAATAGAACGCCAATTAACACCTTTTGTATGTGCGCCTACAAGTCCCACTGGTCGGCCATCCTCTATTGTACCGTCCCGAGTAATGACATAGTGATACCCAATATCACTCCAGCCTCGTTCCAAGTGCCAGTTTCGGATAACGGATGCGCCAATATCCATAGAAGGTGGCGTATAAGAGCAATGAACAATAATTGTATCTGTTTGTTTACGGACTTTCATTAGTATTTCTTCCCACCGGCTTTAGCTCGGTTTTCAGGTTTATGGTCAGCACGTTGACGATTATAACTCAGTTTCTCGTCAATTGCAAGCCCTAAATCAAGTTCAAGAGCTCCTGCTAAATCAAAAATACGGATAACTGCATCAGCCAACTCTACTTCTACCCCTTTACGATGGGGTAGTTTGTCGTCCATAAGGTCTTTACGATCAGCTTCCATAGCTTCTGAAATCTCACTGTGGATCAAACACAGCTTCTCTGGAACATTAAACTCTACATCTTCTCCTGTAAGAATGTCAGACCACCACCCGGCTGCTCGGGCGTCCCCATGACAGACCCGAGTCAGTACATCACCTGCCGTTACAACTGTGAAACTCATTGATTGTTCTTCCTTTTTTCCATAGCGTTAAACGCTTGTTGTTTTGTTTTCTGTACGTAAACAGATACGACTTGTCGGGATTTGTGTCCAGAGACAGCAATAATTTCATCCTCTGTCGCACCAGCGTTCCCGAGTTCAGTCAGAGTAGTACGTCGAAGATCACGCAATTGGATATTACTAGGGATTCCCAACTTATCTCGCACTATTCTAAACTCATTGTTGAGGTTTGTCAAGTGATATTTTAGACCTGTCTTAGTACATACAAGAGTGTCCGTATTTGGTAGCTCTTGATACCTTCTGTCGAGTAGGTTAAGCGTTCTACTGGTAAGAGGAACAACCACTTTAGTCCCTGTTTTTGACTGTTCCAGTGACAGGCAACCATCTTTAACATTACTTTTGGTTACTGAAAGAATATCAGAGGGACGCTGCCCGGTATCATAAGACATAGATACGAACAAGGACAACCCAAGACTACCTTCATCAATGACCTTATCTACTTGTTCAGGACTCCAAATGGAATCACGAGGCTTAAGCGTATTCTTAACGCCCATTGCAGCCCAAGGAACAGACTGAACTTCTCCTGCCCTATAAAGAAAATTCCAAAGTCTCCTCATAACAGAGCAAAAGTAAATTGCTGTTCTCTCTCCACTCTTTGATTTTACTTTGGCATAGATTTTGTCAGCAAGTAAAGGAGTTACCTTTTCTGTAGTAGTAGGAAGTAATTTCTTCGCTTTATCGAGATAGGCTAAGTAATTAGTTTGAGTATTACTTGCCAAGCCGACAAACCAAGAGGAGTCGATGTACAGGTCGATAGCGTCGTCAAGAGTCATCTTATTCCTTATTACGTATAATCATAGCAGACTTCTATGTGATTGTAAAGGACTATTGTGAAGAAAGCTGCATAATAAGCATCTTCGCATGTTCAATAGTGAAGATAGCGTTGGCTGCATTATTTTCAGAAGAAGATAAATAGATAGATTCTCCTAAGTCTGAGTCTTCATCTGTTACTCCGATAATGATAACACTCTTTAGTTTGTCCTTAGCCATGTCGAGTACTTCATTCGGTGAAATTTTCGTTTCTCCAAAAGAAACATTTAAAATATTATCATCGTCGCTCATTTTTCTTTCCTTCATGTGTTATTTTATCGGGAGCCCAAACTATCTTTACACTTTCTCTGGTGGTGCTGGAAGGGTCTCTCCCACAGCATTGTAAATGTCGCGCAGTTGCTCCGGTGAGAAGTCCAACCGGAAACCCTCACCATCATACGTCACGCGCAGCATTCCTAATTCATCCCCGACCTCTAGCCGGACAGACATTCGCAGCCCAGTCCTCACAACATCGCTTCTCTCAATCGGCTGCCATTCCTGTTTGGGCATGGCGCCGATGGCGGCTTGGGCTGCATCATTGACTATTTCTTCAATTTCGTAGTTGGCCAACCCCATTGCCCCGCCGCCTGTTGCGTTTATGATGCTGGGTCTTACCGCCGCCTTCACGGCTTCCAGTGTTGCGTCAGTCATCCCACACCCCCTCTTTCAGCACAAATCTGGCGCAGGCAATGCGCTGCCCTATTCTGTATCCGCACTCTTCGTGGTAGGCGTCAGCCACCTCTTTGTTGTAATGACGGCTGACCTCACCTCTTTCGTAAAGGTTCATCCATACCACCGTTTCCTGCGGCGCGTTGATGATGTCCATCTTGTCGTCTGTGTTGTCATACACCCTGCCGTCAGCTAGGCGCTCTACGACTCCCTCCTTTCCATCTGCGTTCTTGATAGCAAACAGAAGCCCCTCATTTGAAAACGTGTAGATGTGCTCTGCGTCATACCCCCCGTCACGGGTCTGCATTGGCTTGGTAAGGTCCAGTTCATTGGTCATAATCTATTAAATCCTTATGTTTATTTAACTTCCTTGGGTGATCTTTCTTGCGATTACCTTTCTCAGTCTTATTACGAGTAAACCGAGGGTCAGTCCTTAAAGCCTTAAGTGCTGCGTTCCTTTGTTTCCTTAGTCTCTCTGAATGTCCCTTCATCTCTCCACCAATATGGCATACAGCCATCCTTCCATTTTGCTATAGAAGCCTTTTCGCCCTTATAATAATTACGATAAGCTCCTACCACATCTTCCTTCTTATACTGGTCGGGCATAGCTTGGACAAACTCTGTAAGACCTGAGTTTGGCATTGTAAGAGGGGGATACAAAGAGTCAATAACAAAGGCGCTCTTATGTATCTTGTTATATCGTCTAGCATACTCCCATCCAAGTTCCTCTCCAAGCTCTTTCGTCCATAGAAAGTTATCTCGAGACTCTCCGGCCCATAAAGTACATGGGTGGTTCTTGTGAGTAGGTTTATAAGGACTAGAAACACCATGTTGGGAGACTACTGTACAGAGTATCTGCGCTGTCTCAAGAACCATCTTCACGACATGCTTATCACAATGATATTGTGCAGCAACTCTAGGGTTTTCGTCAAGGACAAATATGTTCATCAAGGTCTTCCTCTGGTAGAAAGTGGATAGAATATCCACCGTTTGCTGTTTTAAACACTCGGGCTTCCGCTTGAGAATAATCCTCGTCTAATCGAAAGAAGCGATAACTCTTATCTTCCTCAAAACCAGAAGCCTTAAGGATTACCATAGCCTCTGTAAGTGAACTTGTCAACAACTTTTTCATTTATTTTTATCTTTCTTTAGAGTAGTCTCTAAATCCTTTACCAGCTTATCCGTCCGTACTGTAGTGTCTTGAAAAGACTTTCGATTGTCTTTAAGGATATTCAATAGCCGTCTACTAGGAAGTTCTTGTTCTATGAACATATCATCATAGTTGATACGTCTAACCTTTATTCCTGTACAAGTAAAAGGACAATAGAGATTAACCCACTTCTTTCCTTTTGTCAAGACGAAAAGACGGCGGTGGCCTTTCTCACTCTTGTCAAACACATGCACATATTCTAGGGCAGGGAAGTTCATTAGTCCGTAAGTCCCTCTAAAAATTCAAAGAAACTATCACCGAGCTCGTTGGCTTCTTCCTCAGGGGAGTAATCCACTACAGGTTCATAAAAAGCACTCTCAGTGTCACTGTCATGCTCCGCTACTACCTGATAGCGACAGGTGCGACCCTTAGCATTGTTATAGTCCTTCGGAATACTTACAACATCAGCCGGGTTGATCTTGACAATAACTGTCCGATCTCCTCGGGAAAGGGAACCAAAGTGAGGCAGGTATTCCAGCGAGCAGAAGTGCAACCCTTCTGAGCAGGTATTAGCACGGACATCATCCACTTTATTACGGGGCATAGTAACTACCTGACCCACGCTGTTATTCATAGACCGGCTGTGAATGTCCATATAATCTTCTGTGACCCTCTTATAAGCAAGGAAGTGACCATCCGGCGTAATTGCCAGATTGTTAGCTTCCAAGAACAGGTATAGTTCATCTACAGCCTGTTTCGAGGGGTTTGAATGAAGATTGTCAAGGAAGTTAGCCATCGGCTCAACGTTGAAGCCTGTTTGTGCCATTTCCAACATTCGAGTGGCAAGGACGTTGTGAACAACATCTCCCATATAAAGCACCTGACCATCTTTAATAGTCACTCTGCCATTCCCAAAATTAATCAAGACTGTTACTGGGGAGAGAATCTCCACAAGATCATCCCATCGTTGTTCCGAAGCAGCTTCCAGAGCCTTTGTGAAATTCACATTGTCTCGTGTTACTGTATATTGGTTGCCATCCACAATAGCTGTGATACTTTCACTGGTGAGGATAGCGCCGTTTGTGTTGTTACTCATTTTCCATTTCCTTCTTTGCGTTAATGTAAATCTTAGCTTCTTCTATGTTGTCTGTAAATTCTCCGCTTGCCGACATAAGTAGAGGATATTTTTCTGTTACAAGGTCTGATACCATACCCGAGAAATTTAAGGATGTCAAGTCTTTTTTCGGATAAAGTTCATCTTTCCCAAGGATACGGCGCAGGGCAGTATTCAATTGGTGAATGGATACAGCTTTGTGTGCAAACTTTACACCATCGTCTGTCGCATCTTTCATATCAGCATAGAAAGCCTCTGACGCCTGAATTTGAGTGATACCTTTTTCCAGTTCTGGATGAAATTCTGAAAGGACACTAATAATAGGCCGGTTATCCCTCAAATATCCTCTATCATAATCGCTAACGGCAGCAAACTCCGCTTCCTTTTCCGCATGTTCTACAGCTTTAGGGTGCTCTAGCTTAGACGTAATAAGAGAATTGACAGGCTTCCAGCGAGCGTCATTACGAATATGACGCATCTGTACTTGGTTGAACCCATAAAGAGTATTAATACCAAGAGCTTCTTTCAGAGAAGTAATCCAATCAAAATTTCGATAAGAATTTTCAGTAGCCAAACTAATGGCTTCTGCGCCATCAGAGCGGAGCCAATGGTTGTTCTTGATTTCTACATAGTAGCCACCAGAGTCAGGTAGCGGCTTATAGCAGCGGTCTAATCCACCATACCAGCGAGTATCTTTAACCTCGAAATATTCTGTAAGGTTCTCTGGTGTCTTCTCAACCGTACTCTTTACTTTAGGCGCACCAGAGGAACTACGCTCCACATCTGGCAGGTCACGATCATACATAATGTAAGGATACCCTTCGACGATACCTGAAAGAAACTCGTGCAGCTTCTCTGGCTCAATAAAAGAAGGTGGTTGGATAGTCAGGACCCGAATAATCTCTGAGGTGTCTTGCAAGTACTTGTTAGCTCGCTGTTTGTAATTCCGTACATCACCTGTCACGACAATGAAGGCAGGTGCCTTATCGGACTTTAGAGGGATAGTTATATTACCTGCTGCGTAGCTTTTAGAAACTTCCTTGAAGCGATAATCATGAAGGTTCTTCGCGTACATGGTAAATTTGTGGGTACCATGAAGGTGAGAAGTACCCCACTTTTTACAATCGTACTTCTTACCTTTATAAGTGACTGTTGATAAATTAAAATACCCCTTGTATGCCTGCTCCAAATGATATGCTGTAGTGTAGGCTTCCCACTCAGTAAGGCAAGCGTCTATGTCTTTTTGAATTTTAGCTTCAATGGCTTTGTAGGCCTCATGCCCTCGCTTGGCAATCGCTTCAATCGTTTGCTTGTCATAGGATAGGGCTTCACGACTAGCAGCTACATCAAGGGAGCCTACAGGAAAGATCATTTGACAGACATTGATAGGATGGGAATTTTTAAGAATGGTTTCATCACCATACTTCTCAATTTCTGCCAGAAGTTCTTCTGACATTGTAATAGGATAGGATACGCTACCTTGAATGGCAAAGTAATATTCCCGGTGCTGGCGGAGATACCCATTATTAATGAACCTGCACAAGCCTTCAATCTCCTCTACCACTTCCGTCTTGTTCTCATACTGGAAGTTATTGAGAGGTTCCACAGGAAACAGATCAAAAAGATACCCGTATTTAGAGAAAGTATTAATATCCTCTTTCTTAACAGGGAAGGACACAGTGACACCATTAGTACCACAAGTCATGTCTTCCATCATAAGCGTGATCTGAGGCGAACCATCCTCTCCAATATAGGCAGAGTACTTACGCAGGCGACCTTCAAAGATACTTTCGACTGTGAAGCTATCTACATAAGAGAATGGCGATTTACTTCCAAGCCCAAGCGCCCCAATGAAATCATTGGAGTCTGTTTTAGTACTGGAAAAGTACGTAGTGTACAGGTGCATAATGTCGTCATGGGACAAGCCTAAACCGAAATCTTGAACACTGAAAAAGGGCTCCAGAATTGTAGGCATATGAACCTTAAAAGGAACATCAGCCTTACCAGCAGCAACATGACTGTCGTAGGCATTACAGGATAGCTCCCGAATACAAGCCTGAATTTTATCGGTGTAGAGACCATCCGAGAGGATTTTAAAAGCCTTCGCAGAGGCTTGAATATTAAAAGCACCCGTTTCTCCGAAGTTCCCAATCTTTACAATGTCATTCTGTTCAGTGTTCAGTTTCATCTTGCTTCCTTCTTTCAAGTGATGTTGGGATACTAGCCTGCGTATCCTTTAATGTCAACCATTTTTTTCATAAAGTTCAAAATTTCTATAGTTTCGTCTCCTAAAGGTGTATCCTTACGTGTAAGCTCCCAATGCTCATAGGCTTCATCAAAGGTGAAATAACGACGACCAGCGATAACCCGGATAACGTTATTCTTGTCAGGAACAGCTATGAAAGAATAGCCGTCACTTCTCATAATACCCGAAACCCGAGCGTTACCGAACACCAGAGCGTCATCAAACACCAAAGCGTCACCGAACACCCGAGCGTCACCATAAACCCAAGCGTTACCGAACACCTGAGCGTAACCGAACACCCGAGCGTTACCATAAACCCGAGCGTCATCGGACACCTGAGCGTCATCGGACACCTGAGCGAAACCGAACACCCGAGCGTTACCGAACACCAGAGCGTCATCAAACACCAAAGCGTCACCGAACACCCGAGCGTCACCATAAACCCAAGCGTTACCGAACACCTGAGCGTAATCAGAAACCCGAGCGTTGGCAGAAACCCGAGCGTTGTCAGAAACCCGAGCGTCATCGGACACCCGAGCGTTACCGAACACCCAAGCGTCACCGGACACCAAAGCGTCACCTTGCACCCAACACAAGCCTTCTTGTGAGAGATTATGGACGCCACTTACAAACCCGCCTAAATCGCCTTTCTTTACGTCCCCAAAGCCTTTTAAGGCACGTATACGATAAAGCCCGTTATCTTGCTTTTCTGCCAGTTCATATTTATTCATTCTCATAGTCCTTCACCAATGCTATGCAATTCTCTATATGGGTTGAACGCTCCAAGCAACGATCAAGCATGAGCCGCTCGTCTTGTTCTGTCACGCAAGACGTAACAAAAAAGAAGACTGATACGAGCATACATGCTACTATCAAGGATATTAATGTTTCTTGAATGTCTTTCATAACGGGCCTTTCTGTTTTTCGATTGATTTAGCTGTTCAACCATTCATCATAGGACTTTAGCGGCTTGCCTGTCGTAAAGTCATTGCCGTTTCCATCATCAGCACAAGAAAGATAAATTTTGTATTCATCCTCATTAGGTCCTCGTTGTGATGTTTGCCAGTTTTCGTTTGGCATCAGGTTTCTATTGTCTTTCATTTCCTTACCTTTCTGTTTCGATTGAGTTAGACCATACTAAGCCTTGGAAGGAAAGTCAACAAGAAAGAGAATAATATTATTGTTTTGTTTGTAGGAAAATAGTAATATAATTACAAAGATAATGATTGACAGAAATAATTTTTAGTGTATAATATTCTTACTTGTAAGTAACTTTTGGTTTTTATTCTTTTTGTATAAAACATAAAAAACATACTCACAAGATAGCTTATAAAGTTTCTTACAAAATGCTTATAAAGTTTCTTACAAAATGCTTATAAAGTTTCTTACAAAATGCTTATAAAGTTTCTTACAAAATGCTTATAAAGTTTCTTACAAAATGCTTATAAAGTTTCTTACAAGATAGCTTATAAAGTTTCTTTAAAAATACGCAATTTTATGGTTGACAATTTGTTTTGCTTGTGTTCTATTGGTTTTCAGTTAAACGCAAAAAGGGAAACCTAAAATGCAAGTCCACCTAACGAAAAAGTCAAGCAACGCAAAAACGGGAAAAATCCCCGTGTCCACTACAGAACAAGCATCATGCCCAAATACATGCCCGTTCAATCACATGAATGAGGGGGGTTGTTATGCCGCAAGTGGCCCCTTGAAGCTTCATTGGGACAAGGTATCCAGTCACGACCGGGGCATGACATGGAATGACTTTTGCAAAGAAATTGAAGCCTTGCCAGAGAATCAACTATGGCGTCATAATCAAGCCGGGGATTTGCCGCAAGACGGCAAAGGGACTATTGACGGGTTTAAACTAGCCAAGCTAGTAGAAGCTAATGAAGGCAAGCGTGGGTTTACTTATACTCACCACGATTTAGAAAACCCGAAAAACTTTATGGCTGTTTTTGCCGCTAATGAAGCCGGGTTTACTGTGAACGTATCGGCAAACAACATTCAGGAAGCAAACGACCTCAAAAAAAGTTTTCCTGAGTTTCCTATTACTTCAGTTGTAGCATCCACAGAAACACGGAAAACTTTCACGGATAGCGGAAATAAGTATGTTGTCTGTCCTGCTACGCATAATGACAAGGTTTCTTGCGAGACTTGCAAGTTGTGCTCAATTAGTGAGCGAGACTTTATCATTGCGTTCCCTGCTCATGGGACTAGCAAGAAAAAAGCCGATAATGTAGCAAAAGGGGCTTGACATTGAAGGTATTTGTAGCTATTGTACTATTCTTGTTCGGTACTTTGAATTGATCCAAAAAGTCATAAAACCATGGGGGAAAAGATAGATTGAGCTAGAAAAGGAAATTGCCAGTCAAAGCAAAAGGGGGCTTGTGTAGTGCTTAAAAGTACTTACAAGCCCCTTTCACTTTAAATAATTTATTTTTTGTGAAATTTTTACTTTACAGACTTCTTTTTTTGTCGTAGTCTCTAATTATCGAAACAAACAAAAGGAACGGAACAATGCGGGTAACGTCAAAAATGCTAGAAGCAAAAGTTGATTCGCTTAATGCTTTAACGAACAATTCACCTGAGACTTGGAAAGTTACCGACAAGGGGGTGCAAGGCTTAGTTGGAAACTATCATATTTCACAAGCCTATGGGGGCGTTGCCCTCTATCAAATAGCCAATAGTGGTGGCGGGGTTCATGATATTTTCAACCGTGGGCACATGCCTAAAAAGGAACTAGCGGGCTTGATTGATGCATATATGGCCGGTATACAGTATAGCGACAAATAAGGGAAAAGAGCATGATACCCGTGATGGATATAGTTGTGATGGTTTTAGGCGCACTCGCCATGCTCGCCATTATCGACGCTATCGACTAACAAAGGAACTAATCAAGGCACAAAAAAGCCCGCTATTGCAGCGGGCTTAATTGTTTTTATTTAAGGGGTTTTAAATGGCCATAATAGCCGCCACCTTTTGCAATTCCCGCTTGTGCCATATTTTAAAGGTCTCACAAGCTAGTTCATTTGAAACATTACCAGCAAAGCCGGGCAAGTTAGCGAGCTTATATTCATCAAGAATAGAAATAGTATCCTTGCGAGACATTGCCGAAACTCGAACAAGATTCCTTGTTTCGGGATTAATTGCGGCGATAGTGTACATAATGAGTCCTTTCGTATGTACCGTTTAAAGTGATTGCATCATAGCATAGAAGGGACTCACAAGCTATGCAATAATTGCAGATGAGCATTGCAAAAATTGCACGTTACAGAATCCTTTTTTGTGCTATCTTCAAAACATCGAAACCGAACATGAAAGGGAAATACAATGTTCAAGAAAACGTCACTGTTTAACCGCCAAGTTTTGATTCGTCGTCGTGTAGAAAAGAAACTATATGGGGTACGACGTTGCAAGCATTCCATCGCATTGGACACTGGCTATACCACGCGATATATCTATTCCCCCGACAAGTCCATGAGCTTTGGGCAAAGCGTGCGGGGTGTTTTCCGCGTAGCTTCATGAACTAATAAAATAGAGACATTAGGGCCCGCTTCTATAGCGGGCTTTTTTGTGCTTGCAATTTCTGCAATGCTCACCTGCAATTATTGCATTGGTGCCCGGGCTTGGGGTGTGGTTCTATGTATCCATCAGAAACCAAACAGAAAGAACAGATCATGACTATTGTCGAAACCACCATGCTTAACCTTGTCACTGCCATTGAAGCCATAGCTTTGGGCGACTTAATAGGTGAATTGTCTAATCGCTTTGACTTGGACTTGTCCGCCATTGGCGGGGCCTTGGCTAATTTGGAGGATAAGGGGCTGATTGAAGTAAAAGCGGGATTTGCTTTTATCGTCTAAAGATATCCCATAGAGACACTGAAGCCCGCTATGACAGCGGGCTTTTTTGTGCCTTCATGATTTACAATGTAAAACCATTAGTGAATTTACGTTGTAAATTACTCCCCTAGTGCTGGGGAGTACTCGCAAGGAACTAGCGGATAGAATCCACGCTAGGCGGGGTTATATAGCTTGTGAGGGGCTGAAACGTTCCCGGGTATGCTACTATATAGACCAGCTTTCCTAGTGCTTAGAACGCAACGTAGGCTTGTCATTATAATCGTTTGTTTTCAAGTACTTAGCTAGTTTTTTAGAATTAGTCTAAAAAGGGACTGTCAATAGATATTTTTGCATGACTTGTCGATTTTTCTATTGACGTTGCAATTATGCAACACCTAAAAGTTACTGGTGCATTTACAGTGTACATTATGCCGTGACTTTACAGCGTAAATGGTAAGGGGCTTGATGAGTGACTTTCGAGTCACAGTGTTGCACAAATGTCACACTCACAAGCAAGAATCGTGCCATAGTTTCCATGCCTAATAAATAGGCAATTCAAGGCGTTAGGGTTTGGGTAGTCCCTGCCATAGTTGCTGTATATTATGATATATAGTCATGCAATAAATCCTTTTAAATCAAATACTTAGCTGGTGGCAACTTTCAATCGCTGTAAAGTCACTAATGCATTTACCTTGTAAATTATATATTTTGCCTATTTTTTAGGCAATAACTAATAAATGCCTATTTTTTAGGCACTCTTTGATTATTTACAGTGTAAATTCATGCGTGACTGTGGGGGGCGGGGATGGGCCACTGGGGGCCCCTACGTTACTGGTA
>Ga0222715_10001701_pt1 | contig 20916 bp, 19 predicted proteins | sample C33_9DmetaG_FD_165056 | JGI IMG/M metagenome (GOLD analysis project Ga0222715, IMG submission 165056) | Estuarine water microbial communities from San Francisco Bay, California, United States - C33_9D | ecosystem: Environmental > Aquatic > Marine > Unclassified | place: USA: California... | reverse complement strand
ACGAACTGTTGCGGGGCCGTTGGCTAGTGATGCTGCGAGACGGCGGTGAGTGCTGACCATGGTTGGAGCGGTTTCCCCGGAGCCCATCAATGTGAGGATCCGAGGTAGTACAGGAAGATTGGCGCTCACTCCTACAGTCTGCCCGGAAGGGGTGGTTTGGGGGAAGCCGACTTCGAAACTTGATGTATCTGCCGACAAATAATAATCGAACACCTGTTCGATACAGTGGCCTTGATGTCTATTGCTCTTGAGTCTGTTCATCTCCGTTCTGCGTCATCGCTGGCGAAATCTGACAGTGCATTACCGCTGTCAGAGATGTATGCAGAGGTATTGCCTGCCGGGCTTTTCCGTGGGCAAGTGGTGACCTGTCGTGGGCCAGCTGCATATTCAATTGGGCTTGGTTTGGTTGCAAGAGCGGTTGCGGTTGGGTCATGGCTTGCAATGGTTGATCTCGACCAGGTCTCTCCTGAGGCACTTGTCGAATTCGATATCCCCTTGCACCGAGTGGTTGGTGTGTCGGCTGGTGATGATCTAGCGAATGTGTTGTCAGCGGTATTCGACGGATTCGACGCCGTCATGATTCCCGCTTCTCGTTATCGCGGAGCCTTGGCTCGTCGGATTGCCCAACGTATTCGGGCAAAAGGTGTAGCTCTTGTCGTTATTGATGACAACAGCGAGATACGAGTAGACGACACGGCATCTCTTGGTGACATTGAACTTGCTGGCACCGATATTCGTTGGGAAGGAATTGGCTGGGGTGCAGGCCGACTTCTTGCTCGATATCTCACTGTCACATCAACGGGTCGCCGTTCTCCTCGGCCACTGCAATCAGAGATGCAGTTGCCACCCGAAAATGATGTTTATGGGGAGTGGTCTCATGATGATCAAACAAACGGAGTGGTCGACGAACTAATCGATCGATCTCCCGATAGCGAGGAACTGCGATGGCGGCTTCGGGTGGTGTGAGTTCATCGGTGCCGCGGGTGCTGACGTTGTGGTGTCCGGAGTGGCCAGCACATGTAGTTCCACCAGTGCAAGAGCCGCTCATTGTTCTCGACCAACATCGAGTGATCGCGGCCTGCCCCAGGGCCCGCCATGCTGGCGTTCGTACTGGAGACCGTCGCCGAACAGCGTTGCGCGCGTGTCCAAACGCAACAGTCGTGCCACGCGATTACTCAGCTGAGGTACAGGCATTTGAGCGGGTGGTGTCAGCGGTGGCTGAGATCATTCCTCTTGTCGAATTATTGGAACCCGGCAGTTTGTGTCTAGATATGCGTGGACCAACTCGGTATTTCGGGGGTGAACGTTTTGTTGTCGATCATGTGCGATCGGTTGTCGAGAACCAATTAGGAGCAGAAGTTCCCATCGGTATTGGAATTGCAGATGGTCGGGCTGCATCGGCGATAGCCGCTCGCCGTTCGGGGGCGGTTCACCGGCCTGTGATTGTTGAGCCGGGGCGAACCGCTGCAGCATTCACCACGATGAGTTTGCGTTGGCTGCATGCCATTGGCGAAATGTCAATTGAGCTTGTTGAGCTTCTTGATCGACTTGGTATCCGGGCGGTTGGTGATCTCGCTGCTCTCAATGAACGAGATGTACTTACTCGTTTTGGTCTGCCAGGGGTGCGGGCATATCGAGTTGCGACAGGTGCTGATGAACGGCCGCTTTCATCTGTGGCTCCATCGCAACTACCAGAACGCGAACGCCGTTTTGAAGAACCAGTTCTTTCGGTCACTCCAGTGGTGTTTAGCGCTCGTGAACTTGCGGCAGAGCTTGTTCAGGAACTGGCGATGGAAGGTCTCGTATGTACTCGAATAACAGTGGCTGCCGAAACCGAACACTCTGAGCGTACTGAGCGGCACTGGTACCGATCAGAAGGGTTTACGGCCGCTGCGATGATCGATCGTGTGCGATGGCAGCTTGATGCATGGATCAACGAATCATCCGCAGTGAGCGCAGGAGTAATTGTTCTTCGGATTTCGGTCACTGCGGTACGACCTGATGATGGTGTGCAACAGGGGTTCTGGGGTGGAGCAAGTGAAGCCGATGGTCGTGCAGCTCGGGCGGTTGCTCGTTTGGTGACGTTGTGTGGTCCAGAAGGCGTTCGAGTTCCAATGCCTATTGGCGGCCGTCTGCCAGAAGATCGTTATGGGTGGGTCTCAACCACGGTTGTCGACACCGATCATCACGTCGAGGCACTTGCTCCGTGGCCCGGGTCGGTTGTTCGCCCGGCCCCAGTGATCGTGCCAACAGACGAAATTATGGTCGAAGTATTGAATGATCGGGGTGAGTCAGTTGGTGTGAGCGGCCGAGGCGAAATGACGTCAGATCCGGTTTGTGTTGTGATTGGAGGTCAGTCTTGTCGCGTGGTGGCATGGGCTGGTCCGTGGCCACTCATTGAGAGATGGTGGGACGATCGCCGCCGTCGCCGGCTCGCAAGACTTCAAGTCGTGCTCGAAGATGGCAGTGCGCATTTGCTTGCTGTCGAGCGTCAACGGTGGCACCTCATGGGTACACACAGTTAACGAGCGGTACGGTACCCGAGATGTCACAAGCGCTCATCGATCAAGTGCTCGCAGCAGTGAATGCGCATCCGGTTGCAGATACTGATGAAGAGCGATCAGTCGCAACATTGATCGCAGAAGTCGACCGTATTCGGCGTGCTGGCGGCAACCCCTTTGATGAGCGGAGTGATCTGGTGCACATCACTGGTTCAGCGATTGTGATCGGGCCTCGTGGAACGGTGTTGCTCAAACATAAACGTCTCGGCATGTGGCTTCAGCCAGGTGGCCATGTTGACCCAGGTGAATCTCCGTGGGATGCGGCACTTCGTGAGGCTCGTGAAGAAACCGGCCTTGATGTGCGTTTTACGAATGACCCGCCTCGACTTGTTCATGTTGATGCCCATCAAGGGGGGAGGGGACACACTCATCTCGATCTCCGATATTTGCTCGATGGGGGAGACGCCGACCCTGCCCCACCATCTGATGAGAGCCAACGCGTCGAATGGTTCGGTTGGGCTGCAGCAGTGAAGCGTGCTGGTGACGAACGACTTGCTGCGCTACTTGCCCGCTTAGGGCAAGAGTTCTCTAGCGAGGTCTGATACGCCATTTGCAAGTATCGAACATATGTTCGATACTTGATGTTGTGGGATTCACAAACCCTCAGTGGACATGGAACGAACTTGAAGCCCGATTATCGGGTCGCCCATCACAACGGGGTCGTGATGGGCGCGCCCCTGGAAGTCCTGCATGGAACGCCGGTGGTGATGCTCCAGCCTGGAGCCGACAACGTCAACCTTTTGAGCCACCATCTGATCAGGCATCACCAAGAGGAATTCGAATTCCTTATGCCGAGCTACATGCTCGGTCTCACTTTTCATTCTTAGAAGGTGCGAGTCACCCCGAAGCACTTGCTGTTGAAGCTGCTCGGCTTGGTCTCGATGCTCTCGGTTTGTGCGATCGAGACGGGTTGTACGGCATCATTCGATTTGCTGAGGCGGCACGGTCATTGCACCTTCCAACGGTCATTGGCACAGAGCTCACGTTGTCGAACGACACAAATCGCGAACATGGGAATCGCATCGTTGTTCTCGCTGATGGCCCATCGGGTTACAGCAGTCTTTCTCGGGCACTTTCTCTTGGGCTTCTCGCCGGTTCAAAAGGGGCTCCTCGCCATGACCTCGATGTCGTAGCGGAGCATGTCAAAGGGATGTCGTGGGTGCTGACCGGAGACAACACTGGCGTTGTTCCAGCAACCTTGTGCATGCAAGGGCCGCGAGCAGCTCGTCGTGAACTCGATCGTCTGATTGATCTATTTGGTCGTGACCGTGTTGTTGTCGAACTCTGGGATCACGGTGACCCTCTTGATCATCATCGCAATGATGCAATGGTTGAGATCGCTTACCGTTCGGGGGTCGAGTGTGTTGCTGCAAATGCGGTGACACATGCAACGACTGCGGATGCTGATCTGGCGATGGCGGTAGCGGCTATCGGTAAGCGTTCAGGGCTGCATGGTGTTGAAGAGCAGTTGTTCGCTCATGGTGCCGCATATTTGCGATCTGGTGTCGAACAAGCCCGACGGTTTCAGCGTTACCCGGGAGTCGTGGAACGTACCGTCGATATTGCTTTGTCGGCAGCGTTCGATGTGTCACTTGTTGCACCGTCGTTACCCCCGTACCCGTGCCCTGATGGGTTAGATGAAATGGGGCTACTTCGTCGTGCCGCATATGAGGGTGCGCATTATCGCTATGGCGAACGACCGCCAGCGATGGAAGATATGACGTTGCGGTCGCGAGCTTGGCAGACAATTGATCGCGAGCTTGCTCTCATTGACCAACTGGGATTTGCTGGCTACTTCCTTGTCGTGTGGGACATCGTGAAGTTTTGTCGTGAACACGACATCTACTGTCAGGGTCGTGGGAGCGCAGCAAACTCGGCGGTGTGTTATGCCCTTGGTATCACTGCTGCCGATGCGGTTTCCCTTGGCCTGCTATTTGAACGGTTCCTCTCACCCCATCGTGACGGACCCCCCGACATTGATCTTGATATTGAGTCGGGTCGACGAGAAGAAGTCATCCAATACGTCTATGCGCGTTATGGACGTCACCACACGGCACAGGTAGCGAATGTCATTACCTACCGGTCTCGATCGGCTGTGCGTGATGCCGCCCGAGCTCTTGGTCACGACCCTGGTCGCCAAGATGCCTGGTCGCGTCGAGTTGACGGGTGGGGTCGTGTGCTCAAAACAGCTGACCAGGGCGAATCTGGTATTCCTGATGACGTGCTGCAACTTGCACATCGGCTTGAAGATGCTCCACGACATCTTGGGGTCCATTCAGGCGGAATGGTGATTTGTGACCGACCAGTTATCGAGGTGTGTCCGGTTGAGTGGGCGAGGGCAGAGGGAAGGTCGGTGCTGCAGTGGGATAAAGATGACTGTGCAGCTGCTGGTCTGGTGAAGTTTGACTTGTTGGGGCTAGGGATGTTGTCGGCATTGCATCTTGCTGTTGATCTGATTGCTGATCACTGTGGATACTCCGTCGATCTTGCGACTATTCCACAAGAAGATGAGGTGTATGCGATGTTGTGTCGCGCTGACACGGTGGGGGTGTTTCAGGTTGAGTCTCGAGCTCAGATGGCGACGTTGCCTCGCTTGAAACCTCGACGGTTTTATGACCTCGTTGTCGAAGTTGCGTTGATTCGCCCGGGTCCTATTCAAGGCGGGTCGGTTCATCCATACATTCGACGTCGAAATGGTCTTGAACCGGTGACCTATTTGCATCCGCTCTTAGAGAACTCGTTAGGAAAGACGCTCGGGGTTCCACTCTTTCAGGAGCAACTCATGCAGATGGCAATTGATGTTGCCGGGTTCAGCGCAGCCGAGGCTGATGAGCTTCGACAAGCAATGGGGTCAAAGCGTTCAGCAGCACGAATGGAGCGCTTACGCGAGCGGTTCTACCGGGGCATGGCCGAGCGCGGCATTACTGGCGATATTGCTGATGAGATCTATACAAAGATGAAAGCGTTTGCGAATTACGGATTCCCCGAGTCGCACTCGGTGTCGTTTGCGTATCTCGTCTACGCCTCGGCGTGGATCAAATATCACGAGCCTGCGGCGTTCTGCGCAGCATTGTTGAACGCCCAGCCAATGGGGTTCTGGTCACCCCATACCCTCATCCGTGATGCGCGTCGTCATGGTGTGGTGGTGAGAGGAGTTGACCTCGGAGTCTCAGCTGAAGGAGCCACGCTTGAAGACGGTGGGAGCGTCATCCGGCTTGGGCTTGCGTCTGTGCGCGGACTCGGCAGAGATCTTGCTGGTCAGATTGTTGAGCAACGACAACGAAAGATGTTCGATTCGCTAGAAGACCTTGTCCGAAGAGTTCCTCACATCACAGTTGCGCATCTTGAAGCGTTAGCAACCGCCGGGGCATTTGAAGAATCACTGGGGCTCAATCGACGTGAAGCTCTTTGGCTTGCTGGATCAGCTGCTCAAGCCCGGTCGGGCACCATTCCGGGGATAGCCGCACAGATCACTGCTCCTCGTTTGCCAGGAATGACTCCTGTTGAAGAAGCAGTTGCTGACCTGTGGTCGACTGGTATTTCTGCTGACGGACACCCAACGGCGTTTTTGCGCACAGAACTCTCTGCTCTTGGGGTAGTGACATCTGAGGATCTGCAGACTCATGAAACCGATCGAACAGTGGTGGTTGCGGGGGTGGTCACCCATCGCCAGCGTCCAATGACTGCTCGCGGTACAACATTCATCAATCTTGAAGATGAAACAGGGCTCATTAATGTGATTGTGTCGGCGGGATGCTGGAAACGTTTTCGTACCGAATCTCAGGCCCCTGCGTTGGTGGTGCGTGGTCGTTTGGAGCGCTCGGAGGGTGTTGTCAACATCATTGCTGAGCATCTGCAGCCACTTGCCGCTCCCGGTCGGTCTATCAGTCGAAATTTCCGTTGAGAGCGTCACTACTTCGCTCACCGTTAACCTGATCGAATGGCTCGTGTTGTCGATCTTCCAACTGCATCGCTGTCAGTTGTAATGCCTTGTTATAACGAGGTAGCAACGATTGAAACCTGTCTCACCGCAGTGTTAGAGCAGGATCTGGTCGGCGAGGTCATCATTGTCGACGACGGCTCAACAGATGGCACCCGTGAGATTCTTGCTGGCTTGAGTGATAATCGGGTTCGAGTGCTGCTACAGCCCCACAACCAAGGAAAGGGATCAGCCCTACGTGCAGGGTTTGCCGCAGCGACCTTGCCGTATGTGATCGTCCAAGATGCTGATCTCGAGTACGACCCAAGTGAATTTCCAAAAGTGGTTGGCCCGCTCGTTGATGGCGATGCTGACGTGGTGTATGGCAGCCGATTTGCTGGCGGAGAGGCGCACAGGGTGCTCTTTTTTTGGCATTCGATGGGGAATAAATTGCTCACCCTGGTGTCAAACATGTTCACCGATCTCAACTTGACCGATATGGAAACCTGCTACAAAGCATTCCGTCGTGAAGTCATTCAGTCGATCGAGATTGAGGAGGATCGCTTTGGGTTTGAGCCTGAAGTCACCGCGAAGGTTGCTGCCGCAAATTGGCGGATATTCGAAGTTGGTATTTCCTACAACGGTCGGACATATGACGAGGGCAAGAAAATCGGTTGGCGTGATGGTGTTCGAGCATTTTGGTGCATCGTCCGTTACTCGCCGAGCGGCCAGCGTTACCTCCGCTCATTCTGAGACTCGATGTTTGGTTCAGACCGGTTGAGATCGCGAAACCGGACACGTTGAGCAATCATTTGACGACCGCCACCGGTGTGTGCTGAGCACGTTGGCGCCGCGGTCACGGTGACAAGAGTGGTCACCGACGATTGACATGAAGGGCAAGTCCAGCGAAAGGGTGGCCGCTGGCCAATGCCCGTTACAGATGCGCGCGGTTGACCTTTAGTGGAACGTGTTGGCGTTGTCATGGCGACATATATCAAGCACATCGCAATGGCATTTGCAAGGCTGGTCCATGTGTACTCAGACCCACCCCGTAGGGGTGAAAATTTCAGAAATTATTCGTTTGGGGTGTCGCGCAGTCCGTCATTGAAGATCTTGAACATGTCGTAGACCTCTTTGCATTGTTGACAGACTGGCAACTGTTTTGGGTCGCGAGAAGGAACCCACACGAACCCACAGAGCGCTTCGAGAGGAGTGCCTTCAATTCGTGCCTGCAAGACTTTCGCAGCTGCAGATTCGCCTGGCTCAACTTTGACGATGTGGGCACTTGTTGGCTCATCGGTTTCTGGTGTGACATCGGTTTCGGGGATGGTGGTTGCGGGCAGTGTTTCGAGATTTGTCATCGTCAAGTCATCCCAGCAGTTCTTCGCAGATACCAATCCAGAAGTCGGTGGCGAGACCCAGACTCTCGACATCGATACGTTCATTGTGGCCGTGGAAACGGTTACCGAAGGTCGCCATGTCCATTGACGGAGAGAACAACCCTGCTCCGTATCCGACCCGGCCTCGCTGACGGTAAAACCGGGCGTCGGTGCCTCCAACGACAAGGCCAGGGAGCAACTCTGCGCCTGGATACGCGATCTGCGTTTGGTGTGCGATCACGTCCCATAATGCGGTGTCGATTGGAGATTGGGTTCCTTCTGCTTGCTGTTCGGCATCACAGATCTCAACATGTGGAGCAAGGTCGCCGAGGGCCTCGGTGATCATGGCGAGCACGTCTTCTTCAGTGGTGCCGGGAAGCGTCCGGATATCGACGACAAGGTCAACAACGTCAGGAATGACGTTTGTTTTCTGCGACTCGACGGGGTGGATCACATTTGGTGAAATCGTCGTGTGAGTCAGCGCATGGCACGCTCTCGCAGCGCTGACCGGCATTGCTGAAAGCGCATCCCAGACTTTGCCTGGGTCAAGCAGCACAGCTTTCTGCTCGTCAGAAATGTGCATTGCCCCAACTTGGCCCCGCCAGATATCGGTGATCTGAGTTGCAGGCCGGAACGATGCCAGCCGGCGAACGGCTTCAGCCGCTTTCACGAGAGCGTTATCGCTGCCCCAAGGCATCGATCCATGGCCTGGTGTTCCCCTGACGCGTAGCTTTCGCCAAGCAATGCCTTTCTCGCCGACATTGATTGTGACCTTTCGGTGACCTTCATGGTCGACACTCGACCATCCTCCGAGTTCGGTGAGTACGTAATCGGCATCGATGACATCAGCGTGATGTTCAAACATCCACTCGGCTCCCCATGTGCCACCAGCTTCTTCGTCGGCGACGCCAAAGTAAATGAGATCACCTGATGGAGTGAATCCTGAATTCGCAAGGTGCCGGAAGGCGACTGCCATCGATGAGGTGAGATTCAGCATGTCGATGGCACCACGACCCCACACTTCGCCGTTGATGAGTTCGCCACCAAATGGATCGTTGTCCCATCCGTCTGGGCTGACAGGCACCACGTCTGTGTGGCCCATGAGACAAAGTTTTGGAGCATTCGGGTCGCGGCCTTCGATGCGTGCCACGATCGACGATCTGCCGGGGCGTGATTCAAACCGTTCGACGTCGAGACCTGTTCCTTCAAGAAAGTTCGTCAAGAGATCGGCGTTTCTCACTTCTTCGCCCGAATCAGGGGTCCCATCGTTGACACACGCGTTCCTGATCATTGCTTGCAGCAATTCGGTGGTTTCGCCGGTCAATTGTTGGCTCATGTTGCAACCTTAGGTGGTTGGTTGAGTGGATGTGGTTGTTGAACAGTCACATGAAATGTCGTGAGAATGAGGCGCGATTCGCGCTGCTGCGCTACGCTGATTTTGTGTTCTCAGCAGCCGTTGCACCGCTTGCCCCAGTGGCCGCAGTAATTGCGGCTATTGCCGCGGCAGCCGCGCGAATTCCCGCCGCCGTTCCCGTACGGGTTCGGAGCCGGCGGGGACACCGGTTGATTCGCTGAAATCACAACTCCCGCCAGCTCCGCCCCAACCGGCTGTGAGCGGCCGGCTGGGGTTCCACATACGAGGATCCCAACATCATGAATCTGCAAGCCGAAACATCGCATGACAAGGCGCCGACGCCCCGACGAACGCGCCCGACCACGGGCTACGCGCTTTCACTGGTCGTTACTGGAGATGCAGTCGATGGTGCACAGATCTCAGCGGCAATCGCTGAAATCGGCGCCGAAGTCCGTTCGTCGGCACCAATTGATGGTGGACTCGAAGTATTTGTTGCATGTTCAGGAACGGCGCAGCAATCCGAAGTGCTCGAGATGCTTGGCAACCTGAGTGGTGTTGACAGCGTCTGCTCCTCGGACACCACGTTCGATCTTCACGTTGGCGGCAAGATCGTTGTCTCTCCTCGAACAGCTCTCGTGGGACCAGACGAATTAGCAATGGCTTACACCCCGGGTGTTGGTCGTGTTTCGACTCATATCGCGCAAGAGCCGTCGTCTGTGTGGCGATTTACTGGCCGTTCGAATGCAGTAGCGGTGTTGTCAAATGGAACCGCAGTGCTTGGCTTGGGGGACATTGGTCCTGAGGCCGCAATGCCAGTGATGGAAGGCAAAGCAGTGCTGTTCAAGCAGTTCGGCGGAGTTGATGCGTATCCGGTCTGTGTGAATGCGCCAACGGTTGAGGAGGTTGTTGCTGTTGGGGCAGCAATTGCGCCAACCTTTGGGGGAATCAACTTAGAGGACATCAAGGCTCCAGAGTGTTTTGAGATCGAAGAGCGGCTGCAAGAGATGCTCGACATCCCAATTTTTCATGACGACCAGCATGGGACGGCAATCGTCGTTGTTGCTGCGTTGCTGAATGCTGCCAAGGTCATCGGCCGTTCGATGTCCGAACTCACGGTGGCAATTGTTGGTACAGGAGCCGCTGGTGTGGCGTGTGCGCATCTGCTTGCAGAAATCGGTGTTGGTGACATCATCGGTGTCGACTCACGAGGAATCCTTGACTCCTCTCGCGAGGGGCTGCACCCGAGCAAGCAATGGTTTGTTGACAATGGCAACAAGAGTGACAAGTCTGGCGGGGCTCGCGAGGCGATCGAAGGAGCAGACGTTCTGATCGGGCTTTCTGGCCCAGGAATTATTGAGCCCGAGTGGGTTGCGTCGATGGGTGATGACGCAATTGTGTTCGCTCTTGCAAACCCGGTCCCCGAGATCATGCCGGAACTGATGCCAGACAATGTTGCGGTGGTTGCGACAGGTCGTAGTGACTATCCGAATCAGATCAACAATGTGCTTGCGTTCCCCGGCGTATTTCGTGGACTGCTCGATGTCCGTGCAACGAACGCGTCGATGGGCGTGAAGCGTGCTGCTGCTGAAGCTCTTGCGGCGATGGTGGCTCGACCCACAGCAGAGCGGGTCATTCCGGGCGCCTTCGAAGATGGTGTTGCTGACATTGTTGCTCGCTCAGTGTCTGCCCAAGCGCGTGCCGAGGGGCTTGCCCGCGAGGCAATCACCGGATAACAGTTTCGAACGTGATCCTTATTGATCAGGCTCGGTGGTGGTTCAAGGGTCGGCGTTGGTGCCATCTCGTGAGTGATGAGTCGGTCGAAGAGTTGCTTGAATTTGCTGACCGAAATGGCGTAGATCGTCGCGCGTTTCAGGGGGACCATTACGACATTCCTGAGGAGATGCGGAGTGATCTCATCGACGATGGTGCAGTTGAGGTCAGCAGTCGAGACATTGCCCGGCGACTGCGAGCCTCGGGGCTTCGCCTCAATGCGGAACAACGTCGAATGTTTCGACATCAACGGCCCTGAGCATGTTGTCGATACAGAACCAGCGAGTGAGTGTGATCTCAGACTCGCTGAGTCGCTGATGAAGGGCGCGTGCATTCTCGCGGGAGGGGTTGCCGAACCCTTGGCGGAGCACAGACAGCACCGTGATGTCAGCGACGCGCATTGAGCGCTCACCGAACCATTTCGGGCTATTGATACTTCGCTGGGCTGCGTCGATCGATTCGTCACTCGTCATCGTGTTTCGAATAGCGACTAATCCGACGCCACATCCATCGACATCGCTTGCAACTATGACGGTCTCGTTGGAGAGCGGCCGAGAAATCGCGAGTGCGGCAACCCTTAACGCGTCGTACTCGCCATCAAGTCTGTCGCGAGAGGCTCTGGGCAGCGGCATCGCATCGAGTGATCGAAGAGCCCTGTGGCTTGGTAGCCCAACGAGGTGTTGATGATGAAGTGAGGTGTAGTTGCTATCGCTTGACATGGCCGTCCTTGAAGAGGTGTGAATGCAGGCCAGGGTGGCGATGCCTTGAGTATGACGAATGGGTGTAGCGCACGACGCTGACGTGAGTCGTCGGATACGGTCATCGGCGTGTCAAAGTTTTGGTTGTTTCATAACCCACGTTGCTCAAAATCTCGTGCAGCGTTAGAGATGGTTGAGTCACACCAGTCACGCGGGTATGACATTGAGGTTGTTCGCTACCTCGACAACCCGCCAGACGCGGACACTGTTCGGATGCTGATCACAACCATTGATGGGACTCCTGCTGATCTTGTCCGGCTCGATGATGGACTGTCCGCAACAGGTATCACCGCTGAGCAACTCGTCGATCCAGAGTCAGTGGCAAAGGTCTTGCTTGCCGCTCCAGAATTGCTCCAACGGCCGCTGCTGTCAGACGGCACACGTACGGTGATCGGACGCCCGACCGAACGTATTTCAGAGATGCTGAATGGCTGATTCGGCTCCTGTAGGTAGCGGCATTCGGTCGGTTCGTGAGACGAACTGGTCGCACCTGATCGTTCTTCTCAAAGCACAGTGGGTGGGGATTTCTGCCGGCGTCGGCCTCGGTCTGGTGTGGACGGTAGGGAAGATTGCAGTGCCGCTTCTTACCCAGTCCGCTGTTGACAAGGCGATTGTTGGTGATGGTTCGGCATTTGTTTGGGCAATCGGAATTGCATGTGCTGGACTTTTCACTGGAGTGTTGACCGCTGGCCGACGGTTTTTCGCGTTCAAGGAAAGTCGCATGGTTGAGACGATGCTCCGCGAACGGATCCACGATCACGTGTTAGGCCTACATCCGGAATACCACGACAATGCGCAGACCGGTCAGTTGATGAGCCGGATGTCATCAGACCTCAATCAGGTGCAGATGTTTGTCGTCATGATTCCGCTCACCCTCTCTCATGTTGCACTCATCTTGGGGGTAACCGGCGTACTCATTTCGCTCGACCCCTTTCTTGCACTGATTGCGCTCTTGCCATTGCCGTTTGTCAACGTGTCAGCGAAGTTGTTCTCGAACGCAATTCACCCAGCTGTTCTTGCAGTTCAAGCTGAGCAGGCGCAACTGTCGACTGTTGTTGAGGAGTCCATCGCGGGTGTTCGAGTCGTTAAGGGGTTTGGCGCAGAAGCAGTGCGAATGAAAGCGTTAGAAACCGAGGCTGATGACATTCGGAATGTGTCGTTGCGGGCGGCCCAGATTCGCGCCAAGTACATGCCGTTTCTTGAGCTGCTTCCGTCGGTGGGGTTGGTTGGAGTGCTCGGAGTTGGTGGGCTTCGTGTAATCGACGGCTCAATGACAATTGGTGAACTTGTTGCCTTCAACTTCTTTGTCACATTGCTCGTCTGGCCGCTGAGGTCAATCGGTATGACCGTTGCATTTGGTCAGCGAGCTGCAGCGGCACTCGAACGGGTGCATGAGGTGCTGTCGGTGGAGCCGGCGATTGCTGATCCACCCGAACCACTTGTGTTGCCAGAGATATCAGCAGGGCGAATGGGGGCTGTTCGATTCAGTGACGTCGGTTTTGCCTACGGTGATGGCGCGCGCGTATTAGACCGGTTCGACCTCGACATAGAGGCAGGGGAGTCGATTGCGATTGTTGGGGCTACTGGCTCTGGCAAGTCGACCATTGCACGTTTGCTGTTGAGGTTTTATGACCCACAGCAGGGCTCGATCACGCTTGACGGTATCGACCTTCGGTCGCTACGTGTTGACGAACTTCGCCGAACGATTGGGATCGTGTTTGAAGATACATTGCTGTTCCACGACACGGTTGCCGCAAATATCGCGTTCACGGTGCCCTCAATGGATCTTCAAGCAGAGGCAGGACGTATTCGTGCAGCGGCTGAACTCGCAGGTGCAGCTGGTTTCATCGACGATCTTCCAGATGGTTACGACACGGTGCTTGGGGAACGCGGGTATTCGCTGTCGGGCGGGCAGCGCCAGCGGATCGCAATTGCTCGAGCGATTATTTCGAATCCGCGGGTGCTCATTCTTGATGACGCAACGAGCGCGGTAGACCCCTCTAAAGAACATGAGATTCGTTCGGCGATGGCAACGGTGATGGACGGCCGCACCACCTTGGTCATCGCGCATCGTCCCGGAACTATTGCGATGGCAGACAAGGTTGTGCTGCTCGACGACGGGCGCATTTGTGCAACTGGAAAACACCAAGAGTTGCTCGACTCCTACCAGCCTTATCGCGAGGTACTTGCGGCGTTAGAACCTGGAGAATCTGAGGCGGTGGTGAACTGATGTGGCACGGCGCTGGAGTCGATCCAGAAGATCGCCTGACGAGAGATGATGCGAGTCAAGTGCTACGTCGCGCCGCTCGCCTTGCTCGGCCGTATTGGAGAACGGCTCTCGCTGCTGTGGGGTTTGTCGCCATGGCGACATCGGCCACAATTGCCGGCCCGCTACTTGTTCGTTTTGGGATTGACACGGGTATCCGAACTGAGAACCGATCGGCTCTGGGTGTTGCGGTGGCGGCATTCGGCGTTGTGGTTATTTTTGCCTATATCGGTTCGCGCCGCCAGTACGTGCTCATCAATCGTGCCGGCGAAGGGTTCTTGAGAGAACTCCGTCTGCGGCTGTTCGCCCACATTCAACGGCAGTCGCTCGGCTTTTTCGATGAACATAAAGCTGGCGTTCTCGTTGCGCGCATGACGGCCGACATCGAGTCCATGTCAGAACTTGTGCAGTGGGGTCTGCTGCAGTTTGTCTCGGCTGGCATTTTGCTAGTTGTCGCATTGTGCGTGTTGCTGGTGATGTCTTGGCAGTTGACCCTGGTCGCGCTTGCAGTATTGCCGGTGGTGGTTCTGGCTTCGATGAGGTTTCAGCGAGTATCAAACGAGGCGTATCTCGAAGTCCGTGAGCGGGTCGGAACGAACCTCTCAACCCTTCAAGAGAATCTCGCTGGGGTTCGGGTGATTCAAGCATCGGGCCGAGTTGATGAACAGCGCCGTCGGTTTTTTGCATCCAATCGTGGCTTGTATGCAGCACACCTCCGAACAGTGAAAGCATCGACGTGGTATTTCGGAGTAGTTGAATTCTGTGGGGTCGCCGCAACCGCTCTTGGAGTATTCGCAGGTGGATGGCTCGTTGGCCGGGGTGACGTTTCTGTTGGAACTGTCGTGGCTGTTGTCTTGTTGTTAGCGAGTCTGTTCGAGCCGGTTCAGCAACTTTCTCAGTTGTACAACACGGTGCAAGCGGCGACCGCGTCGCTGAAAAAGATGTTCGACATCCTCGATACCGAACCAGAAATCGATGAGCGGCACAGCGCAGTTGATCTGCCGCGGTCTGGTGCGTTAATTGTTGACGGGGTGGGATTCACCTATCCAGGTGCCCAAAGACCAGCGTTGAGTGATGCAACGCTTCACGTAGCGAGCGGTGAGCGGGTTGCCCTAGTCGGACCGACGGGCGCAGGTAAGTCGACATTGGCGAAAATTGTCGCTCGGCTCTACGACCCGTCTGTCGGGTCAGTGTCGCTTGGGGGAGTTGACCTTGTCGATGCAACCCTGTCTTCACTGCGGTCGCAGATTGTTGTGGTGCCACAAGAGGGCTTCTTGTTCAATGGAACGGTTGCTGACAATCTGCGTCTTGCAGACCCGTCAGCTTCTGATGATGATCTCTGGGATGCCCTTGACCGCATTGGGGCCCGTCGACGTTTTGAGCTCATGCCCGAAGGGCTAGGCACCGTGGTGCGTGAGCGTGGGTCTCGTCTGTCTGCGGGCGAACGTCAACTTGTTTCGCTTGGTCGGGCTGCGCTGGTCGATCCTTCAGTGCTGGTTCTTGATGAAGCGACCTCGAACCTTGATCCCGGCACTGAGGCTGAAGTTGAAATGGCACTTGAGCGTTTGATGTCTGGTCGAACGGTCATCGTGGTAGCCCACCGTCTATCGACAGTTCGCCGTGCCGACCGAGTGGTGGTGTGTGATGAGGGTCGGCTTGTTGAGGTCGGTACCCATGCCGAGTTGTTATCGATTCCCAATGGCCGGTACGCAGCGCTTCAGCAAGCGTGGTTATCTAGTCAGCCAGCTGTTTCCGACCTCACGCAGGGCTGAAAATCAAGACGAACTCGACGAGACCTTGTGGTTCAACTTTGATCGCCGTTATCGAAGGATCAACAATCTCGTAATCGGTGAAGACCACCGGGATTGAACCAACAACCCCGAGTCGACCGTTCTCAATTTGTGCCGAGACCTCGACCGTCACCGGGTTGGTAACGCCGTGCATTGTCAGTTCGCCAGAGAGCGTTGCCGTAACAGCCGCACCTTCTGTTGCCTTCACTCCCAGGTCGATCGGGTCCGTGAGGGTGAATGAGGCGGTTGGAAACTGCTCTGTTTCCATGATTCTTCCTTTGAATTGGCCGTCGCGTCGACTGTCGTCACTTCGCATTGACGCAACATCAACACTGAATTCTGCATCGGTGATCAATGTTTCCTGGAGGGTAATTGATCCGGTGACCGACTCTGTTCGTCCCACTCCTTCGGTATCGATCCCGAAGAGCACTTCAGCAACGCGATATCCGACTTCAGAACCCTCGGTGATGACCCACTGTGCTGATGTGCTGTCGGACAACGTGGTCGCCGTGACTTCGGGGTCGACGTCAGCGAGCTCTTCATTTGGTTGGGTTGTTTCGGCAACAGCAGGGTCTTGAAGCAAGGTGCTCTCGGTGAGGCGAGCCTCAAGGTCGGCGGCTCCAAACTCTTCCGGGGCGTCATTGATAAACGTTGCGTAGATCCATGCACCTCCAACTGCGAGAACGATGAGGGCAATCGCACTCAGAAGAACACGAGTCATAAGGCTTCGAGCAGTCATCTCGACAGTGTTACCGGCATGGCCAGAAGAGTCCACTAGAGCGGATTCTTTCTCGGTGCGTAACGCCAGATTGGTGCCGATTCGTGCAAACTGTCGCTATGTCTGACATGTTAATTCCCTTTGCAACCCCGAGCACCGTCGTTACCGCACGCACAGCACCTCGTTCTGCGACCGCAGTTGCGGTGGCGGTTCGTCCAAGTGGAAGTGTTCCGAGGTCAGTCGGCATGTCCCGACGAGATCTTGAACGTCACGGGTTTTCTGGCAAAGTTGGTCAAGTCGTTTCGATTCCTCGTCGCGATGCGGCGACGGTGATCGCGGTTGGTGTGGGTGACCGTCCGTCAAGCACCGACTTGCGTAACGCGGCGGCGGCAGCAATTCGCCACGCCCAACGCCACACACATGTTGCGCTTGATCTGTTGTCATCAAGTGCGGCGAGTGCGGCCGATGCCCGAGCGGTCACCGAGGGGGCGCTGCTGGCTGCATACCGCTATCCAGGAATTACTGCAAAGCCGGTGACTAAACCAAAGTTTGAATCGCTCACGATTGTGACGTCCGGAACGGCCGCTGTTGAGCGAGGGGTTCGAGAGGGTCAGGTGCGCTCCCGGGCGACGTATCTGGCACGAGATCTTGCTAACACCCCTCCAGCGCACCTCAATGCTCGTGATCTTGAGGTCATCACAAAGGGACTGGCAGCTGACCATGGGTTTGATGTTGAGGTATTCGATGAGGATGATCTTGCCGAGATGGGATGTGGTGGTCTACTTGGAGTGAACAAGGGCAGCGTTGAGCCGCCGCGGTTGATGAAACTCACCTACTCGCCGAGAAATCCTCGAGGCCATGTTGCTCTGGTGGGCAAGGGCGTGATGTACGACTCCGGCGGAATCAGTTTGAAGCCAAGCGATGCATTCCATGTCGTGATGAAGATGGACATGTCGGGTGCTGCGGCAGTGCTGTCGACGATGACAGCACTGAAAGATCTTCGTTGCCGCACCCAAGTAACTGGCTACATCGTCTGTACTGACAACATGCCCTCTGGCTCTGCAATGAAATTGGGCGATGTGCTGACCATGCGCAACGGGAAAACGGTTGAAGTGCACAACACCGATGCCGAGGGTCGCCTCATTCTTGCCGATGGTCTGTCGTTGGCGGTGGAAGACAAGCCGAACGCAATTATCGATATTGCAACATTGACGGGTGCAGCTATGGCGGCGCTTGGTCCAGATATTGCTGCAGTTCTCGGCACTGGTTCGAAGGTGATCGACCAACTCACGGCTAGTGCCGATGCAACGGGTGAACCAATTTGGGAGATGCCACTCGAGGTGGACCGTTACCGCAAATTATTGGATTCCAATGTTGCAGATATGCGAAATATTGGTGGTCCGTATGGTGGGTGCATCACGGCAGCGATTTTCCTTTCGGAGTTCACAGGTGATGTGCCTTGGGCGCACCTCGACATCGCGGGGCCGATGAAGGTTGACGGTGATGAGTCGTGGCGTTCAAAAGGCGCAACCGGATTCGGAACTCGCTTGCTGATTGACACGGTTACGAACTGGTCGGCGTAGCCGCTGACTCCGCCGCAATAATGGCGGTTCGGCGATCAACCCCAGCAGCGACGAGTTGGTGCTCGACCGCCATCGCATCGGTCGTCCATGTTCGCTGAACCCACTCGTCGTGGTCTCGACGCAGACGTTCATGCATTCGATCCAACTGTCGAATAGTCAGATCTGGAATGCGGCGTTTGACGTCGTAGCCGTTGTTGCTTGGTCGAATGAGGTTGAACATGGTGCACCGGTGAAGTGCCTTGCCGAACGGTGATTCTGTTCCTCTGGCATAACTCAGTCCGATTGAGTGTGCAAGGTCGTTCGCGCTGATAATGAATCCGTTTGGCTCGAGGTCGAGGTGATCGGCGAGACGCCGAATGATCCACGTGGCTGATGGCCCAAGCGTGCTGAGCCAAAACCTCTCGACATACGCACTTCGAGGGTCATGCCCGACGTCCCTGTCTGCGGGTACGGCCCAGGGTTGAAAGCTGATGAGTTCGTCTGATGTGGCAGTTGGCATGGGGGAGTGGGCTCTGGGATGTTCTGGCCGGTTCGCCCGTGATGAAAGTGTGCGTCACACTAGAGGGATGGAAGCGGTTGATCGAGGACAACTTGAGCTCGCCCAATCGATGTTGAGCGGAGCTCAACGAGTGGTTGTGCTGACGGGTGCGGGAATTTCTACTGACTCGGGAATCCCGGACTTCCGCGGACCAAATGGAGTGTGGACAAAAAATCCGGGTGCTGAAAAGGCGAGTAACATTTCGTACTACCTGTCCGACCCAGATGTCCGGCGCGCTGCGTGGCAAGCGCGCCTTGATGCTGCTGCTTGGTCGGCGTCACCGAACAGAGGCCATCTGGCGATTCTTGATCTGGAGCGCAGCAGCCGCCTTCATGCGGTGGTCACACAAAATATTGATGGGCTTCATCAGCAGGCGGGTACAGATCCTGATCTTGTGATCGAGGTACATGGAACGATCTGGTTTTCTCGATGCTGGGAGTGTGGCGATCGGCGACAGATGTCAGAAACCTTGCAGAGGGTTCGTGATGGAGATCCTGATCCTGCATGTGAACTATGCGGGGGCATCGTGAAGAGCGACACGATCAGTTTTGGACAATCACTCATTCCTGAAGTGATTGATCGGGCGATGCGCGTGAGTGAAGAGGCTGATGTTCTTATTGCGGTTGGCTCAACTCTCAGCGTTTACCCGGTTGCAAATTGTGTGCCGTTGGCGAAGTCGCGGGGTGCGCGGGTGGTCATTGTGAATGCGGAACCAACCGAAATGGATGGCATTGCAGATGTGGTCCTTCGGGGGTCAATTGGCGACGTTCTTCCGCAATTATTCGCTCAAGGTGGCAATACCTGACCAAATCAGTAGGCTTTTGACATGGCTACATTCAGAGACCTTCTCAGCTCCGCCAAATCTGAGATTGTCGAAATAAACACCGAAGAAGCAGCCGAGCGCATTGCTGCTGGTCATCTCATTCTTGATGTTCGCGAACCTGATGAGTACGCCGAAGGCGCTCTCGAAGGCGTGATTCATATTCCTCGGGGCCACCTTGAGGCGCAGATCGAAAATCGCATCGTTGACAAATCACTTCCGGTTGTCGTGTACTGCGCAGGCGGGGTTCGTTCAGCCTTCGCAGCAAAGACTCTTCAAGATCTCGGCTACGAACATGTCGCATCAATGGATGGTGGTTTTGGACGCTGGAAAGACGAGGGGCGCCCTTGGCGCCAGCCAGCGAGCCTCAGCCCGGAGCAACAGAACCGGTACAAGCGACATCTTCTTCTTCCTGAGGTCGGAGTTGAAGGCCAGCAAAAACTTCTCGACGCAAAGGTACTCATGCTCGGAGCAGGCGGTCTTGGCTCACCTGCAGCTCTCTACCTCGCTGCGGCAGGTGTTGGGACGATTGGCATCGTCGACATGGACGACGTCGACGCGTCAAACCTGCAACGCCAAATTCTGCACAACATCGACCGTGTCGGCGACCGCAAGGTCGACTCTGCGAAGAAGACGCTCACATTGCTTAACCCAGATGTCAATGTTGTCACGTATGACACGCGTCTTTCCGCCGAAAACATTGTCGACATCATCTCGGGCTATGACGTCATCGTTGACGGTGCCGACAACTTCCCATCTCGGTATGTACTCAACGATGCAAGTGTGAAGCTCGGCATCCCGGTCGTCCACGGCTCAATTTTCCGCTTCGAGGGAATGGTCAGTGTGTTCCATCCAAAGGAAGGCCCGACTTATCGAGACATGGTCCCAGAGCCACCTCCCGCCGAACTTGCTCCGTCGTGTGCAGAGGCCGGTGTGCTCGGTGTGTTGCCCGGCATTGTCGGGTCAATTCAGGCACTCGAAACGATCAAGGTCATCCTTGGTCTTGGTGAAGCGCTGATCGGTCGAATCCTCTCCGTCGATACGACCGAGATGGAGTTCAGGACCTTCAATCTTCGACCCGATCCGTCGAACCCTGTGACATGGGAAAACCGAGATCGGATTGTCGTGCGTGACCTCGATGGACTCTGCGCCCCTTGGTTAGACGATCACTGACCTACACGGTGTGAACAAGCGGCTCACTTAGTTGGGCCGCATCTCGCTCCTGCAGGCTGACGCCAATGAGTACGGCGATGATTCCACCGAAGTCGACCAGGCTCGGTTTCTGGCCTAGTGCAACCCAGCCAACAACAACTGCGGTAACGGGCAGCATCGCAAGCAAGACCGAAAATCTTCGGACACTGACTTGTCGCATGACGTATTGATCAATGCCGTACCCGATTGCGTTCGAGAAGACACCGGTGACAAGGCAGGCGAGCAGCAGTAACGGTGCTCCCCAGACC
>Ga0222715_10001700_pt1 | contig 20917 bp, 21 predicted proteins | sample C33_9DmetaG_FD_165056 | JGI IMG/M metagenome (GOLD analysis project Ga0222715, IMG submission 165056) | Estuarine water microbial communities from San Francisco Bay, California, United States - C33_9D | ecosystem: Environmental > Aquatic > Marine > Unclassified | place: USA: California... | reverse complement strand
GGGGGGTTATTTAGTCCAATTCTATTTCATACACAGTCCAATTAGTTTTTGTCGCAACTTTGTCATAAAATGCTCGGGCACGATAATTATCATCTTTTGTATTCCATCGGATTTTTGTCCATTTCTCTCGTTTGCCGATTGATTTTATTTCATCTATCAAAAGTTGTGCGGTATCGCTTCCTCTCTCTTGAGGTATAACCACTAAATCATGCAAAAAACCTACATTTATCGCTCTAAGTGGATTAGGTAATGCCCTGAAATGTGCGAGACCAATCAATTTGCCGTCAAAATCGGCAACAATTCCAGTCAGAGGGTTTTCGTTATCCATCAACCAATTCCAAGTTGTAGACACCCCCTCTTCAGTTAGTTCTGATTGGTAGTGTTCTGCATAAACTCTATAAACCTCTAACCAATCATCATAATCTGACACACTTAACGGACGAATTGAAACCACTGAGCACCCCCAAAAATTATCTATATCTCAAATATAGCGAGCAGAGAATGTATATATTCTTTGTATAATATTTTCTGACCCTCTTGACCCTCTTGGGATTCTTGACCCTGTTGAATTGAGTTGACAATGTTATCAAATGCTTATGAAAAACCGCACACAAATCGCACACATCACTTTACGACAGTTGTTTGTAGATACTCTAGTTGCTCGAATAAAGCCTCTAGTAAGTAGCGATATTTAAAGTAAGTTAATGTAAAATGAACTAAGGTCAAATGGTTAGCCCATATCTGAAAAACAAGGGGTCGGCAGTTCGATTCTGCCTCTGGCCACCAATTGAACATTGGTGTTTTCAGAGACATCATCTCACTAAATACAAAACTGTCTCAAAAACTGTCTCATAGTTATACCTAAAACCCAATAAACATTGACACTCGTTTAATGCATATTTCAATTTCAGTAGCGTTATATTTAAGCGTTAGATGTTATTTTTTCAATGGAAATTAATAAAAAGCTTTTAATCTTTTTTCTTTATTAAATAAAATGCAAAAGCTAGCCAACTAAAGAAAAAAACTAAAAGTAACCAACCCACCTTTTGTTCATTTTTTGTATTTTTGTCAAACAACACATAACCCAATGGAAAGAAAATTAAATAAAGTATTAGTGGTCCAATAGCAATTGTTGGTGCAGTAATATTTGTGAGAGGAAAGATTAACAAAGTCCACATAGCAACAAAGAGTGTAATTTTTTTTGGTATGCTATATGCTTTTAATTTTTCAATAAATTTGTCCATATTAATTATTTTAATTCTGTCTTATTAAATTTCTAGCCTTTTTGTTATGTATGGCTCTATAAATTACGACAACAAGTATGAACTTAAAATAATTGAAACAGGTTGCTCTTCTTGTGGTCTAACAATGGAATTAAGAGAGGGACTTCCTGCTTATTGCCCTGCTTGTCTTAGAGAATATCCTGCACTGTTAGAAAAATATAGAAGATATCTTAAAGGAACTCCAATAGCTGAATTGTTTTATTAATAGTAAAATAGAATTATGAGAATAAGTTCATTAATAATTGCCAGTTACATTTCATCAGTAGCAAATAATTCCAACAAAATAGATACCATATTCGTTACTACTTTAAATGGTTATCTAGTTGAAATAGCTCTTCCATAGAAAAAATAAATTATTATATGAAAAATAAAGATTCATTAGGTTCACCTAAAAAATTTGGACAAAATTGGAAAAAGTTTAGTAATTTAACTGAACTCTATGAAGAACAATTTGTTGAATGGATTAAACCTTTAAGCAAAAATTCATTTAACGGAAAAAAAGTTTTGGATGCTGGGTGTGGTATTGGCAGGAATTCTGTTTATGCGTTAAATTACGGAGCAAAACAAGTTTACGCTTTTGATATTGAACAAAACACTGTGGAAATTGCTAAAAATAATTTAAGCAATTTTAAAAATTCGACCGTATTTACCGATTCAGTATATGAATTGACTGATTTTAATAATGAGTATTTTGATATAGTATTTTGTATTGGGGTTATACATCACTTATCAAGCCCAATTGAAGCTGTGGAAAATTTATATCAAAAAGTGAAAAAAGATGGGAAACTACTAATTTGGGTTTATGGTAAAGAGGGCAATGAAAAACTGCTAATGCTATTAAAGCCAATTAGATTTTTTACAACTAAACTTCCATATTTTTTTGTAGCGTGGATGGGTAAATTGTTGACGCTCTTTTTATATTTAATTTTAAAAATATTACCAACTAAATCCGAGTATTGGATCAGAGCAAAAAAAATGGAATTTTGGCATTTAGAACAAATATTAATTGATCAATTGATTCCTAAAATTGCTATTTATTATTCAAAAGCTGAACTTAAAACTCTTTACGACAATTTAAATTACTCTGATTTAGAGATAAATCATACAAACCAAAATAGTTGGTCGATACTAATTACAAAATAAATAATGGCCAGACTGTTACCCCAAAACTGAAAAACAAGGGATCGTCAGTTTGATTCTGCCTCTGAATATTAATAGTTAATGGATAAATAATTTATTAAAGAAATTTCTTTTCAAAAATGGTAAAAATTTTATTTAAACAACTAACTATTATTTAAATATGTTTAAAAAATACATACCAAGAGGAATTATTTATCATAATTTAAGTTACGACTTTCTTAATATTTTTAAAGTATTATTTTCAAGATTAAATGACGAAAAAGAAATTGAAAAGTTTGAGAATGTTTTTGCGCGATACAATGGAAGCAAGTTCTGTGTAGCTTTTCCATTTGCTCGAATGGGTATTTACCATAGTTTAGAAACTTTAAATATTCCAAAAGGTTCAGAAATTATTATGCCCCCAATAACAATAAAAGCTATATTGGATGTAGTTATGATATATGGTTTAAAACCAAGGTTTGTTGATCTGGATATAAATACATTTTCATACGACCTAGCCGATTTAAAAAACAATATAAATAAAAATACAAAAAGTATTTTGATATCGTATCTTTATGGACTTGTTCCAAACATACCTGAGATTATCAATGTAGCTAAAGAAAAAAACCTTCACATTTTGGAAGATTTCTCACAGTGTCTTAATGGAGAATATGATAATGTAAAAACTGGAAATTTTTCAGATATTGGAATATACAGTTCTTCAACAACGAAAACATTAGATACTTACGGAGGAGGTCTTGTTGTCACAAATGATGAAAACTACTATAAAAAGCTAAAAGAAATACAAATGGCTCAAAAACTCTCAAAAAGAGCTACTCTTCTTAACAAAATATTACTCGATTTTATTCGAAATTTTCTAACAAATATGTTTGTTTTTAATATTTTAACAATATGGATTTTTAAAATATTGAGACTATTCAATCCCGATTCACTTACAAAATATGTTGGAGAAAGATCAAAAGACCGACTTTTAAAGTTTCCTGATGTATATTTTGAAAGATTTTCTTCTTTTCAAGCTAAAGTTGGTTTGAAAACCATTAACAATGTAGATGAATATGATTCTAAGAGAATAGACAATGTAAACAAAATAAGTAAAAATTTGAATAAAAAATCTAACTCCAACAAAAATAGTAAAAATGTGTATTGGCAGTATTTATATTTGTTAAATGAAAAAAACCTTACTAACCCTCTTAGCTATTTTAAAAAATATAAAATTGATACATCACAATCTAGCCTTCCACTGCTTTCCGAGTTGGAAAAATATGACTTTAATCAAAAAACACCAAAGGCAAAAATTATCAGAAATTCAGGTTATTTTTTACCAAGTTATCATCGATTAAAAGAAAAGGATATAAAAAGAATTTCAGATCTCATTATTGGTTTAAGCAATGAATAAAGAAAAAATTCTCATTGTGGGTTCAGGACCTTCTGCTTTTGGATTCATAAGTGGTTTAAGTAAAGAAGCAGACGCAGAAATTACGTTAATTGATAATTCACAAATTCAACAACCTGGTAATGAATGTAAATTTAAAAGTGAATTTACTACTGGAAGTAGACTGATAGACGATCTGGAATTAGATAATCCATTAATTTCAAATCATTTCGGTGGATTTTCAAATTTTTGGGGAGGCACATATGATGATCCAACTATTGATGTAATTGAAAAGTTTTCTGAATTAGATATAGATATTAATAAATATCTAAACTATATTGACAATTTAATTCCAAGATTTTTATTTACAAACAATCCTAAAAAATCTGGTAAAGTTCTCAATTTTGATTCTATTTTGAAACCAGAAACAATAGAAAATATTAAATCAACAGATTTTTGTGTTAAAGATTCATCAATTGCAACGAATGAAAGCTGTTTTAATAATTTTAATGAAAATAAAATATGCGAATTCTGTGGAGAAATTGAATCTTTTTGCAGGGTTGACTCTATATGGAATACAAAACAATTTATTTCAAATCTTATTAAAAAAGAAAATATAAAATACTTAAGCACAACTAAATTATTAAGTTTTGAAGAAAAAAACAATATAGTTGAGTGTAAATTTTTATTTGAAAACGATATTAAATTTAGTAATTATGATAAATTAATACTTGCATCGGGACCTATTTCTACTGCTGAAATTTTAATAAATTCTAAGATAGTAAAAAAAGTCTCTATCAAAACAACCGACCTGGTGCAAGTACCTTTTTTCAAATTATTTAAAACATCAGAAAAACTACATTCTTTTTCTGATCTTTTTTCTTCTTTTAAAGTATTAAACCTAAATACATATCAACAATATTATTTCTTCTCAAAAACAATTTTTATATTGAGTAAAAATATCTTTAAATTATCAAGGATATTAAATTTTATGCCCAAATCTTTATTATCTTTACTTGGAGGAATGCACATTTATCTAGATAGAGAAATTTCATCAATAATTGAAATGTCTTTATCTAATAATAAGATAATTACAAGCTATGTAGATGGCGATAGAAAAAGAAGAAACCAGATTTTAAGACATCTTTTTAAAGAACTCTTTAGGTCTAAAATAATTCTTCTCTTACCTATAAAAAAATTGTACTTAAATGGAAGCTCATATCACAATGGCTCACAATTTCCTATGGATAAACTTGCTTCCAATAAAACCAGTGATAGTTTAGGAAGAGTTTCTAATTTGAAAAATACGCATATAGTTGATTCATCAGTATTGCCTGATGTAAACACTGGACCTGGTGTTAAGCTAATCGTTGCAAACAGTTATAGAATTGGTTCAAACTTATATTCTTAGTTTTGATTGAGACTAAGAACAATTTTTTTCCCTAGAGTCTTACTTATTTTAAAATTATTTTTTTTATAGAACTCAATAGCTTTCTTATTTGTAATATTTGTATCTACTGTAATAACACCTTCTACATCAGTTAAAACAAACTCTATTAATCTACTTCCCAAATTTTTATTTCTATACCCTTCATCAACAAACAAAAAAATTATATTTATATCTGATGGAATATTTCGGTAGGCAAAATATTTGTAAATGCTTTCCGATAAGGTATTAAATGGCCTTCTCATATAACTTGAAGCCAAATAGTAAAAAATTTTCAAATACTCACTTGAAAATTTAAAACTAGGAAAATTATTGATAACTATTGAGACACTTCCAATTAAATAATTATCATCATAAACATTAGCAACCTTAAGTATTTTGTTATTTATAAACAATTCATATAATTTTGACAAGGAGTCCTTACTCATGTTTGTTGCTATAGAATCTGTTAGTATTTTTTTATGAAGCTGAGAAAGCTCAACCAAATCATCATTTGAATAATTTTTATCTAATATTTTAAAGTACATACATATCTCTTTAAGAATTTTACAATTTAATTATATAAAATGTTTTTTGAACTTAAAATAAAGTTATCATGGATAATTTAGATGAAGAAAAAAATTCATTTTTATATAAATTACTTAAATATCCATTCGTATACAAATCATTACAATTTATAACTCATAAAAAAAACACATATAGATTTATATATCAGAATATTCTTAAAACCGATGAAGAGTCAATAGTTCTAGACTGTGGATGTGGTCCTGCTCAATATAGGGAATTAATCAATTGTAAAAAATATGTAGGTATAGATTTTAATGATAAATATATTGAAAAAGCTATCAAAAAATTTCCAATAGATGATTTTTTTATAAGTGATATTGTAAATTTTGACTTTAAAAGAACAGAAAAGTTTTCTCACATTATATTATTTGGCCTTTTACACCATTTAAATGATGAAAATTCAAAAATGCTTATTAATGTGTTAAAAAGTCAACTAAAAAAAGATGGTAATATTGTTACTTTTGATCCTGTATATGTTTTTGAGAAACAAGATCTTTATACAAAATTAGCAAATTATTTTGCATCTAAAGATCGAGGTAATTATGTTAGAACGGAAGAAAATTACAAAAAACTAATAGATTTAAACTCATCAGAAATTATAACTGAAATTCATGAAAAATTAATGAGATTACCTTGGATTCACTATGTTATGTATATTAAAAACAAATGAAAACAGTCACTATCATACTTCCTTTTTATAATGAACAAAAAAATCTAGCTATTTTATTGGAAGAATTAAAATCAGCTTTATTAAATTGTCCAAAATCTATTTCTGTTGAAGTTGTTTTTGTTAATGATGCTTCTACTGACAAAGGTGAACTGTTAGTTGAAAAAGAGGTTAAAAATTTAGAAAAATTTAGCCTGATTAATTTAGAAAAACGCTCAGGTCAAACAGGTGCTTTTAAGGCAACTTTTGACAATTGTGATACAGATTATGTAATGCGAATGGACTCCGATCTTCAAGACTCTCCAGACGATTTAAATTTATTTTTTACAAAAATGTTAAATGAGGAGCCAGATTTGATAATGGGTATTAGGGTGAATAGACAACACAGCAAAATTCTAACTTTTGCTGGAACAATATATGACCTATTAGTAAAGTATTTATTTAATTCTCCTCTTTATACAAACAGCGCTTCTTTTGTTGCATTCAAAACAACATATGTCAAAAACATACCTTGGAAAAAAAACGATCACAGATATCTTCCGTTAATCGTAATAAAGAGGGGTGCTACAAAGGTCACAGATGTTATGGTTCACCACAGGAAAAGAGAACACGGTAAAACCAAGTATCCTACATTTTCCAAGATTCTATTAGGCCCTTATGAAGCTCTAAAGTTTATAATTAGATTAAAAAGAGGCAAATATAATCTTAAAAATTAAAAATAGCTTACAAAATTTAAATCAAACTAAATTAATATTATTTTTTATATCAATTCCCTTTATTCTGCATCAATTTTACTACATAAGGATGGGCGGAGTAACTTGGGATGAAACTTTAGACATATATGGGTCTGGAAAAAATATTGAAAAATTTAAATATTTTATTGCTAATGAAGAACTTATTGAGCCTTCAACTCTTGTAGCTCAATATTTCGGCCAATTAATTAAGCTGCCGATATATGTTGTTTCTCAATCTGAACGTGCGGTAGATTTATTTTCTATGATCTTTGAAACTATTTTTCAAGAGGAAAGCTCGTATATTGAAGCTTTTTTTAACCTAAGACACTATTTATTAAATGTTTATATATTTCTTTCAATATTTATAATTTTCTACCTTTTAAATAAAATAATTCATGAATCCAAGATTTCTCTTTTAATATTATTTTTTGTATTTTGGAACCCAATATTTTTAGGTCACGCAATGTTTAATTTAACGGATATTCCAATGGCCATTCAAATTTTTATTGCGAGTTTAATCTATATAGATCTAATTGTATGTAAGGAGCCCCTCAAAAAAGACTTTCTTATAGTAGGTGTTTTTTTTGGACTGGCATTACTTACCCGAGTAAGTGCAGCAGCTTTTCTATTACCATTGGGTATTTATTACTTGATAGTCAAAAGGAAAGAAAAAAATTTAATACAGTCAATTGGTAACCATTTTTATACATTAATTTCTGCATTTATTGTATTAGTTTTAGGAAGTCCGGGAGCTTTTATTGATCCGATGCATTATATTAATGGATTAATTAATGCTCAATTTACCGGACAAGATTTTTATGGATATTTACCACTGAATGGAAAAATGATATTTTCTCTAGATTGGAATCCTGAATATTTATTAAATTTATTTTTATACAAATTGCCAATTGTAATTTTGATTTTTACTTTAATTGGTTTATTTAAATTGAGGCAAATTCAATCTCATTTGTTTAGGTATTCCTTTTTATTTATTTCATATACTTATATAGCTCATGAATTATTTCGCCCAAGTGTTTTTAATTACTTTAGACATTATCTTTTTTTGATTCCATTTTTTTGTGTAATTGCAGGATTTTCTTTTTGTTCATTAATTAAAAATAAATCACAAATTTTTCAATTAATTTCCTTTTTTGCTATATTTTCTTATTTTGTCCTTACTCAGTTCGGATTAGAACAATATAAATACGTATATGTAAATGAGTTTGTAGATGAAGATCTGATTACAATTGATTGTTCTGAATCTTATGAATTAAATGGATGTGGGTATTGGCAAACTGATTATTATGGTTTTTCTGGTAAACAAACTATTGATATTGTAGAAAATCTAAATCTTGAAAATGTATACATATGTCAACCAAGTCATTCTTACTCTTTGTATTTAGAATCAAACAATTTCTGGAAGATTAATAATGGCAATCCTGATTTTGATGATTATATATTTTGGGATCAGTATAAATATATCTACAACATAGATCATTTTAATGAATTTTTAGAAATCAATCCTTCAGGTTACTTTTATACATTAAATATTCATTCTCCTGGTTATAAAACGTGTGGCTTAGAAAATGTAAGCATAGAGTTCTTTGAAATAGATTGTAAAATTGAAGAAGTAGTAACTACACAATTAAGAGGATCACCAATATATTTAAATTATATTCACTATTGTGAGTACACAACCTAGATCGCTTACTGTCACAAACAATTTTTAAATACTAGCTTTATTTATTTGAATCCATTTAAACAACGAATAAAATTTCCAAACATATCTTGATGCAAAATAATTATTTACTTTATTTTGTTTTAAATAAGTTATTAATCTTGAAACTTCTTCTAAGTCAGACCATTCTTTTTCTAGATATTTTAAGCCTACATTATGTGTCCATTCACCAAAGTCATGTGAAAATCCGTGCTTATTTGTGAAACTATAATCTTTTATTTCACTTTTAAGAATACTTTTAAGAAAAGTTTTTGTGTTTAAAAAATTGAAATTACTTGAATAATCTACTTCATGAGCAAAATTGAATACACGGTCATCAAGAAAGACTGGCCTTACTTCGATGCTATTAAGCATCCATGCAATGTCACTTTTTTTTAATATGTTTGAATATAAATAATTTTTAATATCTAAAGATCTTAAATTTTCAAAATCTACTTTTTTACAAAAACCAAGATTTTTATTGTATTCTTCGTAAGCATGAATTTGCTCATTCAAATTTTCACTTGGAAGATAGTTCTGCCAAAGTAGCATCATTGATGTAAAGTCAAGCCCATTACCTAGGTTGAATAATTTTATTTTTTCTTTAACTGATATATATTCATTATTATTTTTAGCCAATCTTAAAACTTGATTTATTAATGATGAGATTTGACTTGGTATATATCTTGAATATAAAGCCCCCCTGTACCATTCATAGCCTCCAAATAGCTCATCACATCCATCTCCTGAAACAACAACTTTTGCATAGTCTGAAACTTTTTCTGCTAAATAATAATTTGGGATTACTGAAGGATCAGCAACTGGTTCTGGTAATTCATTTAAAAGTTTTTCAATTATTTCTGTATTTTTATTTATCGGAAAATTAAATTCAACTAAATTAATATCAATCTTTTTTGACACATCAGCTGCTTTAGAAGACTCGTCGTAATACTTATTTTCATATCCTAAAGAGTAGGCTGTTACATCTCTTTTTAAATATTTCTTTGAGTACAAAGCAATTAATGATGAATCAATACCTCCGCTTAACAGTATATTTACAGGAACTTCCGCGGTTAATTGATCATGCATTGCTTCCTCAAATAATTTATGAAAGGTTTCTTGGTTATATTTAATTTTTTTTTGATTTGTTGATTTTTTAGAAAATTTAATATTTTTAATAACTTTTTTGTTTTCATACTCAGTGTAACTTCCTGGCAATTGTGTATTTAACTCAGAAAAAAAGCCTTCAAATGCCGTTATCCCTCCTAAATAGAGATAGTTATTAATCGAATTTTCACTTAGTTTATTATTTATTATATTGTTCAAAAGGAGTGGTTTTATTTCAGATGAAAAATAAAAATCAAATTTTTCGTTAGATCCAAAATATAATGGCTTAATTCCAAGTTTATCTCGACCTAAAATTATTTTCTCTTTATTTTTATCAAAGTACGCAAATGCGTACATACCGTTTAAATTATTGATCTCTGAAATGCCTTCTTTTGATAATAAACTTAAAAGATGCCTGGTATCACTGGATGAGTTTAAGTTTATATGATATTTTCTTCGTAATTTATCTAATTCGTATATTTCACCATTGTATACAAGTACATTCCCTCTCTCGTCTTTCATGGGCATATCTCCATCTTCTAATCCTGTGATAGATAGTCTCGCACTTCCTAAATGAAGATATGAATCTCCAATTTTACTAATTGCAGTATTTATTTCATCAGGACCTCTGTGCGACATTTCTTGCGTAAGAGAATAAATTAAATCAATTTTTTTTGTTTTTGAAACAAAACCTACTATTCCACACATTTATTAAATTATATGTAAATAAAAGAGATTTGTTTTGTAAAATAAATATGGTTTACTTTTGAAAGGAAGGTATAGGCTCCTCGATGCTAGTTTTTGCCACGAAAAAATGAAATACTTAAATCTAAAAAATTACATCAAATTTTTTAAAAGAAAATATACTTTGTATATTTTTAGGTATTCACCAAAAAGTATTTATTCCAAAGGTTTCATCAAAAGAAATCTAAAGAATATTAGAGATCCAGATCAGTTGATTCAATTTCATTTTGATACTTATTCTGACATCAGCCACATCAACAAAGACTTATTCAGCACACTGTTCAACTTACTTGAGAAAAAAGCCTCTAACATTTTTGAAACAGGAAGTTCTGCTCATGGAACCAACAGCTCAATTTTGTTTTTAAGTTATGTAATGAAATTTGGAGGTGAGTTCAATACGGTTGACATTAATCCATCAATCAAAAGAAGATTAAACCACTTATCAGATAAAAATGTTTTTTTTCATAGTAATGATTCTGTATCCTTCATAAACTCCCTTAATAAATCATATTTAGGTTCTTTTGATGTCGTTTACTTAGATAGCTATGATTTAGATATAAATAATCCCAGTCCCTCTGAAAAACACGGCCTTGAAGAATTTCTCTCAATCGATAAATATTTAAAAAAAGGTACATATGTTGCAATTGACGACACACCAATTGATTTATCATTTTTTAATTTGAAAAATATTACACATGATCATGTTCCAGGTAAAGGAGCCCTTGTGCTTAAGCACATTAAAGAGCATGGCGGGTATGAAAAAATCTTTCATCATTATGGAGTAATCCTAAAGAAACTTTAAACCTACAGAGTTCATTATAGTTTTGTATTTTTAGAGATGTTTTTTAACTTCGAACAGCAGTATTTATTTACCCAAATAGTACCAAATTTAATATTTGTTTTATTTACTTATTTTTTATTTGAAAATTTTAAATACTCGTTCAACCGATTATATCTCTTCTTAACTGTTGTTATTTTATTTCTCACTAGTGATTGGTTTTCATACTTTATGTTAAATTCTCATTTAGGTGAAACTTTTACAACTTTTTTCTACGGAGTTTTATTAATTTTTGTTATTGAAAAACAAAGATAATAAAAGACTTTCTTTTTTTTATTTATTCTTTTTGTTAAATATAATATATACAAAAAGATTTATGTTAGCTTTAGTAATTATTTCAATAATTACCTATTTATTTTTAAATAGAAAATATCTTTATCAAAAATTTCTCATCATTGCCAGTGTTTTGTCGCCAATAGTTGTAAATTTTCTATTTCTAAAAGTACCAATATTATGGACAATAGATTCTGAGCCTATGGCTGGGACACAATTTGAGGGAGTCAATTTTAATTTTGAATCGATAGTTAAGATTTTGAATCAATTTTTTATAGACAAACCTGTAAGTTATTTTGTGTTTGTATCATTAATAATTGTTATTTTTTCACTTAAATCATTTGATTTATCAGATATGACCGTATTGATTGTTGTATTTTTAAACACGATTTTCGTTTTTCTCTATTTCTTTATTGTTTCAGATTTAAACGACGCCTGGGGAGATGCTTACAGATATCTTTTAAATCCATTTTATCTAATTTTATTTTTTACAAATAAAATAATTGATGTCGGAGACAAACCCAAAGAAACCCTATGAAAACAATCAGCTCGAAATTTTAAAAGGTTTAATTTCTTCTAATATTATTAAATATCTTTAACTTTCCCATGATATATTATATTGAACTTCATATAACAAATCATTTAAAGGAAAGTGACTCATTAATGCAGAAAAGTTATTTGCAAAAACTATTATTAAAAGAACTATGTATATTTTGTACAAATTTTTACTTCTTTCTTTTAAGTTTTCTAAATAGACAACAGAGGACAAGCCCAATAAGTGGAAAAACTGAATTATATATGTTGCTTTTATTGTGTCTCCACTTGGTTCTGGGTGAGAAATTAGAAACCAGAGATAACCTATTAACGAAATAGCAGATGAAAGTAGGACATAGGTTAAAAAATATTTAGTTGTGTTTTCTTTTGTTTTGATTTCTTTTATTGCATGAATTACACCAATTATTAAAAGTAATGTTGGTATCAAAGATAAGATATTTACTCTTGCTAAGTAGTCGCCTATTAATAGTTGATTTTTACCTACATCCAAAGCTCTACTAGTAAAAGTAAAATACCCCCAATAATCACCCCATAAATCAGAGTAAAGTACTGGAAAAAATTGGTTTTCAAAAAATGGCCTAATGGGTTTTGTAAAAACCATCCCAACTTCAGGTCCCTGAGGGATATAAAATGAAAGAGGTTGATTTGATAATTTAAATCCACTATTTTTTATATTAAAAGCTGTAAAAGAACCATATTCAAAAAACAAATTTATATAAAACCAAGAAGATGTAGCAAATCCGATTATTGAAGAAGTAAAGAAAAATTTAAAATATTTTTTTCTTATCTCCGAATTTTTTATATAGAAAAGTAAAAAAATATAACCAGGAAATAATAAAAATGCCCACTGTCTGCTCAATGCTAAAGATCCGATCAATATACCAACGATAAGCAAATCTTTCTTTTTGTATTCAAAAGATTTTTGAAGAAGTTGTATAAATTTATACATTAATAAACTATTAAAAAATAAAATTAGAGTTTCACCTCTTATCATTGCGACAGTTCTATAGTTAACAGTAAAAATTCCTAACAAAAGTAGTACGTGGATATTAAATTTGTTTTTATTTCCCTGAATTAATTCAATAATTTTTATATATATAAATAAAGTAAAAATAAACAAAATGCTTTGAAAGAGTATGTTATTAAAACCATAAAAAACTATGCAGCTTTCTGTATCTGATAAAAAATTTCGACAAACTGAATTTAAAATAGCAGGAAACAAATAACCTAATGGTGGGCTAAAAAATTCGTAAGTAAAGTTAACGGAAGGCTGACTAGATTTATTAGGCCCATACATATTGAAAAAATTATTTATGTATGCTTGATGAGCTTCACCATCATAACCTTGTCCTTGATCGTAGTGAAATAAGTTAAAAATTAAAACATAAAGTATTCCTAGAAACAGTATGCCAAAAGTGTAATTATTTAATTTATTCAAATAATCATCCTTATTACAGAAAAAATTAATGGAAATAAAATCAACCAAAAAAATAAAGATACTTGAAAAAGATTTAAATCAAATGTGTAAGTTTTTACAACAGATGGTAATTCAATCCTTTCGCCTGTATCATAATATATCCACCCTCCATCAGAATAAATATTGCACGCGTAAGTTGAAGATACCGAGACTACATTTCCTTCAACATCGTAAAGGTTTTTTAATTGAAAACCATCTTCAGGATTAAATTCTTGGTTTATATTATTTTTAAAATTTTCGCTTATATCTCCACATATATATTTTATTAAAGCAGGAGTGATTTCTTGACTCGATTTATTATTTTGAAAATAAAACAATGCTAAGATTATAAAAAAAACTGTAAGTATAAAAAATTTGTATTTTAAAATGTTTTTTTTTAACATTTCTCCTTTTTCATCAACTATATAACTATAACAAGCTAATCTAAATTAAAAAACGTTTGCTACAACAAACTCAAAATATTCTTGAGTTATGCCTAATTAAGAAGTTAACAATTTTCATATAAATTAATTTTTTGAATCGGTTTAAGAACTCTATAATTACAACTGAGTTATGCAAGAATTTATCTCTAACGAAGAAATGGAGTTGTTTCTTCCCGAATTTATAAATATTTATAAAAATAGGCCCATAAAAAATAACACAGGAGGAATGGGGTTTAATCATTCATTTGGGTTATATATTGTTCTAAAAAAATTAAAATTAAAAAATATTTATGAATCAGGCATTTACAAAGGTCATTCTACTTGGTTGATTGAAAATACATTAAAAAACATTAATCTAGTTTCAATTGATATAGATTTAAGTCTTAGAGAATACATTTCTAGCAACAAGAATATTCAATATTATGAGGGAGATATAGAAGAATTATCATTTAAAGAAGTTGATGTTCAAAATACCTTAGTTTATTTCGATGACCATTCAAATGTCATTGAAAGATTAAAATTTTTAAGTTCATGGGGTATAAAATATGCAGTATTTGAAGATAATTATCCTGTAGGAGAAGGTGATGCTTATTCTGTTAGAAAAATACTCAACAAATCAGGTCAAGTAATCAATGAATGGTTCCCAAATTTTAATGAACCAGAGAATAGGTTTACTAAATATAAAATTATCAATAAAATTTACAAAGAATTATTTTATAAAGACAATACACTCCCATTCTTTTTGACTAGATATTACTATTACCAAAAAAAATTGAAAAAACCTAATTCGGCAGATTTTGATTTGTTTAATAAACTTGTTAAGAATCACTACGAAATTCAACCCACTTACAGATATTTAAGGCAGAGATGGACAAATTCTGATTGGTCAAAACATTACGTAAGTCTTAAACCACTTTATAAAGAATTAGAAAATAATCCATTTTCTTCGGAATTAAAATTATTTGAACAAGAGTCACCAAATGAAATGTATAATTATACATATATTTCGTTAGTAGAGCTGGATGTTTTGTAATGGCATATCAAATATAAATAAGCTAACTATAGAATTTATAAATATTATATAATTTTATTTAATGTCAATATTTATAAAAAAAGTACTTTTAAAAATTCAATTTATGTTTTATATAAAACCCTTAAAAAATTTGCAGAGAAAGCTATCATATTATTCAATCAACCAAAATCCTTCTTTTTTGAGATTATCAAGTAAGCCATTTATATCTGGAGATACATTTAGAAACTATTCAGACCACATATTTGATGAAACTAGAACCTTAAGACCTAAAAAAGTAAAAAAAGGCGATATTGTTTTTTTGAAAACTGATTTAAAGGAAGAATATTTTTCAAAATTCCATAATAAAATTAAAAATCCATATATTTTAATTACTCATAATTCTGATGCATGCATAGAAGCTAGAGATCTCTCATTTATTGATGAAAATATACATCATTGGTTTGCTATGAAATTAAATTTGAACATGAATGACAAAATAAGCCCACTTCCAGCAGGGTTGGAGAATTATAGATATTTGAGTAATGGAAACATTAAAAATTTTAATTATGTTTACAGCCATCAAAAAAAAGATGACAAAATAGACAGAATTTTATGCTCTTTTAATAGTGAAACAAACAAAAGTGAAAGACAACCATTAATGAATTTAGCTAAAGATATAAATCTTATAGACACAAAGATGTTTAATGATAATTTAGAATATTTAAAAAACTTATCTCAATATAAATATAATCTTTGTCCAGAGGGAAATAATTTTGAGTCTCACCGCTTATGGGAGACACTGTTTTTTGAGAATATCCCGATTGTAAAAAATAACATGGTAAATGAAAATTTTATAAAACTAGGAGTTCCCTTGATTTTATTAAACGATTGGGATGAATTAACTTCTAGTGAATTATTATCTGACTTGGAAAATTCATTTTATAATAAAAAAAATAAATCTAGAGATTTTTTATATTTTGATTTTTGGAAAAACAGAATTGAAGAACAAAGATTAACTATATAAATGAAAAAATTTATCAAAATTTTAATGCGATAAAAATATAGTTTTTTCTAAACTGCGAAATAGTCATTTTTTACGTTATTTGAAATTACAAAAAGTTAGATTGAAGTATAGCCATCTTTTATAAAATCTTAATTAAACTAATATTTGTTTAGTTCTATGATTACAAAATTTATTTTTAAGACGGTCTTATTCATTACTAATATATTTCTATTGATTTCTGTTTTAATTTCTAGTCAATATTTAAAACTTAATGAATTTGAAGCTGATATATATAAATTAATTCCAGATATTCAAATTGATAAAATCTACTTAATTCTACTTTTAACTGTTTTAGTGTCGTCTCTTTCAACTTTACTTTTAAATTATTTTAAGATAGATAACCTCTTTATTAATGTTTTAGTAGTTAATACATTTTCCGTCACTCTTATATTTATAATCCTCAGAATTATCGGTTTTTCAAGATTTTACTTATTAGCTTATGTTTTTTTATTTCCAACTATTTATATTTTCTTAAACAAATTTATTGAAAAAAAATTACATTTTATAGCTTTAAGCTTTATTGTTCTGTCTGCCTTATGTTTTTATTTGATTAGTGTTAATAATTCAAAAGTTGAAACTAATTCTGAGATTCAAAAAAACTTTAATGAGGCCAATGTTCAAATTCAAGATATAAATTTTGTAAACAATGGAAGCTCAGTAAAAGATCAATTTGATAATTTTAGTACACAATTGACTGCATTATATAATTTAAACGATAAATATATTTTAAAAAAATTCACATTATGTTGTGAAGATTACAATTTTAAAAATAGCGGACAACCATCAAGACAGAAGTCAATAGGATATTTATCGATATACGATGAATTTGTTTTCTACTTAACAGGAACAGGAGAAATTTTCTACTTTGAGGTAAATCAGGTAGACAATTCAGAAATAGATTTTAAATTTTTAGATTCTAATTTTAGAACAGTAAATAATAATGAAAAAATTTATGAAAAAGGTTGGGAGTCAACAAAAGATATTCTGATTCTACAAAATAAAGTATATGTAAGCTTTGTTAATGAAGTAAGTGAAAATTGTGTCAATGTTGAAATTATTTATGCAGAATTAAATTTTGAATTTTTAAAATTTAAACCATTTTTTCAAGATTCTGAGTGTGCTGTAAGAACTGATGGGGTAGACCCCTATCCCTACAACGGGCATCTCGCTGGTGGTAAAATGCTCTATATAGAAAAGATGAATTCAATCCTTTTTTCTCGAGGAGATTTTAGAAATTATGATAGATCGCAAAACAAAGAATCTTTATTAGGCAAAATTTTATTAATTAATTTATTAGACAAAACCTACAACGTAGTAGCTTTAGGAACAAGAAATCCTCAAGGTTTGACTGTAACCAAAAATAATGACTTTATTCTCGAGACTGAACATGGACCTAATGGAGGTGATGAAATAAACCTTATTAACCCAAATCAAGAATTTATAAATTATGGGTGGCCTATTGCCTCATACGGTGTTCATTGGAGAAGTGATTTTTATGATTTATTTCCTGAAGCTCCATTACTAAAAAGTCATAAAAACAATGGCTTTGAAGAGCCCTTAATTTATTTTAATCAGATTGCAGGTGGGCACGGTATATCAGATATTGAACCCAACTTTTTTACCGATGAAAATAATTATTTTGTTGCAACGTTAAATGCAAGAAGATTATATGAAATTAAATTTGATTATGATTTTACTTCAACAAAAAGTATAGAAAGCTATGATATTGGTGAACGAATTAGAGACTTTGAATATACTTTTGAAAAAAATAGCTACATTTTTTTACTTGAGGATTCCCCTTCTATTGCGATTTTAAAAATAAATGATTAGTAATTTATAGTTACAATAATTTATTCTCAAAGCAATTTTTAATTTTAAGTTGATAACTTTAAAAAAAAGTAATATTGTATATTTCATCACTTAAGAGAATCCTATTTAAATAATTTTCATAAAATTATCTAAATATTAACTAATCTTATGAGTATGAGTTTTGATATATTCATTCCTGTTGGTCCTAAAGATTTTAAAATTATCAACTATACAGTTAGCAACTTAAAAAAAAATGTAATAGGTTATAAAGATATATACATCTTTTCTGAATACAAAAATTTTAATATTAAAGATACAAAAGATATAAATGAAGATTTTTTTCCATTTAGCAAAAAACAAATTACGGATTTGGTACGTGATAAAAGTAGAGCGGGATGGATATATCAACAACTAGTATGTTTATATTTTCCATATTTACAAAATTACTCTGAAAAGATTTTGGTTGTTGACAGTGACGTATTCTTTACAAAGAAAACTAAATTTATTAATGAAGATAAAGGAATTTTTACACTAGGTAAAGAAAATCATACTCCTTATTTCGAACATATGTCAAGATTGCATCCAGAGATTACAAAATTTAATCAAGACAGTGGGATTAGTCACCATATGTTGTTTAATAAATACATTTTAAAATCAATGTTTGAATTAGTAGAAAACCATCACAAAAAAGACTTTTTTAAAACCTATATTGAAAAACTTGATCCTACAGAAAAAAGTTCTTCTGCTGATTACGAAATATATTTTAATTATGCACTTAAATTTTTTAATGATAGTTATACCACTCGAACTTTAAAATGGTCAAATTTAGAAAAGTTGTCATTTGATAGTTGCTTAAATTACGATATGGTCTCTTTACCTCATTGGAAAAAATCAAGGCCTGATAATTTTAAATATCACATTAAAAGTAAAAATTTCTCCCGGGCTTTTTTTTCCATAAAAAATTATATTTTTATTAAATTATTACTCAATTAACATCATTATTTCAATACTCTTACACTGCAAAATTTAGAAAATGAATAAGCTTTACAGTAAATTGATATTTCGTTCACAATTTAACATAAATTATTTATTTGTAACTACTAAATATAGAAGAAAATTCTTATTGTTAAACGCTTACTAATATTTTTACTTAAATGTTATTATTTTCTTAAGTTTGTAAAAACAAAAAAATATTCATGAATTATATATTAATCTCAAAAGGAATAATCCCAGATCATATAAATTACACAATAAATACAATCTTATCTGTTGATAAAAATGCAGAAATATATTTTTGCAGTGATGTAAAAGCAAATTTTAAAAACATTAATTTTATACACATGGATGATATTGTCTCACACAATACTCAAGAGATTGCGTCATTACAAATTTACAAAAATACGATTTTTGAAAAAAATCCACTTTGGGAAACCTCTATGTTGAGAATATTTTATTTAAATGATATACAGACACAGTTGAATTTGAATCAGCTTGTGCATTTTGATAACGATATTTTAATTTATAAACCCTATGATGCCATAGCTAAAGTCTTTAATGAAGAAAAGTTTTTTATTACTCCAAGTAATTTAAATAGGATGATATTTGGATATTCATTTATTCCAAATAATAAAATTTATAAGCAAGTTTGTAATTCAATCCATAAGAAATTAATTGAAGGTGTCAAAAATGAATGGGGTTTTAATAAAAATACACCACCAAATGAAATGGATCTATTAGGTATGGTTAACTTAGAAAACCCTGAGTTGTTCAAAACATTACCAATATTTCCATATTACTCTAATATTCTATTTGATCCCTTAGGTTATGGTCAGTATATCGATGGCACACATACAAATCCGAAAAAAACTTTTGGAAAAGATTTTTTAGATTTTAATGATTCAATTGCAGTTGAAATATTCTCTAAAAGAATTAGCTGTAGATTTTCAAACAGCACTCCAATTATTACTTACAAAAATACTGAATTTACTCTAAGCAATCTACACATTCATTCGAAAAGATTTAAAAAATTTTTACCTAAGGAATATAGAGAATATTGTTAATATGTTTTTTTTGAATAAATTGTATTTATCCAGTAATCAAATTTAACGTATTTATTAAATTCAAAACTTTTGTATTTTTCATAAACACTATTTAATTCTGCTTCTGACAGCTCATTTAATTCGTTCCAAGAATCAACTGTAAAGACTGGAATACCTAAGCTGCTCAGATTTTTAGAAAAACTAGAATTTAACATTATAGGTACCGTATTTACTAGAAGTGATTCCCAAATTCTATGTGTATCAATACCATTTCCTTCTGGACAAAGTAAAAATTTGTATTTCTTTAAATTATTTATGTATTCTCTAGGCGTATTAAATATCTTATTATCAATTAGATTATTCAAAATTGAAATTTCATACAGCTCTTTTCTTTTGTAATAATTTGTTGAGATACTAAATGAAGCTAGCACAAGTTTTGTTTTTTCTTCTTTAAATTTGTATGCCGAGTTTAAATTAGATAATTTACCATTATTTTGATACCTTCTATTCTCAAATCCAATAGGCAGTAAAGAAATTTTATCGTGAGCTTTAAAAGATAAATTTACACTAAACCAGTGAATAATTTTTTCATCTAAATAATCCATATCCTTTAATAAAACATTATGGTCTGAGTTATGGGTAATTAAAAGA
>Ga0222715_10001699_pt1 | contig 20923 bp, 27 predicted proteins | sample C33_9DmetaG_FD_165056 | JGI IMG/M metagenome (GOLD analysis project Ga0222715, IMG submission 165056) | Estuarine water microbial communities from San Francisco Bay, California, United States - C33_9D | ecosystem: Environmental > Aquatic > Marine > Unclassified | place: USA: California... | reverse complement strand
TCCCCGAGGCTACTCGTGATGAGTGGAACGCCAAGGCCAAGGAACTCCCCGCCTAAACACACCACACCCACACACACACCAAAAAACCCTTAAAAATTTTTTTTCCACACCTACCCCTACTTTGGCCGCGGGGAAGTCGCCCCGCTCGCGACTTTATGATATATTAAAAAAAAATTGATTGTAATCTTCTTCTTATTTTTTATTTTATTCTTGTTAAAATACAATGACCCACGACAACGCTGATTATCGCGAGGATTACATTGAACGCGAAAACCACATCGATTTTGAGGACGAACTTGATTATCTTATTGAATTCTTTAGTAAAATGAACATTTAATGAAATATGTAAAAAAAAAATTGAATATGATTAAAACTTTTTTTTTACTGCAACCAATACACAATGAGACGATAACACACAGCGAATTAATAATAGATAGAACAGGCGAACCCTGTCTTCTTAAGACTTCTCTGGCAAAGTCGTCTTTTGAGGGTTCACCTACCATCTGCTGTTGAGGTCATGACGCCCTCACAGATTTGGTAGGTTTTTACGGGTGAGAGGTGAAGACTTAGCACGACGGGGGATGTTCGGCTGCGGATTGGCCATCCGCGGGACCCCAACCCGGTTATTACTCTATTCGGTTTGCTCTTTTAGAAACCGCGTGGAGATACCGCAGACCTCAGAATTTTAACCTGAACTGCGGTAACCAGGGCATCCCCGTGAGCTCAACGGTGCTTTGGATGTACCAGATCCTCTCCAAGACCTCGTGAAATCCCAACATGAGGCGGTTCCCGGCCGAACGCCACCCCTAAATAATCAACATCGCTTTGAAATTAAGTTGCTTTTAATAATAGCCGGCGGGCGAAATTCAGAGGAAAAGATGAACCAGGTGTTGACGGACACCAGATAATAATCAATTAATATACCTCTCCACCTTAGTTGGTGCCGCAGAGTAATGCAATTAAGCTACGACTTCCCGAGCACTTAACTGGGGCAGGAAGGGAAATTAATAAAATATTATAAAATTTTTTTTTTGCGTAAATATGTAAAAAAAAATTGATTATACTATCTTTTTCTCTCTACTTTGCAACAAGAAGTTATGGCGAACCTTTTCTTTGACGTTCTTCCCGCTGAGATTCGCCAGGAAATTTACGGCATCCGCCTTTCCGATGCACTGATGAGGAATTATTACAGGCGTGTTGCACAGAAAGTAGCACTTACGCAGCTTGTTTTGAAAATTCAGGCTCGTAGTCCTCAAACTACTTATAATGAAATAGGGTACAATGGATATAATCCCAAAAATAATATGGTACGATATGTTATGGAGAAATGTAGTAAAGTCATTACAAGTTCAGATGATAGTGATTGGTGGATTTCTAATTTGATTACACCTGTTCAACGTGGACTGACTATTCATGCTAATTTGGATGAACATGGACATCTAGGTTATCCAGTCAATCAGAATTATCTACGAACTGAATACGCTTGTAATCATCTCATTGAGGTATTGTGGATGTCATAGAAATCTAAATATTATGTAAAAAAAAATTGATTAATATATCTTTTTTTTCCACTTTAAACAAGAAGCCATGGCGAACCTCTTCTTTGACGTCCTTCCCGCTGAGATTCGTCAGGAAATCTATGGTATCCGTCTTTCTGATGCATTAATGAGGCTTTATTGCAGGCGACTTGCGCAGAAAATTGCACTTGCTAGTAGTGTTATGAAAATTGAGATGAATTACGATTTAATCTTCTATGATAATGGAGATGCCTCTATGCCATATTTTAATCCAGTAAATTCTAATGTGCGATATCTAACCGAGAGATGTAGTAAGGTTATTACCGATTCTGATGATCGTATTTGGTGGATGTCTCAGTTGATTAGACCCATTGAACAGGGACTAATTGTTCAGGAAATAATAGCTGCTTCGTGGCCGGCTGAGTTGAAGCTGGGGCCATCCGCGAACGAGAATTATAGGCGAACTGAATACGCGGTGGATCGTCTGATTGAAATATTTGGATGTCGTAGAAATCCTAACCGTAGGTCATCACTTTCATAAATATTTGCACCATAATTGCTTTGTAAATTGTATTATTTTTTGTTTCATTTTTGCAATTTTTGTTAGGTGTAAAAAAAATTGAATATGATAAAACAATTTAAAGACATAGCATCACTCTAAACAACACATACATGTCGACCACGCAGATGTCCTTTACCGAGAAGATGCGCTCCACTTCGACCGAGAAGAAGGCTGAGATTGAGGCGATGATTGCCGAGAAGGTCGCCGCTCGCGAGGCCAAGCAGCAGGAGCGCGCTGCTGAGGTGCGTGATGAGCTCTTCACGACTCTCACAGCCAAGTACCACGACACCATCAAGCGCGGCATCAACAACGCTGCGCGCAACGGGAAGCGGGAGAAGTTCATCAACTTCGCTCGTGACGACTTCAAGGCGAACTGCCATGGTGTGGGTTTCCCACAGCAGGTGCAGGCGGACTGGCTCAAGGAGATGTGCAATCCTGAGTCCAAGTACCTGCCGCTCGCTGATGAGGCCAACGACTGGTGGGCTGAGGGCGAGAAGATGCACTTCCAGGGCGTCGACTTCGATGTCTGGAACAACAAGGCCTTCACGGTTGTCTTCTCCTGGTAAGGTGAAGTGATGGGTGGGGTAGGGTAGGGTAGGGATTGGGAGAAAAACAAAAAACCAAAAAAAATTTTTTTTTCGTTATTTTATAATTGATTTAAATATATATTTACTATTAATAATAGTATATATATATGTGCGAGGAAAACGAGTGCATAATTTGTTTGATGGATACTTCTTCAAATGATTATTTAGAACTAGATTGTTGTAAGCAAACTGTCCATATAGAGTGTTTAAATACATGGATTAAAACAAATATTAAAAATACAGAAGAGGTAAGAAAATGTTTTCATTGTAAAGGAAATAATGATTACATAAATACAATTATTTATTATACAAGATTAGAAGAAGGAAATAATACAAGTTATGATTCAGATAGTAATTCTTTAATAGAAGTTCAAGTTGATAATCCAAGAATTGAGATTAGAAGGTCAAGATGTTGTATGTTATTATTTAACTTATTATGTTTTATTGGAATAACAACAATATGTTTGTCTATAGTAATTTCGGACTATAATGAAAATAATGGTCATAAAAATAGATCATTATTATCAGTTCCTATTTATTATATTAATTAGTTTTCTGTAGTGCGTTCCTCACGAGAACGATTCTGTGGACGACCACGGGGACGATCACCACCACGTTCACCACGATCACTTGCTCGTTCACCACGATCACTTGCTCTTACACGACGTGGAGGAGCAAATCCATCACGAACACGAGATAGATCTTTATTCTTGAAGCGAGTTTCACACATTAAATCACCATTCATAATACCAGTAATGTTAACAGCCTGATGTTCATGTTCGTTTTTGGAGTCCATTTTCTGAACGTCAAATTCAACATATTCACCCTGAACTAGATATTTGTATAGATCACCACCTGCTTTAATAGAAGAATGATGCGAGAAAATATCATGACCTTTAAATTCAGCATCATCATCCATTAGTGTAATAAAACCATAACCAGATTTGTTGTTGAACCATTTAACACAGCCGGTGTGTTTGTTTGTAGTTTGTTGTTCCGCGGACTCAACTGACATTTTTATAAATATATATTTTATTTTGGCTTTAAATTATTTTTTTAGTATATATAATAAATGTTATCTCTTAACTGTAAATGTAGTTGTTTAAAAATTAATAAAAAAAAGTGCTATAAAAATTCATTTATTATTATTAACAAAACCCCATATTGTTTAAACCATTCATTATTATTATATAATAAATATGTCTTAATAATTCAAAAATTTTATAGAGGATATAAGGCTCGCAGATATTTAGTTAATATTTTTAATAAACTTCCATCAGAATTACAAGAATTAGTTATTTATTATATAAACGGCAATTTTTATAAAAAAAAATATCTTAATACTCTTACTACTTTAGTAACAAATAATACGTATGATTTACATAATTACAAAAACTCTAATCAAAAATTATCCATCAATTATTTATTTAATTGTTACAAATTATATTATAAATATCATTCAATTATACCAATTAATTATTTAAAACACGCATATATTTTAGCAGAGCAAATACTCAATTTTTGCGATATATTACTTAATCAAGAACAAGTAATTTTAACATATTCTTATTTTATTTTTGAGAGAATACAACTTTCTAATTTAGACCAAAAAGAAATATGTAATTTAGTTGATATGATTTATAAATTTTCTAGTCTATATTCTTTTAAATATGAATTATTTTATTATTATCAAAATACATTACGCGCATAATTTTTTTATGTAATCATAATTTGGCATTTGAGAGAAGTTTAATTTTCTTAAATACATTAATATATTTACTAATTTCAAAGATACATTATTTTTTAATAATATTTCTGATATTTTAGATGCACTTTTTTGAGTTTCTAATGTATTATTTGTATATTTTACATATTCTTTATCAGTTAATAACATAAACATGTATACATAAATCAAAGATTCCATATCATCTCTCCGTGTTGGTTCTATTAAATTTACAACATTTAAACTTGCATAATTAGGACTACCTATTATATTTCTTATATTTCTCTCTTCTATATGTTCATGATTGATTATAATTTTTTTCGCCATACCAAAGTCAATTATATATGGTTCAAAATTCTTGTTTAAACAAATATTTGGCGGTTTTAAATCTCTATGAACTATACCACAATTATGTATATCTCTCAACGTATCTATAACTTTTTTCATTATTTCTACTAATCTCTCCAAATAATATTCACTATTGCAAAATCTATCTTTATAATCTTTAAAATTTAAATCAAATAAATCTAATACCATATAATATTTATTTCCAGATAAAAAGAAATCTACTAATGTAGATATATTTCTTACACACCTTAATTCCTTATATATGCCTGCCTCATATTTTAATAGTTTACTATCACTATCACATTTTACTGCATATTTTTTATTATTATAACTACACTCATATACTGAACCAAAATTGCCTTGACTTAAATATCTCTCTATTGTATATTTATTATTTATCATACTAATAAAAATAAATATTTATATTTATCTTCTTTTTGTTCTTCTTTTTGTTCTTCTTTTTGTTCTTCTTTTTTTGGGTTTTCTTTTTTTTGATTTTCTTTTTTTTGATTTTCTTTTTTTTCTTCCTCCTGCCACCATGTCCGGGTGTGCCTCCGCCACCGCCGCCTCGAACGCCGCCTTCTGCTCATCCTCCAACTCCATCTCCTTAAGTTGCGCCCTCAGCATTTTTATCTCCGCCTGAATTGCCCTATCGCGCTCCATATTTGCCGTCTCTGTTAGTCTCTGGTCTGTCGTCATACCTTTCTTATATGCATAAGCTTTTTTCATTATAAATGCGTACTTTTCATCTTTATCCATGCCCTCCAACTTCTCCACGATTGATTCTGTAGCTCTATTAGCGAGTAGGTCAGCATTAGTTTCTTCTGAAGAGTGTGGTTTTGATTGTGGTTTTGGTTCTGGTTTTGGTTCTTTCTCTAATTCTTTCATTGAGGGATAAGTTTCTTTGTCTTCTTTTTTTTCTTTTGTAGATTGAATCAAACTCTTTAATCTATCAAGAACCATTAATTATATAATAACTAAAAATTATTTTATAAATCGGCTACTTTTGCCAGATTTTGTTTTATATTATTTTTTTGTAAAAATTTCATAAATAATTCTGGCGCCATTGCGAGAGAATTCATATAAGTTGTGTATTTAAAATTACTTATTAATGTATTACTTTCTAATATTTTTATACTAAAAAACCAATTAGCAGGAATTTGTAATAATCTATTTGGTTCTAAAACAACTCGTAAAAATTTCACTTTATCAAATTCATTTTTGTATTCATCTTGTGGCTCTAAAATATCAACCATAGATGTAAATTTAAAATTTTCATAATCTTTATTAATATATAAATATTTGTAATCTTTAGGAGGACATAATGTAACCTCTATTGAACCTGTTAAAACTGAATAATAATTTCTACAATTTAAATTATAACTTAATGGAGTATATGAATTTATAGAACCCAATATTAGATCATATTCAATTGAGGATGTTCCTACTGGTCTTAAAAATAAATCATTAATTGAAAACTCTTTTATTAATGATGTTTCTTCAAGAAATTCTTTATTATTTTCAGATATATAATTTGCAGAACTATCTTTATCAAATAATTCTATAGCAGTTAAAAATTTCATAGGTAAAAACATATCGGTTGCATCTTTGTTAGTAATTTTTATATCAAAACTCCCATAATTATTTTGAATGTGTGGTATATCAAAATTTAATAAACCAATATTATTTATTAATAGCGGTTGTTTTAAATCACATAATTCTTCAAATTTATCTTTTGAAATATTTTCAATTTCGTAAACTTCTAAATAATTACTAGTTTTTATTTGATTATAAATATGAATATACAAGAAAAGAGTTATACTTAATATTAGTAAATTTATTAATATTTCCATTAATAAATTTACATAAATTAAAATTCTAATTTTTACTTATTCTTCTCATTCTACTTCTTGCACTACTTCTTCTCCTTGTTCGTCTTTCTCTACTACTCGTGGTTCATCATCTTCACTTACTTCAATTTTATCATCTGCCACTAACTCATCAGGTTTAATAGTTTCTTCAACTAAAACAGCTTTTACTTCTGATTTTATTGAATCTAGTTCAGTTTCTGTTAATGTAATTTCACTTACTTCTCCAATATCATTTGATTCATCGTCACTTTCAGTTTCATGAATATTTAATTTTCCATCTTCTGTAGTAGCCATAACACTTGATTGCATCATACTTCTTAATAACATTTCTGCTGCTCCATCTCCACCCATATTAAATATATTCTCGTCATTTTCCTCAGCTTCTTTTAGCTGAAGTTCTAATTGCAATACATGTTCTTCTACACCTAATACTTTATCTTTAATTTTTAACATTTCAACATTAGATTCATTACTAGTTTGTACACTTTTAATCACTAATAATTTTAATTCATCAAATTGAGATGATAAATTAGTAAATTTTTCTAATAGTGGTTTACTATCAAATTCTTTTACAGCAGCAGGTGGTTTATCTAAATTAAAATGTTTTAAATTTTCAGCTAAAACTTTTTTAGAAATTTCTACAATTGTTCCTTCTAAATGTTCTTCTAATTCTTTTATTTTTTTATCATGAACCTGTAATATTTGAAGTGGAGTAGATGCTTGTTTTGGTGTTGAATCTTCTTCGGGTTTAGTTTGTTGGCGGGACGCCGATTGACCACCTGGCGGTGTAATTGTTTGAGGTATAGGTTCTGCTCTTCTACGACGTGCTGAGGCTACTGCTGATGCTCCGCTCATTTTATATTTATATGTAATTTCTTTTTAAACTATTATTGGCGCATTAATAAATTAATATTATTATGAAATTGATAATTTTCTATTTTAAAATCATCCTCATTATAATCATCTATCTTATCACACAATTTTGTAATTTTTACTTTAGGAAATTTATATGGTTTTCGTTTACATTGTAGTTTTAAACCTTCCACATGATCATCGTATATATGAGTATTTCCTAAATAATGAATAAATTCATGTGCAACTAAACCACAATGATGTGCTATTAAATGAGTAAGTAAAGAATAAGATGCTATATTAAATGGAACTCCTAGGCCTACATCTCCACTACGCTGATATAAAGCACAACTTAATTTATTTCCTTTAGATACATTAAACTGACATAAAATATGACATGGTGGTAAAGCCATTTCATCTATTTGACAAGGATTCCAAGCACTCATAACCAATCGTCTAGAATTTCTTGTTGCAGGATTTTCTAATTGTTCAATAATATAATTCAACTGATCCACTCCTTTATTATTATAATCACCATCACAATCACTGTATTTTGCATTAAAATGTCTCCATTGAAATCCGTAAATTGGTCCTAAATCATCTTCTTCATAATTTGTTAGTCCACGTGAATCTAAAAATTCACGACTACCATTTGAATCCCATATATGCACTTTCTTTTCTTTTAATCTTTTATTTGATGTATCTCCTTTTATAAACCATAATAACTCTCTTAAACAAGTTTTCCAAGCCAATTTTTTTGTTGTTAAAAAAGGAACAATATTATCATCTAAACTAAAATGCATGGCACAACCAAAAACTGCATAAGTTGTTCCATTACGACCTACAAATTCTTCATTTTCTTCTAAAATATCTTCAATTAAGTTTAAATATTGATTTTCATCATGAACATCATAACAAAAATTATGACGTTGTTTATTGTTAATTAATGTCTTCTTTAGCATTTAGTAAAATATATTAAATAATATTTAATATTTTTTAATTTAGTATTTAATAAAAATATAATTAATATATTTATTTCTATATATAATTCAAATATGCCAATCGCAGTAGAAAGTTTGGAAGGAGGTTCATCTAATAAATTAAGTCCTGGAGAATTCTTTAATCATGTATTTAATTTTGATAGTGACAATAAAGCTAATATGCTTAATCTTGTTCAATATATTTTCATTGGTATTATACCAATTGTTTTAACATTAAAAGCCATTAAAACATACATTCCCGAAGAAGATGATGCTAAAGGAACACTCGAAATTTCTTTAGAAGTATCAATTCAATTATTCGCAATATTCTTTGCTATTTGGTTCATTGATAGAGTCATTAGATATATTCCAACTTATAGTGGAGTCGCATATCACAAATTCAATGAAGTTAACTTTGTATTACCTTTATTAATCATTTTAGTTACAATGCAAACCAAACTTGGCGCCAAAATTAATATTTTAGCAGACAGAGTTATGGATATTTGGAATGGAAATCAAAATGCACATGTAGGAAAAACTAACCAGGGCAATGTTAGAGTTAGCCAGCCAATTGTTACACCTGGAATTCATCAGATAAGTCGTGCTGATAATTTAGATAATGGTCTTATTGCACCACCACCACAGCAAATGCCAGCGCAAAATAATGTTTCTATGATTGATGCTTTACCTAATATGGCTGGTGGAGGTGGAGCTGGTTTAAGTTCATTCCAAAATCAAGCTATCCAAAACTCATTTATGGAAGCAATGGAACCTATGGCCGCTAATGGAGCACTTGGAGGAGCATTTGGAGCCAGTTTCTAAATTAATATTTTTATTATTTATTAAAAATATTAATTAATTTTATTTTGTAATTAATAATGAAAATATTTTATTAATAAGATCTCCTATTTTTTCTCTCATTTGCATATTTACTCTACCTAATACAGCCAAAGGCCCAATAGGAGGCAAAACACCTATTACTATAATTATTAACAAAAGTGTCGATATAGCTATAGATAACATTATATTTAATACTTTTTCCATTCCATCTTCTTCTTTATTACGTTCATCATTTTTTACACAATCTTCAAATGGATTTTCTTGATATCCCATTAGTCCCATCCAATATGAAACATTTTTGGATACAGTTAGTTCAAAACCCGACGTCAACATTAAAACTATAAAATAACCTAAAGATGATAACATTAATACATTTGGAGCTTGCAATGATTTTATTCCTCCTGTTTCTGCTATTCCTTTTTTACCCGTACAGGCTTTTTTAAATCTAAATTGTAAAAATGATACTACAATTCCAATAATACCAAATGCTAATAATGATCCGCCTATTTTATCTACAAGATCCCAAGTATTTGTAATTTTACCATTACATTTTTGTGAATAATATGCTAATGTTATTGATGATAATGCTAGTGATGACAATAATTCATATAAAATAGGCATAGAACCTACTAAAGTTCCCACTAATAATAATGGAAACGGCATATTGGCTTTATTATTATCAGTTTTTTCAATTACTTTAGATACACCCATTAATACTGCTATAAAAATTATAATAACATTTATTAATTTTGCTATTGAATATACTGCCTGTAATACTTTTTCTGTGTGTAAGAAACCCAACCAATCAAACCATCTTGATAAAAATTCGGATAATGCTATTAATAATATTGTAACTAATAATACAAATTTTGGTATATAAAGAGCCTGGCAGAATTTTAACATACCTCTCTCTAATTTTCCAATTAATCCAAAAAGTTTACTTATAACAAATTCAATTCTACTAAAAATTCTTGGGATAATATTACAAAAACCTCCAGATAATAATTTAGCTAATGGATTATTTGTTGCAAAATTTGTTACTGAACCTAAAGTTGATTTTTTAAAATTTGCTGCTCTAGATTTTCCCAATGCTTCGTATTCTTTTCTTTTTGCTGCTGCTTGTTCTCCATAATAAAACCCTGATGTTGGATTTTTCTTAACATCAGTAAAAATACTATTTTTAAATTTACTCATTATCTATTATATATACATATTATTATTCTATCAAATTTTCATCTAAATCTTTTACGTGATTTTTTATATAATTTGAAGTGCAAATTTTCTTAATTATTTTTTCATCATCTAATATTGCTCCACAAGTTTTTAATATTTTTGCAAAATATGCTTGTTTTGTATCATCTTCCATATAATCTGGATTACTATCTAACCATTGTTTTATTAATCTAAAATGATTCTTATTTAATGCTTTTAATGCTTCTTTTATTTTTGTTTTATCTTTATCTTTTTCCCATTTATCATCATCCTTTATATATAAAGTTTCTCTCTTCGTATCCGTGCAATGAATTGGTCTTTCATATAAACTTAATTTATTCATATTTTCAATAATAACATTTGTTAAACCTGCTTCTAATCCTTGAGTTCTTGAAAAGTCTAAATTTTCTAAAGTTAATTGAATTTGACTTATAAATTCTTTTATATCAATCGCGTCTTTACATTTTTCATTTAAGAAAATATTTATATTGAATTTTTGATTATTATTAATTGTATTATTATTATTCGTAGTATTATTATTAACTTTTGGTATAATATCTATTAGTTTATTTGTAGTTTCATTTTGAGCATAAAGCATTTGTTTTATGTCTTTGTTTTCTTGAATCAAATTCATTATAGTTTCTTCACTAACAGAACTAATAACACTTTTGTTATCATTTTCAGGTTCTTTAATTTCTTGACAGAATTCAATATCACAAGTTTTTTTATGTTTCCACAATCCAGACCTATTTTTGTAAATTTTATTACAATTAGAACATTTAAAAGACGATGTTTCAAGTGGCGTTTCCACCTCGTTTCCATATGTTTCCAAATATGCGTTTTTATGTTTTTTGGTATTTACGTGTTGGTTCCATAAAAAATTACTCGCACAATTGTAATCACAAACATCACAATAAAAACTATTTTTTTTAGAAGATTTTTTTTTGGTCTCAGAGTTCATATTTTTGGTTTCCATTTTCATATATATATGGAAACAAAACATATGTTTCTAAATACTTTTTTATAAATATTTAGAATTTTGGGATTTTTCGGTTGTATTTTGTTGTAATTTGTTGTATTTTTATTTTATCATAACAAATATTTTAAGAATAATATTAATTTGTTATTTATTATGATAATAAAAAAAACGAGTATGACTTATGGGATTTTTATGTTGTAAAAAAAATACAACCAAAAAATCGTAAAATCCCGAAAATTATCGTCACAAATTTTAAGTATAATTTCAGCGAGTTTTTTGCGGGATAATGGTAATAAAAGTGAAAAATAGGTGTTTTCGGAACGAAAAAGTATAAAAGGTAAAATATTTTAAAAATGGACATAAAATAAATGTCCAATCCGAAAAAATTTTTCAAACTTTTTTTTCCCGATTTTTTCAACTTTGTAACTCCAAAATATTTTTGTGACCTTAATGGTCTAATTTCAATTTTTAAGGTTTTTTGGCGTTTTTTTTCTTTAAGTTCTTTTTGAATTATATTATTATATTTGAAAAATAATATAATTTATTTTTTACGAGTAGATTTTCTTTTCTTATGTTTACGTTTTTTTGTATGTTTTTTACGTTTGGTTTTCTTCTTTTTTTTCTTTTTGTTTTACCCCAAGCGTATCTACGTCTATGATCTTCAGATAAATATTGTGCTTCTTCTTGGTATGGGTCTTCTTCTATTAATTTTTTAGATTGTTCTTTTGCAGTCATTGTTGGAAGAGCGATTGAGGGCTTCTCTGTGCGTGGACTACGTGGTCTTAAAATATCATATATTCTATGAGCTTCTAGTTTTTCTGGATCCTTTTCAAATCCAGATGAATATGTTGGGGAAGCTGGAGCGACGCCAGGAGCAGCGACAAGAGCAGGAGGGTCAGGATATTTTTTTGCTTTAAAATCGCGTATAGCAGTTTGGTGGGATTGTTTAAAATACGGAGGTACATAATCTTCTACATCGGCTAAATTTTTAAATTTTGGTTCAACTGGTAAAGATGGTTGTTGTAAAAAAAGCGGCACTCCATATGATGGTTGTTCTAGTAAATGTGCATTTCTTCTTCTAGCTTCTTGTATTTCTAAAAAATTTATTGGTTGTTTTTTTGCAGGTGGTTCTTTTTTTGCAGATGCAGGTCTTTTTCTACTACTCATTTTATATTATTAAAATATATTAAAATATATTAATAATATAAAAATGAATAAGGTTTATCAAGATATATTTTTATATGGATTAAATTTTAGTTATATTTTGTATTTCTTAGCAATGTTAGGAATAAGTTCTTTAGCACCTCAATATCTCTCGCATTTAAGAATATTTTTAAAGATTTATGTGGCATTATTATTAATATATTTTTATAACCCGATTACTTATAAAGAGAAAAAATTTACTGATTTTGATAGAAAATTAGCATTTTCAGCAGGTATTTTCTTATTATTATCAACAACAATAGTAGATAGTATTGAATTATTTTTAAAAGATAAAATTAAATTAATTTCTAGTTTCTACGCGTCTGATTCTTAGTTTGTTTTCTTTGTTTTCTAGTATTTTTAGATTTCTCTCCGAGAAATTTTTTAATGTTGTTCTCTATTTTTTTTGAAATAAGTACATCAATATTTTTTTCAACCTTTGTTTTATCTAAATATTCTAAATCATCACTAGATAATTTACTCATGTAATTAATAAAATCATTTTCTGATTTATTAAATTGATTAAACAATTCAACGTTTTCTTTAAAATATTTTCCAATTATTTCATCATATTTAAGATTATATGTATAAGGTTGAACGTATATATACCAAACATTATCGTGTTCCATTTCTGGATGATGTTGATCATCTACAAAACACATTTGCGTGTTAGATGGTAATTTAGTACAACTCAAAAAATCTCTATATGATTTACTGTGTGAGGTTCTACAAACTTCTACAATTTGACCGTTAACTTTAAAAGCTCTAATAATTTGATCAAATAATTCATAATTTAATTTTTTATGAATATAAGACCTAATAATATTAGCCCAATAATTAGGACCATTATTATTAGTATATATCATAACATAATCACAAGCACCAGATATTTTCTTTTTTTTTACATATTTTAATATTTTTAATATATTTGTTCTTAAAAATTCAGGAAATAAATCCAAGAAACTAAAAAAATATTTTTCATGAATTGCTTCACTATTTAGAAATTTTTTTAAATGAAACCAAAATTTATAAGGTTGACTAAAATGACCTATAGTTTCGTCTAAATCAAATACGACAGCATATTTTTTCTTAGTCATTATAATATTTATATACTAATATAAATAAATATTATAATTATTACAGATTTAATATAAACCTATTATAGATGAAACTATCAAAACAAGATTATATTGATATATTAAATTTTTATTCAATAAACTTCAGTAAAGATTTACCAATTAAGTTACTAAAAAAAATGACTGAAAAAATAATAGCAGAAAAATTATGTAGATGTATAAAAAAGGTTCCTAATGAAGGATTACCAGAATCAAGAGCAATTAGTATATGTAATAATAGTGTAGTTCAAAAAAAAAATTTAGCAATTTACAAATTTTCTTGTAAAAAGAAAAAAGAATTAAAATTAAAAAATAATTCAAATCCAAATGAAGACAAGATATATAAAACAGTAAATGGTAAATTAGGATTAAAACCAAAAAAACAACCAAAGAAAACAAGAAAAAAAAGATAATTATTTATTTAAATAATCTATTGCTTTCAATAGAATACGTTCTTGGTCTGATATTTTTTGAAATATAAGATTTTCATTTAAATAAATGGTTAAATGTTTACTATTATATGTTTTTAAACACAAAGATAAACCTTTATCAAGAATTTTTATATCACATAAAACAGCACCATTTGTAATCTTAAGTTGATCAATATTTTTTAAACTAATCCATCTGATATTATTACCATAATTTAAATCTTTAATATCATCAATATATCTGTAATCTTTTAATTTTGAATGAAAATCTTTTAAATCTGTTTTTTTAAGACCAAGTTGTTGTAAAATATTATTTTTTTGAGCCTTAATTTCTTGAATATTAGTATTAATTATACTAAGATTATTATCATTTTGTAATGCTTCTTCTAGTAATTCTATATTCATATATTATATATTATATATTATATATATTATTAAATATTTTCTAATATATATTTTGTAGCAAGTGATATACATAATTCTCGTCTATTTTGTAAATGTTTTTCTAATATTTGTCGTTGTGTAATATGAATACAATTATCAAAAAAAATATAATCACTACAAGTGCATGTCCATTTACGAGGATATTTTAATTGAACGTGATAATATACAGGGTCATACATTTTAACTTTACCAATACCATGTCTAGTATATCCTTCTCTAATTTCTCCCCAAGGAATAGGAGATAAATCTTGAACTATTTCTAATGCTTTTTTATAATAATTTTTACCAAATAAATTTTTAGCCCAGTTAGGAACTTCAATATCAAAATTGGTTTGATTAACAATTGTTTTAGCAATGAATGCTTTTTTAATGTGGCTACATATAGATTTATCTAATTTTCTACATTTATATTCACTAATCCAAATACGGTCTGTTAAATTATAATTAGGAAGCCAATTAATTTCTTCTTCTGAATAACCACAACTACAACTATATATCCAAGCACTAGGGTCAGATGGATCAAGAGCACCAAATACATAACATGATTTACCTGGTACTTCAACGTATTCAGAAATTAATATTTCTTCGCATAAAGACATATATAAAATTAGAAATATAATTTTATATATTTTTAAAGTTAAAACTAGTTCCACATCCACATTTAGAATCAATATTAGGATTTTTAAAATCAAATCTACTACCCATAATATCCTGTATATAATCTATTTCTGTTCCTAATAAAAACATTAAACTATTATTGCATAAATATAAGTTATAATTATCTAATTTAAAGGTTTCATCTAATTTATTGGGTTTATTATTATCTTGTAAAACTTTAAATTTATAAGAAAACCCATTACATCCTCCACCTTTTAAAAATAAAAAAATGGATTTACCATTATCATTTTTAATTGTTTCTATTAATTTACTCTTAGCAAGTGAAGAAATCTTAATCATTAATATATATTATTATTATTTATTTGTATTATTTTCACCATAGACTTTTAAAGTTCTAGCACTAGCATCATTTGCTCTAACATATTTAGGCATCCAATAATATTCAATTAAATGATCTGTAGCTTGATAATGTTTATTATAAATATATCTATAATATGCTTGTTCAAAGGTGGTTGGTTTATTATTACTAATTGGAAATTTATTATACATATTCATAAGAGATAATAGATTATATTGTAATGCAGAATCATTAACACTAAGATTATTAATTTTTTCATTGATAATTTCATACCAAGACTTAGTTAAACTACTAACACCATCACTAAATGCTTCCTTGGTTCGCCATAAAATTTCTTTAGGTAAAAGTTCAAATGCGAGTTCATGAAATGATTTTCTAATTAAATATTTTTCACAATTATCTTTTGTTGAATTAAAACGTAAATTTCTATCAATTGATAAATAAAATTCAACCCATTTTCTATCTAAAAATGGAGTTCTAGGTTCAAGACCATGTGAAGATATACAACGGTCACTTCTTAATACATCATACATATGAATATCTTGAAGAAGACGTTTGCATTCTCTATCAAATTCATAAGCATTAGGAGCCTTTTTGAAATATAAATATCCACCCATTAATTCATCGGCACCATCGCCATTAAATATGACTTTACAATCAGTATTTTCTTTAATATATTTACCAACTAAATAATTTCCAACACTAGCTCTAACAGAAGTAGTATCATAGGATTCAATAGTCTTAATGACTTCAGGTATAGCATCAAAGAATTGATCTTCTGTTAAAAGTATTTCGTGATGTTTAGTTCCAAGATGTTTAGCAACAATAGCGGCATATTTAAGGTCTTCTGAACCAGGTAATCCAATACTAAAAGTTTGTAAAGGTTGATCTGATTTATAAAATTTATTAACCAAAGCAGCAATTAGACTACTATCTAAACCACCAGATAGTAAACAACCGATTGGTCTTTCACATGTTCCAGATACACGTTTTTCAACTGCGTGATGAAGATTATCAACAATTCTATAATATAGTGATGCAGAAATTTTAAAATTGATATTAGAACAAGGAAATGAAGTGTATTGTTTATAAAATGTAGATTTAATTTTACTATTATCAATAATCATATAACTTCCAGGTATAAAATGCTGAATATTTTTTTTCGTAAGAGATAAAGGATATAATACTTTTAATTCGCTAGCAAATGAAACAATATTATTTTCACTGAAATAATATAAAGGTCTTACTCCATATGGATCTCTACCAACTATAACTTTATTGATATTTCTATCATATAAGATGAATGCAAATACTCCATCTAAAATAGAAAGAGTAAATTCAATTCCATATTTTTGATAAAGATGAAGAATAATTTCGCAATCGGAATCGGTTGTTAATGCGATAGAATTATCTTCAGCAAGTTGCTTAAAATTATATATTTCGCCGTTACAAACGAGAATAATATTATTAATTTTAAATGGTTGATTAGATTGTGTATTTAAACCATTAATAGCAAGACGATGAAATCCAATATGTATATTATCATAAAGATTTAAGGTTGAAAATTCAGGACCTCTAGATTTACCTTTATCAAAACATTTTTTTAAGTTAGAAGATGAAGTATGGGTGTTTTCATTTGCATTTAATATGGCAAATATTCCGCACATATTTAGCTATAATATATTATGTTTATGTCTTTAATTGTTTTCAATTAAATTTAAAATAAAATTTTAAAATATTTAATTATAGTAAATGAATACTAGTGTTAAATTACAAAATTTTGAAAAATTAGATACAATGAATAGAAATTTATATACAAGAAATATTCCTTCCGGGGATATACAACCAAATTTTGATCCAAGACCGGTAAGTACAAAATATAGTACATTACCTTTAATTGATCATAGAAAAGAAGCAAATATTCCAATTATAAATCAGGGTTGTTATAATAGTGAAGAAGTATTTTATCCAGGAACAACAAAACCTAATTATTGCGGATTTGCTACAAATGTAGATAAAGAAAGCACATTAAGAAATCAATTTTTTGCTTTGCAAGCAGCAGATCAAGCAAAATATATACCTCCATCTTCGAGTGATTTATATATGAATCCAATAAATTTTCAAACAGTTCCAGTTGATTTAGAAGAAACGATGTTATTTAGAGAACCTGAATTTGCGGATTTTAATCCAAATCCGTCGGTAATTATTGGAAATAGAATATTTAATAATGCAACTCGTGTTCAATTAAAAAATTTAAAATAAAAATTTATATTATTAATTATGAATACAAATAATAATATAAATAATTATGATTTATTATTTTTAAGTAATAGAGAATTATATAATAAATTTTTGGAAAAGAACCAGGAAACACATATAAATATAAATGAAGATGTTATAAAATATAAGAAAGAAATAAAAACAAAAATGAATAAATTATTGGATGCTTATTTAGATGATAATAATGATATAAATAAATTATTAAAATCAAAAAATGATAGTGAGAAATATAAACATTTATTTTATAACTTTTTAGTAAGTTTAATAGAAAATATAAAACTTCAAGAAATAAAAAAATCAATAAGTAAAGATTTAAGTGGAGTAAAAAATGAATTTAATATAAATGTAGAAGATATTTGTAATAATTTGATGTCTATTGATATGAATTTAGCACAAGAAAATAATAATATTGTAAAAAAAATAACAAATTTAAATGATTTTGTAAATGTAAAAAATCGCGTTTATAAACCAAAAATTCTTCCAAAAAAACGATGATAAAAAATATCACTATATATTAATAGTATGGTTAAGAATACAAGAAAACATAAAAGTAAAAAATTTAAAACATTAAAATGTGCGCCAAAACAAGATAATAAAGTAATAAGTGGTTTAAAAGGAAAATCTTGTTATGGAAAAGAAGAAATATTAAATATGAAAAAAGTTTGGAATAGTAAAAACAGTAACAAAATAACTACTAATGAACCAAAAGAAATATGGAAATTTTTAAAAGACAATTTATCAAATAAATGTTATAATGAATTATGTTGGTTGAACGATCGAACATTTAATTCAAAAATAAATAAAGATGTAGTAATGAAGAGTATATTTAGACCATTCTCTCCAGAATCTTGGAAAGAAAAACCATATGAATGGTTATCTAGTGTTGATATAATAAAAGTGATGTCTCAATATGAAAAAAAATATAAGAAATTTTCTTTTATTGGTCCATCACCAATTGATTTTGATGATAAGAAGTTATTTGGGACTTGTGTTTGGGAGAGATTATGTAAATTTGATTTAAGTAAATATATAAAAAAGAAGAAATCAAAAATTGGAATAATATTTAATATGGATCCACATTACAAAGATGGTTCACATTGGATAGCATTATTTGTTGATACAGAAAAAAATTTTATTTTTTATTTTGATAGTAATGGTGATAAAATACCCAAGAGAATAAAAGTATTGGCAGATAGAATAATAGAACAAGGTCACAAATTAAATAAAAATTTAGAATTTATGACGAATGAAGGTAAAGAACATCAAAAGAAGGACGGCCAGTGTGGAATTTACAGTTTATATTTTATAATTGAACTGTTAAAGGGAACAAAAAAACCAGAGTATTTTAAAAATCATAGAATTCCAGACGAAGAGATGAGAGATTATAGAATAAAATATTATAATACTAACTAAAAATTTAAGATTAAAAAAAAATTGATAAAATTATATTATTTATATCAATTTTTTTTAATAATGAAAACTGGCGAAAAATGGAGCAGATTGATTATAAAAATAATGGGTGAAGTAGAAATATGGAAACCTATTAAAGGTTATTATGATTATTATTCTATTTCTACTTTTGGTAGAGTTAGAAATGAAAAAACAGGATATATTTCAAGCAAATTAGGTTTGGATAAAGATGGTTATTCAAGATCCAGATTAACTAAAAATGGTCAATATACAAAAACAATTAAAAGACATAGATTGGTTGGTATAGCATTTTTACCAAATCCTAATAATTATCCACAGATTAACCATAAAAATCAATATGGTTCCAGAAGTAATAATAATATAACTAATTTAGAATGGGCTACTCAAGATATAAATGCTTTATCTATTAATAGAACAACTAATATAGGAAGTATAAGACAATCCTCAAAAAAGTGTTGGGAAGTAGGATTACAATTTAATAAGAAAAGACATTATTTTTGGGCTGAAACAGAAAATTTATGTAAAGAATGGTTAAATAGGAGAGAGTATGAAATTAGGAACAATTTACCACTAACAGAGATATAATTAGGGATTTACAGTTTATATTTTATAATTGAACTGTTAAAGGGAACAAAAAAACCAGAGTATTTTAAAAATCATAGAATTCCAGATGAAATGATGAGAGATTATAGAATAAAATATTATAATACTAATTAATTTTTTTTGAATCTCTCATTGAAATCAGTAAATTTCATATTCATATTTAAATTATAAACAGTATTATTAAACATTTTATCATTTTTTCTTCGCTCTTCTTGTCTATTTAAAATATTTAATTTATTAATTCCTATTGAAATCCAATTATTTAATGTAGTTTCTAAAGAGTCAGGTAAATATGGTAAAGAATATAATATATGAACGCAATCATGAGGCAACAATTGCGTTAATAATTTAGTTGTAATAAATTGATGATGAGAAGTTCCATTTGAATAAGTTAAATGTAAAACTTTATTCTTTTCTACTTCTTTATACATTACCAAAACAGAGTTATGTCCTTGAACAACATAAACACAAGCACCTTCCATTAATAAATATAATTAAAGAAAATAAAATTACCTAAAGTTTGTATTTAAAAATAAAAATTTAGTATATAATTATGAATTATATATTAAGTGAAAAAAATAAAGGATTTTTATGGAATATTTTATATGAAAAAAATATTTTTAATGGAATTCCAAATGATAATTTAGATAAAGTAAAGAATTTATTTGAATCTACTATTGTAAATGTATCACAAAATACTAAAAATAAAGAGATTATAGAAATAAATAAAGAAATATTAAGAACATTAAATACAGAAATTCAAAGTTTAAAACGGAATTTGCTTGAAAGTAAAAATACTAAAGATGAATTTAAAGATGAAAAAATAGTAGTTTTTGATAAAAATTTAGAAAATCATAAAAGTTCATTAAATAAATTAATAAATCCTGATAAACCAAAAGAGATAGATTTTGCAGATGAAACTGATAAACCAATAGATAATAATGAGATGAATAGAATATTAGAACAAATGCA
>Ga0222715_10001698_pt1 | contig 20928 bp, 21 predicted proteins | sample C33_9DmetaG_FD_165056 | JGI IMG/M metagenome (GOLD analysis project Ga0222715, IMG submission 165056) | Estuarine water microbial communities from San Francisco Bay, California, United States - C33_9D | ecosystem: Environmental > Aquatic > Marine > Unclassified | place: USA: California... | reverse complement strand
TAAAAACTATCTCATATATATATATATGGATATTTATAACAAACTAAATATAGATTTACAAGAGAGAGTAGATAAGATAATTAATAACAGATATAAAAAAAATAATAAGGAAATAATAAATCAAGTAAAATATATGAAAGGGTATTATATGTTATTAAATAATTATAATACATTTCAATATGAAAAACAAAGGTTAAAATTTGTATTTATAAATATTATACCTAAATATTTATTTAGATATGCTATTTATAGTATGGAAGAACATAAACCAATATTATTAGATAATAATAATCATTATAATAATACATTAAATACAATAAATAGATTTATTGAAGACGCAGAAGAAATGAATTATTATGAGTTGTATGATTCTTTACAAATAGCAATTATTAGTTATTATAAGGATATAATAAAAGGAAAAATAATAAATAAAGAATTTGATGATGAAAAATTAGAAGATTATGACTATATGGAATTATGTATGTGTGGTGATATAAAAATTATTAAAAATTATATTGAAAATTATTTTAATACGGATTTATCAATATATTTATTAGGCATAGCACAACTCCCTTAATTAAAATACTAAAATATATTTTCCATAAGTTCTATTTAATTTCATTTTACATAAATTACATTTATTAATTTTACGATTACGATGATTACATCCACAATCCTTACAACTTCTATTTTTTTTTGGTATAAATCTATTAACGCAACAATTCCCCAAAGATAATATGTTAGTTCCATCAGATATAAAACAATTATATTTTATTTTATGATTACATAAACAATATTCTTTATGTATCGGTAATTCTTTATTTTCACTACATAACATATAATATTTAAGGTGTTGTCCTTTTTCTCCACCAATATAAAACCAATTTTTACATATTTCTTCATAAGAAACATTATGTTTTTTTAATCCTGTTAAAAATCTTTTTGAAAGGTTGTCGTCTAATAACCCCATAACCATTATATTATTATACAATATTTTTTTTTATCCGTGTATTTTTCCGTAAGCATACGAACCTAGACCAACAAGAGCACCGATTCCAGCACCTATCGTTGCTGTTTCAGCACTAAAAACACCTCCACCAGCAACAGCACCATCCTCTGCCCCTGCTGTTGCTCCTGCTACTAAACTTCCTAATAATCCAGCAGTCCCACCACCGACAGCACCACCTCCCACACTAGCAGATAATCCTGATACATCTTCACTAGCACCTAATTTTTTCAATCCTTTATATATCCCTTCAGATGAATATTTTTGTGCTACATATCCGCCTGAACCTGCTACTACTTCCGGTAATATAGCACTTCCTATTGCTGTCGCTGTTAAACCACCAGCAATTCCACCTCGTTCTGCTGTTTTCATAAATTCACCTTGATTAGGTAATGCTTTATCTACATAATTTTCCATAACAGATTTAGCACCTAAATCACTAACATATCCTAATATTAAATTTTGTGGATGAACTCCTCTTGCTATATCCATTTTCCAATTACTTCCAGTTCTAATTGGTGTTTCCATAGTTTCAGTTAAATTTGATTCTAATGATTGCTGTGTTTTTGAGGTATTATCTAGAACATTATTTCTTTCATTTAAATCACTATCAATAAAATTATTTACTGAATTTTTATCATTATAAGTATCTGTATCAGTAAAATTATTTTTTTCTTCATTTGTTAGTGTTCCACCTGACTTTTTCCAAAGGGTTTTCTTATGGTTTGTTTGTTCTACATTATTATTATTCGCCCATTCTGTAAATGTTTGTTTTTGTTGTGGTGCTGATTCTAAAACTTCTTCTATTTCGTTTGTTTGATTAGATAATGCCCTTGATTTTTGTGTTTTTCTTTCTGTTGGTGGTTCAGTTAATTTCTTTTTTTTAATTAACATATTTCTATCATTAGGAGTAATTGTTCTTTTAGTTAAACCTAATTTTGCTTCTAATGCTCTTGTTTCATTTCCTAATGTATCTATTTCAGGTTTAAATCTGTAATTTCCTTTACTGCTACGATTATTTAAATAATTTCTGCCTGATTCTAATGCGTTAATTTGTTTTCTAATATTGATATTTTCTTTCGGTGTTCCGTCTTGGTTATAATCCAATAAAAATCTTTCAGCATCTTCACTATTATTAATTTCTTGTGCTACATTTTCAGGTAATTTTTTTTTAGGTAAATGTGGTTTTGGTAATGTTTTAGCATTTGAATCTAAATTTCTTTGATATATAGGGTTATTTCTATTTATTAATGTATCAGGTTCAATTTCAGGAGCACTTGTTCTTGTTTCAAAATCAGGTCTCATTACTCGTGATTTTTTTGCTGTAATTCTATCTTTTTGTGTTAATTTATTAACTCTACTTCTTTGATTTAAAGTATTATCAATATTATTTAATCTATTCATATAATCATTTTCATTCAATTCACCTAATCCTTTAACATCATATTTTTTATTTTGTTTTAACATATCGTGTAATGTTCTTAATTCACCGTGTTTAACTGAATGTTCCACAACTTCACCAATTCTTTTTTCTATATGAGATTTATTACTACTATTTCTACCCTCATTACTGATAAAATTATTTATACTATGTGCTGTATAAGGATTTAGTCCAGCATACTCACCGCCTAATGTCCCAATTACATATAATTTAGTATTATTTTTTCCACTAATATATTGTGATTGAATACTGGGTAAATCATCTTGTGTTCTATATATTTCGTGTGATGTTTCAGGGTCATAATTATCTGCTTTATTAACGATTGTTTTTCCTATAAAAGAATTGAAACCTCTACTTGGTATTTTAAATTCATTTCCAATAGTCCAACTCTTATTACCGCCTAACGAAAAACCTGATACATTTTCTATATTTGTTTTTCCATATTTATCAATAACTCCTTTCATTTGTTCTCGTGCTGATTTAAAATGTTCGTGGTCGCTTTCAGTTCCTGAATATATCCTAGCATCTGCTTCTAAATCACTCATATTTAAACCTTTCGCATCTGTGCCTCTATACGCTACTTTAACTTTCCCTGTTTTTTCATTAACCGCTACTAAACCCTTATCATTTGTTAATTCATTATCTATTTTCCAATCTTTAATCCCTTCCTGTTCCATAAAATTATCACTATCAATTCCACCAGTTTTATAAATTTTATCACTAATTTTTGTTAATTTAGCATCTAACATAACATCATCGGGTAATTCATTTAAATTAACATCAGTTGCTCGTTTTAATGAAAAATTACCTATAAATTTATGTAATTCTTTTTTATCTTCTTTTTTATCTTCTTTTTTAACAGGTTTTATTTGAGGTTGTAATTGAGGTTGTAATTGAGGTTGTAATTGAGGTTGTATTGGGTTTTGCCTTTTTTTAAGAACTTCTAATAGACTATTAATATAATCTACTTCTTCCTTATATTGTTCTGTTTCTGTATTATTAAATGTTCCTTTTATCTTATTGAGTTTGTCTAATTCCTGATTTATGAAATCCATTATATTTATTACATAGATAAAATATTATGAATTTAATATATGTATAATATATATATATGGATAATATTTTACAACCATTAAGACAATATGTGGTTCATATAAGGTCAAAGGATGCTGAACGAGAAGGATTATTAAATAGTCATTTATTTATAAATTTACAAGAACCTATAAATATAAATCCAAAAACAGAACAAATACATCAAATAGTTTTATCAGGAGAAATTCCTAATAGTATGTATAATATAAGTAGTGATATTAAAAATGATACAATCATATATAATACTAATTCAACATTTACCTTAACAAATAAAAATTATGATATTCACGAATTAATTAGAGTTATAACTGATGATACAAATTTTCCATTTAGTGCCGTATATGATAAATTCACTATGAAAATAACATTAACAAATACAAGTGGTTCAACACAGGTTATTAATTGGTCTAGTAGTAATATTAATAAAGTTTTAGGTTGGAAAAGTGATTCAATAGATGAAACAATATTATCAGGTCAAACAACAACAAGTCCTAATATAATTGATTTAGCAAGTATTCATAGTTTATTTATTAAATCTAATGCTTCATCTAATATGGTTTTTTCAACAAGAAAAGGATTTAGTCAAACAATTCAAAAAGTATCAATAGATGTAAATACAGGAATGATTATATATTTAAATCAAAATGATTCTAGACAACATACAGTATTAAATAGTAATATTGATGTTATGGATTTACGAATAACAGACCAAAATGATAATTTAGTAAATTTTAATGATATTAATTATGAATTAACAATAGGTTTTTTCATATATCCAATTAATAACTCTGTAAATAGAAGGAATATTGATATAAAAACCATACAAACACCAAGAAATCAATTATCACCATTTACTCCAACCATTCAAGTTAGAGAAAATATTGATAATATTGATAATGAAAATGTAGAAACTGATATAGAACACCAAGAAAAAAGGAAAATTATAGATAAAGTGTTGGAGAAAATGGGTAAATAGAATTTCTTATATATGATATAAATCATTTAAAAATAATCTCACATATATATATATATATGGAAATAGAATTAATAGATATTATAAATAAAAAGGCAAAAGAACTTCGTGAAAAGAAACAAAAAATAGATTTTGATTGGGAATTAAAGGAAAAAGCAAGTGAAAAAAATAATCAAGCAAAAATAGATAAAGAAGATAAAGAATTTCATAGAGAATTATTATATAATTTAGGATTAGAGAAGAAAGAATTAGTTAATATGGTAAATACATTATTATTAAAATATAATATAGAAAATATTTAAAACCTAATCCAAAATTTTTTGATATTACTTTTTTTTAAAAAGTATATTTAAAATTGATTTTATATTATTTTTTTTTTTATCAAATAAATTATGGGAAAAAAGAAATTAACATTAAAATATATCTTTAATGAAATTAAAACAGCATCTATTATTCTAGATGAAATACATAATTTTCATAAATTAAATAATAAAATAAAACATTCAAAAGAATTAAAAGAAGCAAGAAGTAATGCTAAATTATTATACTATTTAGAAGAAATAAAACCTTTAATCTGTGTTTATAAATCAAGTCATCCTAATAAAAAAATAACATTTCCAAAATTTTAATAATTATATAATATATAATGGAAAAAATAATTTTAAATTGGACTCAATATTTTAATGGATTTACTCATAAAGAGATTTATGAAGCAAATTGTAGTGTTATTATAATCAAAAATAAAATTTTGGAATTAACAGAAAAAGAAGAAACTATACCTATAATAGAACAGATAAAAAGACTAGAATTATCTAAAAATTGTATAAAATCATATTATTCATTAGATATTAATTTATAATAAATAAATTTTATTGATATATAACTAATTAAATTGTAATTATAAAACATTTAAAATTATTTTCTCATATATAATTATATAAAATGAGTGATGCCGAAAGTTCAAGTGATGAAACGATTGAACCGACTTCTCCTGTTGCTCCTGTTGTTAAAGAAACTAAAAAGAAAAAGTCTAAAAAAACATTAGATAATGAAATTGTAGAAAATGTAGAAGTTAAAAAGAAAGGTAAAGGAAGACCTCCTAAACCATTAGAGGAAAAACTCGCAAAACAAGTAGTAGTTAAAGAAAAAATTATTTATATGGTTCAAAATGAAAAAGGTGAATTTGAAAAAGCAAAAAACCCTAAATTAACTGTAAAAGAATTAAAAAAGATTGAATTAAATAAACAAAAGGAACAGAAAGAGATTGAATTAGGAAAAACATTACAAACACGCAAAAATGGAAAAATTGATAACCGTTCAGCAAAAGTAAGAACAGAAGCACAGATAGAGGCAACTAAAAGAATGGTTGAAGCAAATAAAAAACGCCGAGAAGAAAAGGCACAACATAAAGAAAAAGAAAATAAAACAATTTTAAAGGAAACAGTAAAGGATAGTGTAAGAGAAGTTGTTAATGAACCATTTTATGAACCGAAAAAAAAAGAAACACCAAAAATTAGATTTTAACTAATCAAATTTACTTTTTTTTTTATTTACCCCATTTACCCTTTTTATATTTTATCATAACCTTCTCTATAAGTTCATTACCTTTTTTAGTATATTCTCCGTTTTTCTTTCTATGTTTAGTTCTAATATTTTTCATTTCATTTAAATATGCGATTTTATTTTTTTCTTTTTCTTTTTCTTCTTTTTTAGGTTCTGCTTTTTTAGTTAATGCTTTTTTTTTTATTGTTGATATTTGTTCCTTCACTTCCTTTACCAAATCATATTGGTTTTTTATACTATCTTGGTCTAATGACCTTACCATATTAGATAAATACTTATATTTATTTTGTGCCGAACCTTTATAAGATAAATTAGTAGGTGTATTTATTAATAAATCCTTATTTTTTTCTACCAGTTCTTGTGCTACTCTATTTATATCATTTCGTTTTCTCTCCTCATCAAATCTTTTTTGAAATTCTAATTCCTCTTTTTCTTCTTTTTTAGTTAATGCTTTTTTAGGTTCTTCTTTTTTAGGTTCTTCTTTTTTAGGTGCTGTTTTTTTAGTTAATGTTTTTTTTTTATCATTATCATTAATTATTTTTTTTAAAAGTTTAACTTTCTTTTCCTGTGTTAATGGTTTAGGTTTTCTTACAACTCGTGGTGGTAAATCCACTACGGATTTTTTCCTTATCATAGAATTAGTTGTTAATTGTTGTTTTTCAGGATTCCATTTATATTTTAATTCAGTAATTTTATTTAATAATTCAGGTTTTTTCATTTTAGAAATAGCACCCATTTTTACATTTAATGCCCGTTTAACACTACCTAACATTTTCCTTAATCTATCAGTTGAAACATCTTCTATGTTCTGTATCATTAATATATTATATATACATTTTATTTTTGAATTTAAATTACATAACACCAACAACATTATCAGCATCAAATCCGTTTCTCATATATTCACCTAATTTTAGTTTCTTTGCTTTAACCATTTCTTTTTTATTTCCATACTTGCTTAAATCTATTATAATAGCATTACCTCTTTCATCCCCAAAATATACCCTTATAGCATCTTTAACTAGTAGTCCTAAACTTCTTTTCTGTTTTTTTCCACCAAATGGAGAATTTATGAAAGTAGTTATTGTCTTTTTAGCGATTTTTTGTGCTGGTGTTAATTTTCCTTGATTAGGTTTTACTATAACAGGTTCTGCTACAATAGGTTCAGGTCTTACTAAATCAGGGTCAGGTGCTATTGGTGAAAAACGATTTAATGAATTACGAGCATTAGAAATCATACTTCTTACATCATTAAATCGTTTTTCCCAACTTTCATTTTCAGTTAAAGCACTTAATTTTACTTCATCAGGTAAATTATTATATTTTGTTTCCATTTGTGATTCTAGTAAATTAACTTCATCATCTAATCCATCTAATTTTTGTTTATCTATATTCGGTTTAGTAATTTTATCTCTAATTATATTTATTTTTCCACTCATATCAGCAATAAATAAATCAAATTCTTTTCTTAATTTTTCTTTATCTTTATCTTTAAATCCTCTTTGTTGTATTTCTTCTTCAATTTTAGGTTTTTCGTTTCCTTGTGTTATTTCTGTAAATTCTATATTTTGTTCTCTAAATAAATTTTTTGATAATTCTTTTGGTTCTAATTCAGTATTTCCTAGAATATCAGCATCTAATCCTGCTAAATCATTATTAGAATTAACCGTAAAATATTTTAATCTATTGGGTAAATTATCAAACCAAACATTATATTTTTTATTTACATTATCTCTATCTTTTATTAACTGATTATATTTTTCTATCGGTATGTGATATACTCCCTTTGTTATTTGATTTTGTGATGAGATAAAAAGTGTATCTTGAATATATTTCTTATAAAGATTAAATATATCTTCAAATCCTTTCGGTGCTTGTATTTTATTAATTTTATCGCCTACTTTCAATTGAATTTCTACTAAATCGCCTTCTTTTAATGGTTCAGGTTTTAATGGTAAATCTTTTTCACCTACTTCACCTTCTAATTCTTTTCTTAATTTTTCTAATTCTTGCTTTGTTGGATTTATTCCTGTTTCTGTTTGTTTATCTGTTTCTGTTTGTTTATCTGTCTGTGTAGGAGTTATTACTGGTTGTGTAGGAGTTATTACTGGTTGTGGAATCATAGATGGATTTATTATTGCTGGTAATTTTGGTAATTGAATAGTGCCTAATCCTTGTCTTGGTGGTCTTCCTATTGAAAAAATATTAACTGGTTTATTTATTAATTCTGTTAAAGCATTAATTTTTTGTGTAATATTATTTATATAATTTTCAATATCTTCATTTGTTTTTAAATCTTCCTGATTAATTACTGATAATCCTAATTCATCAGGAATAGGTATATTTTTTTGTTGTGCCTGTGCTTGTATATTATCATATTCATTTAATTTAGATTTAAGCATTTCTAATAATTGTTCTTTTTCTTCTTCTTTCTTTTTTTGTGCTTTTGATTTTCCTTTTCGTTTTTTCCTTTTAGTTCTTAATTCCATATTTGGTGGAAAAATAATTTGAGTAATTTGTGTGTTATCGTTTTTATTAATATTCTCATTATTACTTTTAACCAATACATTATTATTAATTTTATTCTTAATTTTATCTGCTTTTGTCCTTTCAACTGACTTCTTCTTTTTAACCATATATATATATAAAATAAAATATATTTTAATATTATAAATGTATAATTCTATACCATCAAAAAGACAAAGAGGATTATATAGTTTGAGAATACTAGATGAAAATGATAATGAAGAGAAAAAAGAGAAGAAAAAACCAACAGTAGAAAGAGAGAAAGATAATAAGAGTAAAGAGGAAAAATATAATAAATTTGTTAAAGAACTACATAAAAAGCAAAAAAAGAGAGATATAAAATAAAAATTATTATATATTATAATAATATATGAGAAATCTTACTAATACTTCAAATTGTGAAACAACCGTTTATATAAATACAAATTTATCTGCTACATTACCATTAGAAGAATCACAGAGTTCATTTAATAATCCTATTACGATTTCTTTAAAAGGTTTAACTGGATTAGGTATCAGTAATCAAATAATGAAAATGAATTCATTAGGGACAGAATTGGAATGGGCGGATGATAACGGATCTAATTGGACTGTATCAGGTAGTAATATTTATCCAACAAGTGTAGGACAAGTATTAATAAATACCACGAGTAATACTAATAATAGAAATTTATTAGTTAATGGAACAGCAGATATTAATGGAAATTTACATTTTGGAAATAATAATGATATTTATATAAAAGCACAATCACAAAATATACGTAATTATACTGGTTATACTGCTGGTAGTTTTGGATCAGAACATTTATATTACGTCAAACAATCAACAGGAATTCATACTCAAATTGCTTCAATTAGAACTGGTGCTATCAGCAATTTAGGAATTGATGGTATAAATTCAGGTAATTCTTTATTACGATTATATACTGGTGGAGGTCAAGCAGTAGAAATTATAAACAATAATAATGGAGGAGAAGGGGGCAGTCCATATTTATCTATTGAATGTCAAAATGATAATCAAGGCGTAGGAACGAGTGATTACTATATTATTTGGAAGTTGGAAGGTAGTGAAAAAATGCGATTAACTACGGCAGGATTATCAAATGTTATATGGCGAGGTAATACTATTGATGAAATATATGGAGGAACTGGAAATACAGCATATTCTACTGGTGAAATTTTATATGCTTCTGCTTCAAATACATTATCTAAATTATCAATTGGTTCTACCAATCAAGTATTGACTGTTATTGGTGGTATTCCAAGTTGGGAAGATGCTGCTGCTCCTGATTTAACTACATCAACTAATTTTGGAACAGCAGTTCAAACTGGGACTATTAAAATGGGTAATAGTAGTGGTAATTCATATACCGCAAATATTGAATTATTTGTAAGCACAAAATTATCAATATTTAATACTGGTAATGTTGAAGTAGCACGTTTTACACCAGCATCTAACACCTGCGACTTATCATTATTTGGTGGTGTATTATCAAATGCTACAATTGGAGCAAATACTCAATATCTAGGAACTGCTATTACATATAATTATGGCGGGACAGGATTGAGTAGTCTAACAGCAAATAAAATTTTACAAGTTAATAGTTCTGCGAATGGTTATAATTTAGTAGATTTACCCTCTTCTACCACTCAATATTGGAGTTCATCTAGTGGTGTATTATCACCATTAACATCCACAGATGCTATACGAAGTGAAGCATCTTTAGGATTTAGAATTGGTGGTGCGAGTGATTATACAGCATTAGATTATAACCAAACTACAAATGTATTTGCGTTATATAATACAGTTTCAAATATAGATTTTTTTGATTATGATGGCGATAATGGATATATCAACTGGGGCACTCAAGCATCAGCAAGAATGAATTTTAACAATTATATATTACACGGTAGCGGGACAGCTTATCCAGCAGGTGTTGGTATGCCTTTTGGAACAATAGATAGTATATATTCTTCATCGGCATATATGAAATTAATAACAACAGATGATTTAGTAGTTAATGAATTTAATGGTAGTCCTGGGACTGGTTCAAGTAATATAAGATGTAATTCTTCAAGTGAAATATATTTTACTAGTGATAAATTATTATGTGGAACTATTACAACTGCTTCTTCAAGATTTAGAGCAAATTACAGTTCATCTCGGTGTTTTTTTACAAATCCTTCTGGAACTAATAATGCTGTAAGTTTCGCAGGAAGTTTTTTAGCATATCACGACAACGGAACTGAATTAGCGTTAAACTGCCCTAATAGTTCTTACTCAACAACCACAAGTTCTAATATAAGTTTTAATTTTCACGGAAGCAATAGAATAAAAATGACTGGTAGTGAAACACAAGCATTACAATTTAGACAGAATAACGGTTCAACTGTTTATTTGACTATGGGTAGAATTTCTACTTTCCCATCAGGTTTGGGAGGTTGGAGCAGTCAAAGTGTTCCTATTGGTAATTGTGCTGGGTGGTTTGGGACCAACACAAATGATACTGAGGCGTTTTGGATGTGTCAAAACGGACAAACAACAGCGTGTTCTTCAACAGCAGATTTACAAGCGTTTAGATGGTATAATGAAGATAGTATTACTACTGGTTGGTATATAAGTTCAGGCGGTAGTATATCATCTTTTAGTGATAGAAGATTAAAAACTGAAATTAAAGATTGGAAAATCACAGACAAAGAAAGATATAAAAAAATTAGAACTATTCAATATAAAGAAAAAATACCTGATAATATTAATCCAAAAAGATTAACAAAGAAATCGTGTATAGACCATTACAACGAAAGGCAAATAGGAGTAATAGCACAAGAAATATATGAATTATACCCTGAAATTAAAAATGATTGTGAAATAAGAGAATATGATGAATGGAAATATAGAAAAGACAATTGGAAAAATGGAATATATGAAATAGAACATAAAAAATGGGAAAAAGAAAAAGAAGAATATGAATGTTCTACAAAAGAAGAGGACGGAAAATACTGTGAATATAAAACAAAAGAACCACCACAAGAATTTAATGAAGATGAACCATATTTACATTTAGACTATAATAGAATAAATATAATAACTATTGGTGTAGTTCAAGACTTAATAAAAGAAAATGAAACATTAAAAATAGAATTAGAAGGATTAAAAGGAATTATTAATAAATTAGTAAAAGCAACTTCATTTAAAAATTTTAAAGAAACAATAGCATAATAATAAACTTTTAAAAAATTTTATCAAATATTTTTTTTTCTAAAACATTATTATAATGGATAAAAAAATTATTCCTATGTATAAACCGAAAAAAACATTATCAATATTACAGAAACGATTAATGAAAGAGCATAGAAAACATCATACTAAAAAACATTTAGAAGAAATGAAAAAATTAATGCTAAAAGGATACTGCTTTCAACAAGCACATAATATCACTATGAAAAAAGTTGGTAAATAAACCTACGATTTTTAAATCGTAATAGGTTAGTCCAAAATTTTAATTTATTGGTAAATAGAATAACATATAAACTTAATTATTAGATTTTTTTTATTTACTAATAATATAAAATGTCTAGAAGAAGTTCTAATAAAAAATCTTTTACACTAAATGACCCGTTTAATTTTTTAAAAAAAGCAACAAAATCAATAGCAGGACCTCTAACTAATTTATTTGGAATAAATCCATTTACATCTAAGGATACGAAAGCATTTAGAGAATATACTGATATAAGACAAAAAAATTTAGACCGTGGTTATAGAAATGGAAAATATTATGATTATTTAGATGTTGAAAAAGATAGGAAAAAAGCGGGTAAATCATTAGGAAAAATGTTAAAACCAATATTACCAAAAAACCAAGAAAAAACAAAGAAAAAAAAACAAACTATTACAAATAAAAAAGGACAAAAATTAACAATTATAAGACCACCAATACCAAGACCTAATCCTTAAATAAACTTTTAAAAAGTTTTATCAAATTTTTTTCTATAAGATTATTATAATGGAATTATATAAACCAATAAAATCTACAAGAAAAAATAAAAAATTTATGGTATTAACTAAAAAAGGAATAATTCATTTTGGAAGTAGTAAATATGAAGATTTTAGACAACATAAAGATAAAAAAAGACAAGAGAATTATTGTAAAAGAGCAAAGGGAATTACTAATAAAAAAGGTGAAAAGACTTATAAGGATAAAGACACCGCTAATTATTGGTCTTATAATTACTTATGGAAATGTTAAAAAAAAAATATTTATTAATATATAATGACTGGGGCAGAATTAATAGCAATAATTTCAGTAGGTGCTACTGCTCTCGCTACTTTAATAACAACTGTCTTTACAAGTATGAGTTTATCAAGATGTAAAAATATAAATTGTTGTTGGGATTGTCTAATTTGTGATAGAGATGTTGTAAGTGAATCAATAGTAGCAAGAGAAGTTGAATTACAAAATCAAAATAGAACATAATATACCTAATCTTTTTGATATTACTTTTTTCTAAAAAGTATTAATCTAAATCATTAATAACAATTTTATTAAATCTTTGATAATATCTTTCATTAGTCGGTTTATTATTCATTATTAATAGAAAACTATATTTATCTTTCCAAGCAAGTTTTAATACCTGATTCTGTTGTTCTTTACTTAAATCACACATTAACTCATCTTTAATACAATCTAATTCTTTTTTATTATCAGTTCTAAATAAATATATAGAAGAAGCATTACATCTTCCAGTCAAGAAAAATTCGTTATACCGTTGGGAGCAAACCCAAACACTACAACCAGCACTCCCTTCTGCTTCGGGTTTAGTAAAAAGATGTCTTCTATTTAATATAACAGACATTAGATTTTTAGATTTTTTCAAATCCTTAATACAATCATCAAGTATTATTAAACAATTATTATTATCTTCTTCTTCTTTTTCTTCTTCAATAATATCTTCTAGTAAATCATCACTATATCTATTATGAATTCTATTTTCATTTAGATTCAATTTGTCTAATGGTAAAGATTGTAATGAACCACTAATTAAATGTATTTTATCAAAATATTTATAATAAAATCTAGGCAAATCAGGTTTTTTTTTTGTTGGATGACTACATAATAACGCTAACATTAATGAAGATTTCCCACTTCCAGCACATCCAACTATATAACTAAAACTATTCATAGGTTCTAATGGAGAAGCAACTTTATAAGCACAATTTTTGGTATTATCCACATTTTGACCTATTAATGGTATTTCGTGTAATTTATCATTTTGAATTATTTTCATAATCTATATATTTATATAATATATTTTTAATTAAAATCTTATAGCATTAATATTTCAAAATTATTTTCTAATATAATAATATAAAATGGAAGCAAGACTCCCCGAATCTATGAGATATGTTTTAAGTGGTGCTGACGCTATTGAAAGTCGCACACGATTAACTCGTTTTGATGCTACTTCTAGCACATACGCCTCTAACTCTAATAATAAAATTCTAATTCCAGTTCAGGCAGACGGATTTATTGATACTAACAAATCGTATTTATTCTGTAAAATCAAAACTAAACATACAGGAACAGATAAAGTTGCTGAATTAGATGGTAATGTAGCATCTATAATTGATAAACTTGAAATTTCTGTATCAGGCAGTTCAGGTAAAGTAGAAACTATTGACCGTTATTCTATGTATCATTTATACGACCAAACTTGGAATTCAGGAATTGAAGAACTTACTTATCAGCAGGTAGTAAATGGTGGTGGTGCCCCTGCCCTTTCTTGGAATCAGGACGGTGAAGAACTTGCTGTTAATGGTGAAATAACCCTTGCTCTTAAATTAAAAGCGGGATTTTTAACATCTTATTTTGATAAAGCATTACCTGCTGGATTACCTCAATTCACCATAGAAATTACACTAGCACCGGGTGTGGAAGCATTTAAATACACCACCGGTTCTGCTAATCTCCATTATGAAGTATCTAATGTTCGTTGGTATGCTCCCACTTATCAAATTCTTAATGAAATGGTTATGTCTAATTATAAAGCACAAATTACTAGCGAACCTATTATGTGGGTTTCACAGGGTGTATCTTCTATAATTAATGTAGTTAATAATACTGTTGGGAAACAAACTAAACAATTAAACGCTTCTTATCGTTCGTTAAATGGTATGGTTTCGTTAATGCGTCCTTCGGCAGACATTTCTAATGCTGAAAAAAATTGTTTAACCAGTTTTAACATTACTAACCTTCAAGGTTATTTATACCGTATTCACGGTTCTCAATATCCTAGTGATTCTATTGATGTTGGTGCTACTGATTTATCACGAATTTATATGGAAGCTTCCAAAACACTCGCACCTCACGGACACATACACTCTAAATCATCTGTTGTTAATAAAACACGCTTTACTGGTGCTGGTGGTTCTGGTTCTGTCTGTATTTCTCTTACACGATTTAATGCTGATAATTTAGTAAATCTCGGTTTAGACACTTCTGCCTCTAATGCTCCTAGTGTTCTAGAATTAGATTTCTCTTCTGCCCCTGCCTCCCAAGATTTAACCACTTACTGCTTATATGATGTCGTTTTTGTAATGAATCCTGATGGAACTGTTGAACGCAGTTTTTAATTTAAAAAAAAAATATTATATATAATATAATGGATATTCCAAATAATATAGAAAATGAATCAAAATTAGATATATTTACAAGAGATGAATTAGAAAATGCTTATAGTGTTAATAGTGAAGAATGTAATAAAAAAGATTTTAATGATTTTTATAATGAAAAAATAGAAGATACAGTAGATGATAGTTATATTTATGAAGAAGATAAGATTAATTTATTAAAAGTCTGTAAAGATATTATTGATAAAAATTATCATCAATATCCAAGTCCTATGGATGGTATATTAACTAAAAAATTATATTATGATTGTATTAAAAAAATGAATAAACAAGATTATATAAATGAAAAAAAAAAGTTAGAAAAATTAAATCCTGTGGAACAAGAATTATTAAAAATGAAAAATGCTAATAACTATATTAATAATAAAAAACCTGAAAATGAAATTATGGATTTAAATGATTTTTTACAAGATTAATTATTTAAAATTAATATGTTTTGATATAATATATAATGTCTAATATTAAAATATTAAGATTAAATAATTGCTCTTCAAATCCAAAATTAATTCACGATAACGATAATTCAGGTTTTAAATATATTATTGAACCTGATTTAGTAAATATGGGACGATGTTTAGTTGAAGTTATTAGTGGTTGGTCTAATATAACATCTCAATCAATAGATAATCTCGGTAATGTTAATGGAACTTCACGAATTGTCCCTAATAACATCCCTAATTTAATTATAAGAAGTAATATTTTACAAGAAGGCGAAGATACATTAACTGGTGGTGGTGGGTTAATTTTAGGAACGATGAATTTACAAAATACAACTGAAACAACAGGAACTACTACAACGACTGGTTCAGGAAGCACATATGAAGGTGTTGCTGGTTCTACTACATCTAATATTGCTTCTTTTAATCAAACACAAGCATTAAGTTTTATATGTGAAAAATTACCATCACAAATTCATTTGGAAAGATTATATTTAACCCATACCTCAAATATTAGTGATGTTCCTAAATTTTTTCCTGCTAATAATATTTCTTTACTAAATCCTCCAATCGTTCCGTTTGAAGTTGTTTTAAAATTAACATTTTTAGATATGTAATATGCTTTTGTAAAAGCAAAGGCAAAACGAAGTTAGATATGTAATATATTTATATTTGATATAAACCATTTAAAAATAATCTCATATATATATATAAGAATAAAATGGGACGAAAAAAAGTGTATGAATGGGAAACCGAAGATGAACTTAAAGATATTAGGAGAAAATGTGATAAAGAAAGGAAATTTTATAATTATTGGAAGAATAAATATAATCTTATTTTAAAACCGGAACAAATGGAACAATTCAATCAACATAAATCTCTAATCAAAAAAGCATTACCTATAATAGAATTTTTGAAAACATTAGAATTTGAATCAAATTAATTCTAATCAAATTTTTTTTTATTTCTAATCAAAAATAAATTATTTAAATATCTAATCAAAAATGAATTATTTAATTTAATTTAATTTATTTCTAATCAAAAATAAATTATTTAAATATCTAATCAAAAATGAATTATTTAATTTAATTTAATTTAATTTAATTTAATTTAATTTAATTAATCTATTAGGAAAAGTAAGGAATTTATCAACAAATCCTATATTTTTTATTTAATTAATTATATTTATATTAGATATAAACTACTTAAAAAATATCTCATATATATATATAACGAAATGGAAAACGAAAATAATTTATCATATTATAATATGGAGAGATTATCATATTATTTCAAACTTAATAATCCTACTACTTATAAGGAAAGAGCAAAAAGTATAGGATTTACTGGAAGACCCCTTTTTAATAACGAACCAACAAAAACATATATTAAGTTTCTTAATAAGAAATTTAGAAATGAAAAAGTATTTAAGGGAAATCCAATAGTTAAAGGAAGAATTACTAATACTTATGAAAAACATATTAGAACTGGTGGTGATTATATTAAAAAATATAATGAATTTGTTGATAGTGATAAAGAATTTACTATTGATATTAATAATAAAAATAATCTTAAATTTCTACTTAACAAAATGCTTTCTTCTAATAAAGAGGCAATTATGAAATATGAATTAGAGAATGGAATGATTAGATATTATACATTAAATAAAACAACAGCAAATTATTTAATGGAAGGGATAATTAATGAAGTAGTAAAATTTGATGAATTAAGTAGTGATGATGAATTTAGAACTTTTATTATGAGTGTTGGTATTAAAAAATTAACCATATCAAGACCAAAAAAGAAAAAAATTTCAGGTAGTTTTTTCAAATATACGCATAATATTAAAGATTTAGATTTAATAGATTTTCAAATATATAATAATGTTGAAGAAATTGAAAGTAATTCTGTTTGTTGTTTCTTACAATCATTAATTTCAGGCGGAGTTGAAGAAAATATTATAGAACAGGCAAAAACTTTTATTAAATCTCGTAGTATTCCAACCTGTAAAATAAATGAATTATGTGAAAAATTAAAAATTCATATAACAATTAATAGATTAGAAGATAGTAAAAATATTATTCATTATCCAAAAGATAAAAAAAATCCTGCTAGAAAATTAGAACCAATTAAATTAGGATTAATTGACGAACATTATTTTCATATTAAAAAAGTAAATATTACAAGTTATGCCTTAAAAAACTATGAAGAAATTAAGGATATTGAAGATTTCCATAAAATTTATGATAGTTCAAATAAAAATGGAGTAATTAAATATCATAAAAAAGAAAGATTTATTGATAGTTATTCAGTTATTAAAATATTATTTCAAAATAAAGATAAATTATTAACTCCAATTAGTTTATGTAATGAAATATATAAAACTCAATATTATGATACAATCAAAGAAATTAAATCATTAGAATATGACCCTGAAATTAATACTAAATTAGTTGAATATAAACCAAAACAAGATAAATTCGGTCATATAAATATTTATGCTGATTTTGAAACAACGACGGAAGGAGATAAACATATCGCTTATTTATGTAATATCGCTGGTTGTAATAAAACTTTTATAGGTGAAAATTGTGGTAAAACTATGTTAGATTATTTAGTAAAAAAATATAAAGGAGCAAATATTAGATTAATATTTCATAATGCGGGTTATGATTTAAGATTTATATTTCAATATATTACACATCCTGAATTAATTGAAAGAGGTAAAAGTTTATTAAGAGGATATGGTAAATATTATTACGGAAAAGGTCAATTTATTAGATTACAAATCCAAGATAGTTATGCTTTAATAACATCTCCATTAAGAGATTTTAAGAATATGTTTGGATTAGAAGTTAAAAAGGAAATTTTACCATATTCATTATATACTCAAAAAACAGTAAATGAAGTATTTATTGATACTGATAAATGTGTTGAGGAAGTTAAATTACAATATATAAAAAATAATATTGGAAAAAAAATTAATAAGGAATTACAACAAGAATTTATTAATGAATATCTTAATAATGTTAAAGAATGGGATTGTTTTAGTGAAGATAAAAAACAAATTAATATTATTAAATATTCTGCCTATTATTGTAAAATGGATTGTGAAGTATTGAAATCAGGATATGAAATGTTTAGAAATTCAATTAAAGAAATTACTTATCAATCTAATCAAAGCGATAAAGATAAAGAAAAAGGATTATATCCATTAGACGAAACATTTTTAGATATTAATAATTATGTATCAATAGCAAGTGTAGCACAAGATTATATGAAATATAATGGAGTATTTGATAATATTTATGAAGTTAGTGGAAATGTTAGAGAGTTTATTAATAAATGTATGTATGGTGGAAGAACTATGTGTGCTGAAAATAAAAAAATTGGAAATAATAATAATGAAATATTGGCGGATTTTGATGCTGTTTCTCTATATCCTAGTGCTATGGAACAATTAGAAGGATATTTACAAGGAACACCTAAAATTATTGAAAATACTAATTATGAAAATATTAAAAAATTTGATGGTTATTTTGTAGAAATTATTATTAAATCTGTTGGTAAAAAATACAAATTCCCATTAATGAGTAGAATTAATGATAAAGGAATAAGAGAATGGACTAATGAAATGGTAAATGAAACTTTATATGTTGATAAAATAACATTAGAAGAAATTATTAAATATCATAAAATAGAATTTGAAATTGTTAGAGGATATTATTTTAATGAAGGTAGAAATAATAAATTAAAACCTGCTATTCAACATTTATTTAGTAGTAGATTAAAAGCAAAAAAAGCAAAAAATCCTATTCAATCTGTTTATAAATTATTAATGAATAGTTCTTATGGAAAAACATTATTAAAACCTATAACTACGGAAATAAAATTTATTAGTAAAAAAGAAATTACAGATTTTATGAGTAAAAATTATAACTGGATTATTGAAGCAGAAGAACTGCCCTGTGGAAGAACAGTTAAGGTAAAATTACATAAAAGTATTAACGAACATTTTAATATCGTTCAGGCAGGGGTTGAAGTATTATCTATGAGTAAAAGGATTATGAATTCTGTGATGTGTTTAGCGGAAGATTTAAATATTAATATGTATTATACTGATACTGATTCAATCCATATAGATTATTCTAAAATTGGATTACTAGCAGAAGAATATGAAAAAATAAATGGTAAGGAATTAATAGGGAAATCTATGGGGCAATTTCATACAGATTTTGATAGTGATATTCTTAAAGGAGAAATTACAGCACAAAGAAGTATATTTCTTGGAAAGAAATGTTATATTGATGAATTAGTTGGAAGTGAAAGTGGTGATATTGTAGATTATCATATTAGATTAAAAGGTATTCCTAATGCTTCTATATTAGATTATTGCTATAATAATAAATTAACCCCTTATGAATTATATGAAGAATTATATGAAGGAAAAGAAATAACCTTTGATATGACTTGTGGAGGAAAGAAAGTTAATTTCAAATTTAAAAATAATCTTGAAATAATAACATTAGATGAATTTAATAGAAAAATAAATTTTCATACAGAAGAGGAGAAAAAAGAAAAAAAGAAACTTGAAAAAGAAAAAAAGAAACTTGAAAAAGAAAAAAAGAAACTTAATAAAATATAATACAAACACACACACACATAAATTAGATTTTGTTTTTCGCAGGGGAAAATCTAATTTCAAAACAAAGATATAATTAAATATATTAATATCTTATATAAGATATAAACTACTTAAAAATAATCTCATATATATATATATAAGAAGAGAAATGGCGAAACTAAATGACTGTCCTAAATTTGACCCTAATAAAAATGACTATTATACAAAAAAGGAAATGTGGGAGAATATCTCTCATTTAGTTCCAAAAGATAAAATTATTTGGGAAGCGTGTTTATTAAATTCTAAAAGTGTTTCTATGGATTATTGGAAAGAAATGGGATATAATATTATTGGTAATAATACTTGGGATTGTTTAAATTATTATCCTATTAATTATGATATGATTATTACTAATCCTCCATTTGAAACAAAGATAAAACAAAAAATCCTTAAACAATTAGTAAAACTTGATAAACCATTTATTATTATTCTAAATTGTATGAATATTTATTCTAAATATATGAGAGATATTTTCGGTGATAATATTAAACATTTACAACAAATTATTCCAGCAGGAA
>Ga0222715_10001696_pt1 | contig 20933 bp, 18 predicted proteins | sample C33_9DmetaG_FD_165056 | JGI IMG/M metagenome (GOLD analysis project Ga0222715, IMG submission 165056) | Estuarine water microbial communities from San Francisco Bay, California, United States - C33_9D | ecosystem: Environmental > Aquatic > Marine > Unclassified | place: USA: California... | reverse complement strand
CGGTTCAATTCCGGCCGAGCCCACTTCACAATTCGACAAGGCCGGATTGAGCCAGCCACGAACAACCCGTTTGGAATTGCCGAGTTCGTTGGCGCCGGTTCAATTCCGGCCGAGCCCATTCCACTGAATGGTGAGTCAGCCTTGACGGCTCCATCCAAGGCCTTCAATGGCTACATTCTTCTACGACCGGCCCTCAGTGAGGTGTATGGGCGCGCTTGAACAAGCCGATTGGGGAGTGTTCAAGCAAAAGGCCACGTGGCAGGCGTTCGGCGTCGCCGTGGTGATGTTCACCACCATCTCCTTCGCTGCACTTTCCATGTTTGACAGCATGGACGAGTTGTTCCAATCCGACGCCGAACCCGCTCCCATCCCCAATCTCGTCTTTGAATCGCTCAACCGAACCGACGTGGAAGGCGGCTTGGTGAACGAGACGGGGTGGTTCAACCTCAACGAACATCGGGGCAGCGTCATCGTTCTCGATTTGATGGCACGCGATTGCAGCAACTGCCACGCCGTTCAGGCCCACCTCGAAGAGAACATGGACGCCTGGCAGGCGACGGCAAACGCTTCCAACAAGAGCCTCAAACTCTTTGCTTACGGTGCTTGGTACGGTGAATCCGTGGAATACATGAACGAAAGCGGCGGGCCCTACACGGTTCCGCTCTATCCCACGGGATTCGGTTCGGTCAACGCGGCGGTGCTTGAGGACGGCAGCACCACCGACCCCGTGCGGTTGTTCACCACGGGCGGAACCGGGCAAATTCCGGTGGTTCTCATCATCGACGAAGAGGGCTACATCATCGCCCAGCAAGCCACGGGCTCCCCTGCGGACGGTTGGAAGAAGTTTGACGGTGTGCTCGAAGATGCCCTGAAGGAAGACGTTTCCGAAACCTTCGGTTCACGCATCGGTTGGGAAGAGCCCGAAACCTCGTTCACCGCGGTGTTCGTTCTCGGCCTGATTTTGTCCATTCTGGTGTACTTCTCGCCGTGTGCCTTCCCGGTGCTTCCCGGCTTCATCTCGTACTACCTTTCGTTGGGTGCAAGGGAAGACGAACTGATCGAACAGGGCAAACTGAAAACGCGAATGCCCAGCTCGTTCAACATTGGTGTGCTTTCCGGTTTGGGAATGTGGACCTTCTTCGGGCTCATCGGTATCGTCGCCTTGCTCATGGGCGAGGCCTTCGCCAAGTCCGGTATCATCCACTACATCGCCATCTTCATCGCCATTTTGCTGGTCGTCTTGGGCTCGCTGATGTTGTTGGGCATCACTTCGCACCTCATGGGCTTCGTGCAAAACCTCGTGGACAAATACAGCACCACCGAAGCCGACGACACCTTCACGCCACGTCGAAACATGTACCTTTACGGCATTGGATATGCGGCCGCCTCCATCGATTGCACGGCGGCTGCAGTGCTACCGTTCGTCGTCTTCCTCAGCACCTTGGGAACCTCGGCCATCGGCTTCGGTATTGCCGGGCTCATGGTCGGTTTGCTCATTTTGATGATCGCCGTAACGATGTTGGTCGGGATGGGCCGACAAGTGATGATCAATTTCCTACGCCGTGCAACGGGTCACATCAAAATGATCGGGTCGTGGATGATGATCATGGCCGGTGTTGGACTCACGATTTATCTGACCAGCCCAGACACGGTCAATGCGCTGTTTGGTTGATGACGGGTTTGAACCACAACCGCCAAAGCACGGTCCCGATGACCAAAGCGGTCACCGCATCAAAGATGTAGTGCTGCTTGACGAGCAACGTTGACAGGGTAAGCAAGGCCCATGCTGACCAAAGGATGCCTCGCAACAAGGGGCGCAATGCCCCGTCGTTTGCAAGCCAGCCCTGCACGGTCAACACCACGAGCAGGCTTTGGAGCACATGAAGCGAGGGCCAGGCGTTGTAAGGGGTATCGATGGCATGCAACGCAGCAAAAAGCGGGGCGAAACCGTCGTTGGAATGAACAACTTGGTGGCGCAGGTCCACTTCAACCGGGAAGACAAGAAAAATCACGAACGCCATCCACGTTGCTTGCATCAGGCGGAGCGTCAAGCGTTCACCTTGGTGGCGACGATGTTCCGCTGCGCCCAGCCAGAACATGAGGGGAAAATACGCGTAGAACGAGATGTAGAACACGACCATCCACGGCAGAAACGGCAAAGCGGTGTCCAAGGGCGTGAGGACAGCGAGTACGGAGGCCTCGCGCCACCCTGCAAAACGGTTGATGAGGGCATACGGCAGGGCGCAGAAGACCACGAACAGGGCCCCCAACCATGCGGCATGAGAGGTGCGTGACCACGATTCGCGTTGAGGAAACCAGCGTTCGAGCACCGTCCACGGTTGCCCTTCTGGGCGGTTCACTCTTCTTCACCGTCCGGGGGTGCTGGCTGCACTTCGGACCACCTTAGGAGGCGGTCCGACATGATGTTCGCTTCCTCCTCATCGTGGGTCACGTGAATGACCGTGATGTTCCGCTCCTTCAGGTGTTCTCGGGTCATTTCCGCCAACGCCAATCGACGGGCCACGTCCACCGAGGCGAACGGTTCGTCGAGAAGCATCACCTTGGGGTCTTGCATGAGGGCTCTTCCAAAGGCCACGCGCTGCGCTTCCCCACCCGAAAGGGAGGCGACGCCCCGTTGCTGAAAGCCGTCCAACCCGATGGCCGTCAAAACCGCATCCACGCGGTCGGCAAGTTGCTTTTTCCCTTCTGCCTTTGAGCCGCCAAGGGCGATGTTCTGTGCGACGTTGAGGTGAGGGTACAGGACGGGTTGCTGGAACAGCAAGGTGATGTCGGGGTGAATCCCGGGTTGAAGGGCTTCATCGCCAAGCCAGCGTTCCCCTGAAGAAAGCGCCGTGAGTCCACAGCAGGCGCGCAAAAGGGTTGTTTTCCCGCACCCACTCGGGCCCAAAATCGTGACGATTTCCCCGGAGGTCACGGCGAGGTCGAGCCCGCTGAAGATGGCACCGTGCTCCACTTCCACCGTTCCCGCTTTGATCTCAAACCTCATGTCGCACCCTCCATGCCCGTGCTCGCTCGTTGACGGTGAGCACCATCAAGGTCACGACCATCAACACCGTCGCGAGCGCCATTGCCGTGGGGAGCACGAAGGGGTCAAACTTCGGTCGGGAACCGACTTGGTCCACCATGATGGAAAGCGAATCCCACGACCCAACCCGCACGACCAAGTAGGTCGCACCGAATTCCCCCAGGGAAAAAGCCAGACAAAGCGAGCCCGCCATCGTGGCGGGGACGACCAAAAACGAGCCTCTGGAGTGCCACCAAAAGGCGAACGGACTCAGCGAGAGCAACGACGCCTGCTCAGCAAATTTTGGCTCTATTCGTTCCATCGCAGGGGTGAGCAAGCGGATCACAAACGGCAACACCAGCATGACGTGCGGCACGACCGGGAGGTAGGGGAAGGAAAACAGGTCGGGATACCAACGTAAAATGCCCGCCACCATGCCCAAGCCAACCATGACCGCCGACATGGAGAGGGGGAGCATGCAAAGCGAATCCAGCATGCCCGCCACGCGTCGATGACCTCCTTGCCGCAACCTGACCAAACTCGAAGCGACGGCGTAGCCCAGCGGCAAGGCAACAACCAGTGTAAGCGCAGCGTAGGTCAATGAATTGGCCAAAGCATCGTACACCGGCACGGTGGAGAAATCCCCCGACCACGCACGTTTCCAACCTTCAAGGGTCCATTCGGAACCGGCGAGGGCACCGTTGGTTGAGCGGACTCGGAACGAGGCCACCACTACCGATACCAGCGGTGCGAGAAGCAGGACGAGCAGCCCGTTTGCAAACCAAGCCCATGCCGTAGGAGCGGCGCCGTGCTTTTTCCGATTGGCCGTTTCGTGATGCAGCGACAAAACCTGACTGTGCTTCCGCTCAAAACGACCTGCGAGAGCGAGCATCAACAGCATCATCACGGTTTGGAAGGTCGCTATGCCGAGCACGGCGAGGCTGGTATCCACGCGATAGCCCTCAATCCCTGCCGTCCCTCCCATTTCACCAAGGAGCGATTCGAGGGTGTTGGAGGCTGGTGCGAGCCATTTGACCATCGCAAAGGACGTGAAGCTGAAGAAGAAGGTGTACGCTGCAGCCACCGTGGTCGCTGGCCCCAGGATGGGCATCCAGAGGTGTTGGATGCGCCCGAGTCGAGTTTGTCCAGCGGGGAGCAAGCGCAATTGTTCCTCCCATTGCGGGTCAAGTTGGGCGACGACGGGCTCAACAAACCGCACCACGAGGGAGAGGTTGAACCAAACGTGCGCAGCGATGAGGGCGATGAAATGACCGGGATGCTCCCATCCGGTGACCGATGCCATCCAGCCGATGATGCCGGTCTCTCCTCGCAAATCGATGCCCAGGGCATACACGATGCCTCCGGGTGAAAGCAAGGCGAGAAATCCAGCGGCGGCAACGATCGGGGGCGTTACGAAGGGAAGGAACAGAAGCGAACGCTTCAGGCGCATTCGCCTCCAAGAATACCGGCCAAAGGCCCAAGCCAATGGCAGTCCAATGGCCACCGTGAAGGCGGTTGAAACCGTGGCTTCGAGGACGGCAAACGTGAGGGCGTCCTTGGCCGCAGGGAGTTCGTAGACTTGGGTCACGGCCTCCCAAGGCGTGATTCCAGTGACGGCCCAGAGGCGAGTAAAGGCAAGGGAGAGGGGGACGATGCCCAAAGCGATCACGAAGGCCAGCACAAGCCACTGGAGGGGATGAATGCCGAGGAGCGGTCTTCGGGAGTCGGCGAAGTTCATGCTTCGGCCTCGTTTTTCGCATTCGTCCATGCAAGCAACCAGGCCTCCATCTCTTCTCCGATGCGTTCGGTCGAGAGATCGGCGTTCAAGGCCGGTACATCGGTGTGGTAGCGGTAGCCGTCCACCTCGGGCCACGTCGCATTCACGAGCACCGATTGCATGAGGTTGTTGACCGGCATGTTTCGGTTGACCTCTTCGCTGAGCAAGTAGGTGAGAAAGGCATTGGCGGCTTCGGTGTTGCCGCTGCCGTTCACCAGCCCACCGTACTCAATCTGGTGAAAAGAAGCGCCTGGCAGAAGCAGCGAGGTGGAGGCCGTCCAGTTGCCGCTGTAATACGCTTCGACCCCGGGCGAATGGCAGTAGGAGACGGTCATGGCTGCGTCACCGAGGTGGCCGTCCACCCACGCACCGTAGCCACCGCTGTAGTGGATTTCGTACGCTTCGGTCCAACCGGTCGTGACCGTTGCACCGTTCTCGAACATCGCCTGCCACCAGTCAAAGGCGTCGGTGGTTTCGTCGTCGTCGTTTTCAAAATACGAAACCGTTGCAGCCATGAAGGCACGGCCCGGAGAAGAGGTCAGCGGCGAGGGAAAGACGGTTTTCCCGTTCCATGCCGGCTCCGTGAGGTTCCACAAACTCGTCGGAACGGTCAAATTTTCTCCGTCAACCTCCCTCTCGTCGTAATTCAGACAGACGTCTCCTTGGTCAAACGGGACGGCGAACGGCCCGCTGTATCGTTCCAAAACGGATGGTTCAACGTGGGTCGTGTTCACGTCGTGTTCAGCCAGCAAGCCAAAGTCGATGGCCGATTGCAAGTAGGTGTTGTCCAATCCAATCGCCACGTCAGCCTGGGGTGCTTGCTGGGTCTGAAGAAGGAGTTCGAGAATTCCCCCGGCATCGTCGGCGAGGATCAATTCAATATCGTACCCCGTGTTGCACGAGAACTCACCGAGCATCTCATCGGAAAAGGCGGCGATGTCGTAGGTGAGGATGCGAAGCGGTCCTTCGGTGTTCTTCTCTTGGGAGGGGAGGCAGTCGCTGTCTTCGGCTTCGAGCAGGCAGCCGCTCATCGGTGCGAACAAAACGAGGGCAACAAGAAACAACGGACGCATGCGATCACTCCGTGTTCATGGCGTCGATGATAGCGTGTGTACGGTCCACCAAATCCATGGGGTTGGGTGCCAGAATGTACAACGACGGTTCCCATCCAAAGGCGCCTTCGTCCAGAACGATGTCAAGCCGCCCGGCGTGGGGCTCAAGGGTTCCCTTTTTCGCGAATCCGAGTTTGTAATCCAACTCGTCCGAGATGTAGTTGATGTCGCCCTGGTCCACAAGACCGTTCAGCGTTGGCGGCTTGAGGTTGAGGACGGCGCATTTTTCACCGTCGACGGCCTTCGCCTGCAGCAGGAGGCTGGCGAGGTGGTGCGACGCGCCCATTTCGGGGGTTTCGTGCCGTCGAAGGACGTTGTCCACCAACGTCATCCTGCCGGGGTATGCGGCGACCTCGTCGGTCTTCGTCGCCTCGGGCAGGCAGGCGGCGACGTTCATTCCCACGGCCGGCATGTAGGTGGCGAGCCTGCGCAAGTCCAACCGTCCTGTAGACCAGTCCAAGCGACGCAGGAGGGCCCCGGATGCTTGGTCAGCGTCAAGGTTCAAGCCGGTGAGCGTCTTGTCAAACCGAACGGTTTGGTTCCCCTTGAACTGGAATTCAAAGACCAAGCGTTGCCGTTGCACGCTCGCTCCGGGTCCAAACTGGTCGAGCGCCTGAGCCATCTCCTCGGCCCACCCATCCACGGTGCTCTCGTCAGCGGAGGCGCCCAAGGGAAGCAGCGGTTTCATGATTTGACGGGAGATCGTGCTCTGGGTTGAGCCGGTGGATTTTGCGATGTCCATCTGCGACCATCCTTTTGCTCGCAGTGCCTTTGCAAGTTGTTGATGAAGTCGGTCCAGCCACTTGCCTCCAATTTGGCCAAGCATGGTTGCTGATTGGGCTCATTCTATTCAATGTTCGTGAAGAAATATGCAGGGTGAATGAAAAAGAGGCGCTTCTTCTTCTCCAGCAGAACGAGAAAAACCAATTTTTCGTCGATGATCGCCGTTCATCCGCCGGCATCGTTGGCGGTTCAATTTGGGAGGTCAAGAGGGCTTTGGCGGCAAATGAAGGCCGTATTCTGGTATCATCAATGCCTTTCTATCATCCATTTATTCAGAATGAATATCTTTTATTTGCAAGGCATGGATTCTGCAAACTCGACCGTCCAAGAACCCCGTTTGCAGGGCGAATGGACCCGAAAACGCAGCACTTCCTGGCAACACATGCCTTCCGGTAAAGCACACACAGGCTCATAAGCGGTCTCCGGTAGGCCTCAAGCATGGACTTGGATGCAGCAACTTTCATCGATGAAATCGCTGTTCGCTTATTGAACCATGTTCAATCCAAGGACCGGCCTGGCCGAGTGAGCCCGGTCTCGTCATTGGCCACCATGCGACGAACACTTGACCACGGGTTGCCCATCCAAGGTTTCGGTACGGATTCGATTTTGGACGACCTCGACACGTACCTCGCCAATAGCGTCAAAACAAATCGCTCTGAATTCATGAATCCGCTCTGGGGCGGTCTGAGTTTGCCGGCGTTGGCCGGTGAAATCATCGCCGCTGCCACGAACAATTCAATGTACACCTACGAGCTTTCGCCTTTTGCGACCCTCATCGAACAGACCCTGATCCATCGGATGAACGAACTCGTTGGCTTTGCGGACGGTTTTGGGACGTTCACCACCGGCGGCTCCAACGGCAACATGCTCGGCATGTTGTGTGCTCGGGAGAAGCATCTACCCGGCTCGACCAAAACGGGATTTGACGGTAGAAAGATGGCCGTGTTTGTCTCGGCAGAAGCCCATTATTCGGTGCTGATGGCCTCCAACGTCATCGGAATTGGTCATCAAAACATCATCAAGGTCGCCTGCGATGAGCAGGGGCGAATGCGACCGGACCGCCTGCTCGAGGAGTTGGACTTTGCTCGCCGAGAGGGCCTTGTGCCGCTTTGCATCGTTGCAACGGCCGGTTCCACGGTTCGGGGTGCCTTCGACCCCATCGATGAATTGGCCGACATCGCTCACCGAGAGGGCCTCTGGTTGCACGTTGATGCTGCTTGGGGCGGAGCATGCGTGTTTTCCAACACCCACGCCGCGTTGATGGCAGGCGTTGAAAAAGCGGACAGCATTTGCTGGGACGCTCACAAAATGATGAGCGTCCCGCTCATGTGCAGCGTCTTCCTCATCAAAGAGCCGGAGATTCTTCGCAGGTTGTGCGACCACGTGAGCGTGGCCCACTACCTGTTCCACAGCGAAGCGGCGAATGACGACCTTGGCCGCTATTCTCTCCAATGCGCCCGCCGCAACGACGCCCTGAAGTTGTGGATCGAGTGGCGTGTGCGTGGGGATGCCGGTTGGGCGGCGATGGTCGACCAACACATGGCGGACGCCGACCACCTTCAAGCCCTCATCGAGGAACACCCCCGTCTCGAGATGGTTTCCGACCGAATGTGGACCAACGTGTGTTTCCGGTACACCAGCACCGATGCCGAGGACCTCAACAGCGTGAACGCCGAAATCCGTCATCGGCTGATTCAAGAGGGATCTTTCATGGTGAGCAGGTCCAACATCGGCGATGATGTCATCTTGCGAATGGTTTTGGTCAATCAAAACGTGACGAGAACTTCGCTCGACCGTTTCCTCGAAAGGGTCGTTCATCACGGCGATGAAATTTGCCGAGGCCTTCCCGCCGCAGAATCAGCCTGAGCCAAACCGATGTTTATGTGGCGAACGGGCTTGCCCGAACCATGAGCGATGCCCCTCCGGTTCGAACCGCCCTTTACGACGAACACGTTACCCTTGAGGCGAACTTGGTGGACTTTCACGGCTTTGAGCTGCCCATTTGGTACTCGAACATTCGTGATGAACACCTCGCTACCCGGAGCACTGCTGGGCTCTTCGATGTCTCCCACATGGGCTCGTTCAAGTTCTCGGGCCCCGATGTCCGTTCGTGGCTGGAAAGCCTGGCCACCCAACGGGTGACCGCCATCGCTCCAGAGCGTTGTGCGTACACCCACTTTCTTGACGAGGACGGTTTCCTCATCGACGACATGATCTTCGCCGTGGTGAACGAGGAAGAAATCCTCGGCGTCCCCAACGCTTCGATGATCGAGGTGATGTGGACATGGTTCACCGAACGCCTTCCCGAAGACGGCTCCATCGTCCTCGAAAACCTCTCTGAGGCGACGGCCATTGTGGCGCTGCAGGGGCCGAAGGCCAAGGCGATTCTTGACGAGGCCATGGGCGAAGGCCAACATGTCCCTCGCTTCAAATGGCGAGCCCTGACGGAAAACAAACTCGGTGTGACGGGTTGGATTCAAGGAACGGGCTACACCGGCGAGGCGGGTTACGAGATTTTCATTCCCAACGCCGATGCTCCAGCGCTTTGGCGAGCCCTCGTTTCCAGCGGGGCAACCCCCGTCGGCCTAGGTGCACGGGACACCCTCCGTCTTGAGAAGGGGTACTTGCTCTCCGGCGTCGATTTCTGTTCACCTTCCTTGAACGGGGACGCGTTTCTCGCCCGAGATTCCTGGGAAACAAACGTTCCCTTTGGCTTGGATTTGGACCACGAATTCGTCGGCAAGCATCGCGTTGTCGGTCACGATGATTCGGACGCTCGATGGTGGGGTATCCGCTACACCGAAAAAGGGCCTCTGCCCAGGCCCGGAAAAGAGGTGCAATCCGTTGACGGCGCCTCCATTGGTCGTTTGACCTCCGGTGCACCAGCCCCCTCGCTTGACAACACCGGTATCGGTCTGGGCTACCTGTCCGGCGTCAGCGAAGGGGACGAGGTGCTCATCGTTGCGAGTCCGAGAAAGTCCGTTAGGGCCGTGGTTGTTCGACCGCCCTTTTACTGAAGGGGCTCCAAAATCGGCAAGACGGCCTCCTTCCAACGCCGATGTTCGCGTTCAGCGGTCGCTTCCAAATGCACCTCCATGCCGCGGGCTGTCTTCAGCGCATCAGCTACCGAGGCAACGTCGCCCCACGTCGCAGGACAACCAAGTTGTTCGCTCTTGGCGACTTCGGCCATCAAGCAGCCGTCGTTCACGACCGAAGGAACACCGTGGGCTGCTGCATCAAACATTTTCACCGGCAGCGCACCTTGCATGATGTTGCCTCGTTGCGGCGAATACATGGCGTACATCACGTCGATTTCCGCCATCAATTCAGGGAGGTCCTCCTGCGTGAAGGCGCCGGTGACCTCGGCTTCCACCTCCCCCGACTCAACCAATTCCATCAGGTGCCGTCGGACGCTTGCTGCTGCAACGCCGTCACCGGCCACACGGATTCTGGGTCGTTCGTGCGGCTGCATGGAACAGACGGCTTTGACGAGCGCATCGAGGGCTTTTCGGTCCCGAACCCGGCCGACGTAGCCAACGGTCCATCCGGATCGTTGCGGCCGAGGCAGATCGGTCGTGGGCGCTTCGGGTCGATTTTCGACCACGTGACCGTGAAGGCCGTGGTGGGCCAACCACTCTGCAAAACCTCGGCTGGCTTCGTTGACGCTTCCGCTGGAGGTGAGGATGATGTTCGCATGCTTGGCTCGATTCAACATTCGGCGCTTCATTTGTCCCGCAAGCGCTGCTCGGAGTCTTGATTGGGGAGCATCGAAACGAATCCAGGTGTGTTGGAGGTCGTGCATGTCGAACACCAACGGGATGTCGAGTTGCTGTTTCAGAGCGGTTCCGATGCGGAGTGTATCGGCGTCGTGACAGTACACCAAGGCGGGCGGGTCGTGAAGCAGCGTTCGCGTGACTTGGCGCTGGAAGGCACGGATGCCTTGGTAGGTTCGCATCGCCCCGCCGTACGGGGTCTTGCCGAGGTGATAGCGCATGATGCGAACCCCTCGGTGGTTTTCGCTCATCGGGTGCTCCATGGAACGGTCAAAAGCGTGAACAGTGACCTCGTGACCGGCCTCCACCATCCATTCGGCGTGGCGAAGAACCCGAGGGTCGGGAGCGCAGGCGTTGGTCACCACCATCGCTACCCGAACCATGACCCCGCCACGGGGTTCCGTGTCATAGGCTGTTCCCTTGCGGGTTGTGGGGGGAAGCAATTCATTATGAGCGGGACGCGGTTGGTTTCCTCCAACCCCTCCGAGGCGATGTTGTATGGTGGACCAACTTCCAAACCGTGGCCGAGAATTGGAGATGCTTCGGGAGATGGGTTTCGAAAGCATGGAAGCCTTGTTTGCCGACATTCCTGCCGAGGTCCGATTCAAGGGCGATTTGCCGCTCCCCGAGCCCCAGTCGGAAGAGGAGATCATCAGCGATGCTCGCCGTTTGCTTGGCGCAAACCTCGCCTTGGGACAGCGCCCGTCGTTCTTGGGTGCTGGCCTCTACCGAAACTACGTTCCTGCATCGGTGTTCCAACTCGTGACCCGTGGGGAATTCCTCACGGCGTACACGCCCTACCAACCCGAGGTGAGCCAAGGCATGTTGCAGGCCATGTGGGAGTTTCAGACCCTCGTTTCGGAATTGGTCGGCCTTCCCATCGCCAACCTCTCCTTGTACGACGGCTCCACCGCTGCCGCAGAAGCCCTCACCTGTGCCGTGCGTGTTCACAACCGCAAAGCGAGCCAACCCAATACGGTTTACATCTCGGCGCTCACCCCGCCGGACAAGCGTTCGGTGATGTTCAATTACTGCCAGGGCGCTGAAATTGAGATTCGGACCATCGACCATCTCGCCGACGGTTCATTGGACCTTGAATCGCTGGCCGAAGCAGCGGGTTCGTGCGGTGTCTACCTTGAACAACCCAATCCGCTTGGTGTCCTTGACGAGAATCTTGTTCGCGTCAAGGAGATCATCGGTGAACACACGGCGCTCATTGTCGGTGTTCAACCCGTATCCTTGGGCGTGGTCGAAGCACCAGGCCACTACGGTGCGGACATTGTGGTGGGCGAAGGTCAACCGCTGGGCAGCCCCGTCACCGGTGGCGGACCGCTCTACGGGATTTTTGCCTGCTCCCAACCCTACCTTCGGCTCATGCCGGGGCGCATCGTTGGCCGGTCGATCGACGTTGACGGGAACGAGGCGTATTGTTTGACGCTCTCCACACGGGAACAGCACATTCGTCGGCATCGGGCCACGTCCAACATTTGCACCAACGAGACCCTCATCGCCTTGATGGGGGCCATGCACATGGCCTTGCTCGGTCCCGACGGGCTGCGGGTGTTGGCCGAGCGCAACCTCCAAGCCTGTCAGGCAGCAAAAGAGGCGCTTCAAGCCACCCCCGGCGTCACCCTTGTTCACGATGCTGCGCATTTCAACGAGTTCGCCATCGCTGTTCCAGGAAACGCCGCAGCGTGCCTGGCGTTCTTGGACGCCAACGGCATCACCGGCGGTTTTGATTTGAGCAGGTGGTACCCCGAACACGACGACCGTATCTTGGTCACAACCACCGACCAGACTTCATCGGCCGACATCGCTGCGCTTGCCGCCCAATTGGCGCTTTGGTCAACCCACCTGGAGGTGAAAGCATGAGCCACCTCTTCGACCATCATGGGGCAGAAAACACAGGTTATAGCCAACCTCAAGGCCTTTCAACAACGGGTCAAGCCACCGTTCCCAAAGGCTTGTTGCGGAAAAATCCCGCTCGGTGGCCCCGCCTCTCGGAACCCGAAATGGTGCGACATTACACCTGGCTCTCCAAGCGGAACTTCGGCATTGACACCGGTTTCTACCCGCTTGGTTCCTGCACGATGAAACACAATCCTCGGGTTAACGAGGTCATCGCTCAGCTTCCAGGCATCGCCGACATCCACCCGCATTTGCCTGAACATCACCTCCAAGGTCTTCTTTCGATTTACTACGAAATGCAACACATGTTGGAAATCTGCGCCGGAATGGACCAGGTGACGCTTCAACCGGTGGCGGGTGCTCAAGGCGAGTTTACTGCGGTGCGGTGCATCCAGGAATACTTCCGTTTGCGAGGCGAAGACCAGCGCACGAAGGTCATCGTGCCCGACTCTGCTCACGGGACCAACCCTGCATCAGCCGCTATGGCCGGCTTTGAAATCGTTGAAATTCCAAGCCGAGAAGACGGTCGTATTGACTTGGACGCCTTGGCTGCCGTCGCCGATGAAACCACGGCAGCGATGATGATCACCAACCCCAACACCCTCGGTTTGTTCGAGGCCGACATCTCTGCGGCCAGCGCCATCGTCCACGAGGCCGGCGGGCAAATGTACTACGACGGTGCGAACTTCAACGCCATTCTCGGCATCACTTCGCCGGGCTTGATGGGTTTCGATGCCGTTCACTTCAACCTGCACAAGACGTTCTCCCAGCCTCACGGCGGTGGTGGTCCAGGGTCGGGTCCGATTGGTGTCAAAGCCCACTTGGCCCCCTTCCTCCCCGGACCGCTTGCTGCACGGCGAACGCCAACTGCAGAAGAACGGATTCAAGCCGTGGACGAGCACTGGTATCACTGGATTGAGCCGGAACACAGCATCGGCAAGGTCCAACAGTGGCACGGCAACGCTGGCGCCGTCATTCGTTGCTGGGCGTATTACCGCCGCTACGGCAACGGGTTGACCACGATGTCCGAACACGCCGTGCTGAACGCGAACTACCTCCGGCACGCCATCCACCGGGAAGCCAAGCGCATCGGTGTCGACCACCTCTTTGTCGACGGTGCGGAGACCGAGGTTGCCAAGCACGAGTTCACCCTCTCCATGCAGCCTGCGAAGGAGGCTTTGGGCATCTCAGCAATGGACGTCGCCAAAGGATTGCTCGACCGAGGGTACATGGCACCGACCGTTTATTTCCCGCTCGTCGTTCCCGAGTGCATGATGATCGAACCGACCGAAACGGAATCCAAAGACACGCTCGACACGTTTGCAAAGCACTTTGTCGAAGTCCTCACGGTTGAGCCCGAAGTTCTCCACGAGGCTCCCGTCACGACACCGGTTCGCCGCGTTGACGAAGTGTACGCCGCCCGTAACCTCTGCTTGCGTCATCCCTTTGATGACGCTTGACCACGGATAGGCTTAATGGAAAAGGGTCAACCCCAAAATCGTGGATTCGCAAAGCGACCTCCCCAAAGGCTGGTCTTCCTCACCGTTGTCCGCAGACTACACCATCACGCTGCTGGTGTTCTCGTGGGCGTTGCTGCCCGCTGCGTTCATGGTGATGCTGGTGCTTTTCGGGCGTTACCCCGAGGTTCGTCTCCCTTTGGCTGCTGCCACCTTGGCGCTCTTCGCCTTCACGTTTTTCACCGGCATTGGCCAACGGCAAAGCGCCATGCGGGACGGGCGCGTTGTCCTCTGTGCGACGATGTTGACCGCCTCGGGGCTCGTCCTCGCAACCGTTTGGCTCGTGCCGCTTGAGGATTGGTGGTGGGCCGCCTACGCAGCTGTTCTGGGCTGCGTCCCCATGCTGTTTGTCGCCATGAATCATCTCGCTTCGTCCACGGCACCCGCCATCGAACGTCCGTGGTACGCCACCCACCGTTTGTCGGCCGAGGCGTTGCCCGGATGGAGGGTCGTCAGCGGGACGTGGACCCAAGGTGAAATGGCTTGGACGATGGAGGAGGGGACGCTTCTGGTGATGGCTGGACGTCTCGATGGCGAGCAGACCCGCCTTCGTATCGAAGCCTTTGCGCCCGGCACAACCTTTCCCATGGCCTTGGTTTCCAAGGTTCGCTGGAAGGCGTTGAAGGTCGTCGCAGCGGCCTTGAGCGAGGAAGAATGAGGTTTGACGGCCATTGGCCTTGAGAGGCATCCTAAAGAACCACCCGCGATGGCCAAAGGGACATGGATGTAACCATCTTACTCGGGTCCTCCTCGGACATGCCTGTCGCTGAAAAATGCACCAAGATTCTGAAGCAATTTGACGTGCCTTATCAACTCCGTGTGGCTTCCGCTCATCGTTCTCCTCGGTTTGTTGAACAGATCGTTGGCGATGCCATCGACGACGGCTGCTCGGTTTTCATCGCCATGGCCGGTCTTGCCGCTGCGCTTCCCGGCGCTGTTGCCGCCCTCACCACCAAGCCGGTCATCGGCGTGCCTTGCGGTGGAAAAGTACCCTACGATTCCCTCCTTTCCATTGCGCAACTCCCTCCCGGTGTTCCCGCTGCGACCGTCGGTGTTGACCGAGGGGACAACGCCGGTTACCTCGCGGTGCAGATGCTCGCTCTCTCCAACCCCACCTACGCCGCTGCGCTCGAGCAAAACAAACTCGACCAAATCGAGCGCGTGAAGGCCCAAGACCGTGAAATCAACGGCGGTGCATGAGATGTTCGATGCTGAGGAGTTTATTGCGGAAAGCATTGAAACTCTTCAGAACACCATCGATGATATCGCCATCATCGCTTGTTCAGGAGGCGTCGACTCCACCGTTGCTGCCGTCATCGCTAACAAAGCCGTTGGCAACTTGCTCCACTGCGTCTACGTTGACACCGGGTTCATGCGGAAGAACGAGACCGAACAAATCGAGGCCCTCTTGGAAGCCCAAGGCATCAATCTCATCACGGTAAAGGCAGCAGACCGCTATTTTGAAGCGCTTCAAGGCGTTACGGAACCGGAACAAAAGCGGAAGGTGATCGGTGAACTCTTCATTCGCATTTTTGAAGACGAACAGGCCAAATGCGGGGCGAAATACCTCGTGCAAGGCACCATCGCTCCCGACTGGATCGAATCCGGCGGTGGCGTTCGAGACACCATCAAGTCGCATCACAACGTCGGCGGCCTTCCTGAAGACATGACGTTGAGCGTTGTCGAACCGCTACGTGAACTCTACAAAGACGAAGTTCGAGAATTGGCTCGGGCCCTGGACATCAACGTTGCTGAACGACAACCGTTCCCCGGCCCGGGTCTGGCCGTTCGGACGTTGGGTGAACTCACACCCGAGCGTGTTGAAGTTGTTCGCGAGGCCTGCGCTATCGTTGAAGAAGAGTTCGAGGCAGCCGCAGAACGAGGGGAGATGGACTTGCCGTGGCAGTACTTTGCAGCCCTTCTCCCGGTACGAAGCGTTGGCGTTCACGGAGATGTCCGGGCCTACGGCGAGACCGTGGTTGTCCGAGCCGTTCAATCGATGGATGGCATGTCCGCCCGGTATTCGGAAATCCCGCACAAGATTCTCCAAAAAATCAGCACTCGGATCACCAACACCGTGAAGGGGGCCGTGAACCGCGTGGTGTACGACATCACCCACAAGCCTCCGGGTACCATCGAATGGGAATGAAGCCCATACCTTTCTTTGGGAGGAGCCCGAGGGAACAGCATGGACGAGTCTGAGACCAACGGCTTCTCGGTTCTCTCCTCTGGAGGCCCGATGGCCGTGCTGCTGGCGACCATGGTGGTGGCCAGCGTGTTCGTTGTTGCGGCCATGGTCAACGAGGCCGGCGACAGCAACGCTTCGGCATCGTCCTCCGGCACCTCGGACGAGGATTGGCGCCCGTATTCCGTGGTCGCTCCCATCGATACGGGGATCAACGTCTACCACGACCATTTCCGAACCGACGAGGTGTATCCGGATTGGTTGTTGGACGGGTTGGGTGTCACCATGACCTGCAAGCCCACCTTTGAGGGCAAGTGGCAAGAGCGCTTTAATGCCGATAAATCGTCGTGCTGGGACGCTATCACGCCTGCCGACATCGTCTATTTCAAAGGAACAAAAATCATCGGGACTTCGCCCGACGGCAACACCGATATCCACATTCTCGACGACCCCTCCGACGGCCACGGAACCGCCGTGACCGGAGCGGTCCTGAACGCCAATCCCGATGCGGTCATCTTCTTCGTCGAGGGCTTCTCATCGCAAGCGGTGTTGGCGGCGGGAAACCAGCCGTTGGTCGACATCGTGACGACTTCCTTCGGGGCCATCGGCTCGCTGCCCGTTCCGGGCATTGAGACCGCGACCTACCAAACGGTCGTGGTGAACAACAAAATTCACACGGGAGCCGCTGACAACACGCCCTCTCCTGCCGTTCAGGACGCCACTGCAGGACCTCCTTGGTCCATCGGCATCGCCGGTTACGCCGAGGAAGGCGACGACCAGAAAGAAACCATGAGCGGATCGTACCCCGACATCGCTGCCGATTGGACCCAAGTCTTGCCAAACCACGACGACGTCGATGGCTACCACGAAACTTCGGGGACATCGTTCGCCACACCCCGCACGGCCGGTATCCTGTCGTTCGTGTTGGACCGCTTGCGAACCGAGGTTGGTGACATGGGCTCGGGAGCCGCCGACGAGCAGCGGAACGGTTCGCTGGTTCTTGGGACGTGGCCAGAGGCATCTGCTGGGAAAGGCGGGGGTGCATCGATTGACAACGCGGATGTTCGTGACGCGCTCAACCGCTCGGCCTGGTACCCTTCGTTCTCGACTTGGGACCCAACGTCGGGCACGATGCCGATTTCACCTGTTGCTCCCTGCACCCAAGTGGGATGGGGCGTGGTGAACCTGTCGAACATCGTCCCCATCATCGAACATCTCAACGGCAGCCAACCGATGCCGGACCGACCCTCCGATGTCGTGGCGTGCATGCAACTCAATCAGGAAGCTCGAGAGGCCTATTGGGGAGTTTATCCGACCGAGAACGGTGTCACCTCTCGGATGGCGGCCGTACGGAACGATGATGACGAATGAGCCGAATCGGCATTCGATGTCGAAAAACGGCCGACTGCGTTGAAATTACGCCGATTGTGGGGCTCGAACCCACGACCTTGGGATTAACAGTCCCACGCTCCACCAGCTAAGCTAAATCGGCAAAGTGGGCGACACACATCCCCTTTATCACGGCTTCGTTGTTGGGAATTGAACCGTCTCCAAGAGGCGACCGTTCGTTGATACGGGTTCCTGCACGATTTGCGGCAATACGGTCAGTTGGGCGAGGGTTGCTTCGGGAAGGGAGCGCCGGTGGTGGAAGGTGAAGATCGGGTCGCCTTCCCTCACCGCTTTCCCCCGCTCAACGTGAACGACAAAACCAACGCTCAGGTCGAGCTTATCGTTCAAGTCAAAACGTCCTGCGCCATGCTCTCGGGCGATGTTCGCCATGGTGAGCGCATCGATGCTGTGGAGGAATCCACGGTTCGGTGCCACCACCGTGGTGGTTTCCCGGGCCCGTTCCACGACCGATTCTGGGTCGTGTATCAACCGTTGAACCGTGGTTTCCGAAACCCCCTGTTGTTCGCACATGGCAGCGAACACCTCCAGGGCTTTCCCGTTGTCAAGCACCTCTTCCATCCGTTTTTCCGCCTCTTGCTCGCTGAGGTTCAGGGTCATGGAAAGCAGGGCGGCGCCCTGCATGATGACCAAGGAACGGGTATCGCTCGAACCGCCTCCTTTGAGGACATGGATGCTTTCAACCACTTCGAGAGCGTTCCCGACATGTGTCCCGATGGGGTGCGACATCTCGGTGATTTGAGCCATGGTACGAACGCCCAAGCCTTCTGCCGTTTCAACCATCGAGGTGGCCAGTTCCCTCGCCTCTTCCATGGATTTCATGAAGGCAGCGGAACCGACTTTGACATCGAGGACCAAGGCATCCAAGCCTTCTGCGGCCTTTTTAGAGACGATGGAGGCGGTGATGAGGGGCACGCTGTCGATGGTTTGCGTGACGTCACGCAGGGCGTAAAGCACGCCGTCTGCAGGTGCGATGGCTTCGTTTTGCACCGCAATGCAGCACCCCACGCGTTCGACCGCTGCCACCATCTCCTTCGGAGTCAAGGCGCATCGAAACCCGGGAATGGACTCCAATTTGTCGATGGTTCCTCCGGTGTGCCCCAAACCGCGACCTGCGAGCATGGGCACACGGCATCCGCACGCAGCAAGCGCTGGTGCCAACATCAACGACATCTTGTCGCCCACGCCTCCGGTGCTGTGTTTGTCGACGACGGGCGGGCCTTCTGGCCAAGTGAGTTGAGCTCCCGAAGCCATCATCGCTTGGGTGATGAACACCTTGTCGGACGGCGTGCAACCGGAACGGTGAACGGCCTTGAGCCATTGAACGGCCACGTCTTGGGCAACGCTTCGCTCAGCAATGCCTGCGATGAAGTCCTGGATAAGGTCGCTCGGCTGGTTTTCCCCGCTTGCAATGGCCTTGATGAGCGGGGTGATGTTCAATCGCCCACCTCAAATCAAGCCGATCTCCTTCAGGCGCTGATGGAGATAATCGCCCGCATTGATGGATGGATACTGCGGCGTACCCCCCGTCATCGCTACAAAATGAGGGTGTGGCGTCAGGTCAACTTCGTTGCGGGGATGAACGAACATGGGCATGGAGTACCTCCGGGTGTTGGCCTCCTTTGGATTGACGACCCTGTGGGTCGTGGATTTGAACAAGCCGTTGGTGAGGTTCTGCAACATGTCGCCCGAATCGACGATGATGGCATCTTGGTCGCCTTGAACGCTGATCCACGTGCCGTCGTGGTCCATGACCTCCAAACCGTCCGCCGTTGCGGTGACGAGAAGCGTGATGAAATTGATGTCTTCGTGGGCGGCCGAACGAACGGCGCCTTCAGGCGTGTCCTCTCCCAAGGGTGGGTAGTGAATCATTCGCATGATGGTGTTGCCCTCCCTCGCCATGTCGGACAACCAGTTGGTGTCTTGTCCAAGGTAGGTTGAGCAAGCTTCCAGAAGGCGCTCAGCGAGGGATTCCATGCCCGCATAGAGCCGTTCAGCGGTGGGTTGGAACCCCTGGACGTGTTCAGTCGGCCAAATGTTTGCCGGGTAACTTGGAGCGGGTCCTTGCTCGGGGTGAACGCGTCCGGCCTGCCAGAATTCCTTGAGGTCAGGGGCAGGGTTGTCTTTGGCGTGTTCAACGCCAAAAGCGGTGTAGCCTCGCTGGTGGGCGATTTCCGGCCGCAAGTAACGCCGTTTGGTCGCTTCGTCCAAGTCAAAGAAAGCGTCGCATTGCCGATAGGTTTCGTCGATGAGTGACCGAGGAATGCCGTGATTGACCAAGGCAAAAAAACCGATGTCCTTCAGGGCGTCGCCGACCTGCTTCACAAAGAGCGCTTTGTCGTCCTCTTCGTTGGAAGAAGCGAGACGAAAGTCAACGGTTGGAATGCTCCGAACCATGGCCCCATCAGTCCCTGTATGCGTTCAGTTTCCAGAGCAGACGAACCATTTCGATGTAGATCCAGATGAGGCTCATGAGGATGCCGAAGGCGGCGTACCACTCCATGTTCTTTGGCGCTCCTTGCCGGCTACCGGATTCGATAAAGCCAAAGTCGCTGATGAGGGTGAGGGAGGCCACGACCAAGATGAACAAGGTCACGCCGATGCCAATGGGGCCTGTGGAGTGCAAGAACGGCACCGAGTATCCCGAGACCAACGAGAGAATGAAGGAGGTCAAGTAGAGGAACATGATGCTGACCACGAGTCCACCCACCACTTTGTTGAACATCGGGGTGGGTCGAATCACCCGTGAAGCGTACATCACGTACATTGTTGCGGTGATGCCAACCGTTCCGAAGGCCGCTTGAAAGACGATGCCTTCGTACATGCTTTCGAAGACCACCGAGAAGGCGCCGATGAAGGCGCCCTCAAACAGGGCGTACATGGTCATGAGGGTCGCCGGGTTGGTGGGGCGAATGAACATCACCAGCAAGGCGATCACCAGTCCTCCAACCGCACCGCCCATCCACAGAAGGCTCACCAAGAACCCCCCGTCACCGTTGTTGATGGCGTTCAAACAGAGGACGGCGGAGACGAGGGCGCTCAGGACCGTGACACCGAGCAAATAGCCCGTCTTTTGCATGCTCCCCTCAACGGTCATACGCTCGGTTCCGGCAAGGTTGCTCCAGAAGTTGTTGTTCAAAACGGGGTTGCTGCTTCGAATCTCCATGGTATCGGCCGAGCGTTGTTCCGGTCCCGTTTCAATGTTGCTCTGAAGACGCGTGTTGAGCCACCTGTTCTTGGTAGTAGGTGGCCAGTTGGTCCATGGTCCAGCCTTGAAGCAAGTAGGTTTTCACCATCGCTTCGTTCCATCCGGGCACCCTGTCCAACATCGCTTGGGTCACGGTTGGTTCGGATGCATTGAGCACGGGAACGGGCCATTGCGGTTCAGCCCCCCCGCTCGTAACGTCCGCAAACACCTCTTCGGCAACGCCCTGTTTGACGGCCTG
>Ga0222715_10001695_pt1 | contig 20936 bp, 15 predicted proteins | sample C33_9DmetaG_FD_165056 | JGI IMG/M metagenome (GOLD analysis project Ga0222715, IMG submission 165056) | Estuarine water microbial communities from San Francisco Bay, California, United States - C33_9D | ecosystem: Environmental > Aquatic > Marine > Unclassified | place: USA: California... | reverse complement strand
GATATGAGCGTACCAGAGCAAGAAAGAATTGAAGGATTTGCTGTAGGTTCTTTGATGTTGCAACAGATGCAATGGATGGATGGATTCTGGTGGCCAGCAACTGTATTTTTGAAAGATATACCTGGTTATATTAATCTTACAACCGCTCCCGAAATGAATTATGATATTACAAAAAATCTAGCATTTCAAGGATTACCTAATCTTGATTTCACATCATCAGATGATGGAATGTCATTATACATCGAGGCATTTGGAAGAGCAATAAACTCTCGCGGAGATATTATTCTTCTTGCTGAAGGAATGACAGATAAGATGATCATTAAACCAACAGATGATTTTGGATTAGAAATACGATCTGGCGGAAATGGAGTCGAAAGGATTTATGTTAGAGTTAATGATGTTCCTACAGGAACTAGCCAAGTCGGCACTCCACCAGTTTATCTTGAGGAAATGGAAGCAATGGGAGAAAATCTTCGAAGTGCTACTCTACATATCAGAGAATTAGTTGGTCCCTACAGCGTAATTGAAGTAGATGATGTAGACGGTGGTAAAATTATTGTTTCAGCCAAGGCAAGTACTGAGTTCGCAGGTCAAAAAATTCAAGTCAGAGGTGTTCTAATTGATGCACAAACTACAGGTGGTGTCCCTACAGGTACTACCCTCGGAGTTAATGGTTTATCTTCGGATCTCTCTATACTGAATTTAGTTCCAGGTTTAAGCGGTTCAACACACCATGTGTTAGTACCTGAGCCATTCACTTCCGCAATACTTACCGTAATTGCAACATTATCTGATGGAGGTAATTAGATGGGGTTACTTGAGAAATCTAAGAAACTGAATGTTGAAGAAACTCCTGAAGAGGAATACGCTCATGATGTTTTGGTGAAATTAGAAGATACTATGAGCCACATATCACCGTTCAGAGTAGTAATTGTTTCTGTAGTCGCTCTAATGATCATCGCTTCAACAATTGTCGCCGTGACATGGATAGTCCCTTATGATAAGGTTACAGTTGATGTTGTTTACATTCAGAGTAGTGCTGGTCACGTTATTCTAACAGAGATAGATAACGATGGAAGTAGGTCAGTTTCGGATTTAACTTTAGTAATTCGATTCCTTAATTCAGATAATATTGAGATTGATAGAACTTCTTTCAATAAGTCGTCTCTTCCAGCCCATAGTTCGGTTTCTGGAGATAGTTTAGAATTGATTGTCATAGGTCCGTCAGTTTGGGAAAATTATACTATAGATATTGATTTAGAATATACTAAGAATAATAATGATAACTCGAAGATTGAATTGAACTACCAAGTTGGCGAATGGAAAATGGAACAATTTAGTCATGGTACAAGTATTGATTTTTTCTAACATGTTAGAATCCAATGTATGAACCCTTAAGGGTTCAACTAACCCATATACTCAAAACTATCTTTCGTGGGGCAAAGGATATGTCCAAGCGTACAGTATGCTTAATTTTAGGGCTCTTCCTTCTTTCATACATTCCCGCTACTGACTTCTTTGAAGAATCAGAAGAATCATCTGGAACATATATGGATTATAAAACAGAAAGAATAGAAATCTCCCCTAATCCAAATAGCATTACTGATTTAGGTTCTCCCATTATTACAGATAGTTCTGAATCATCACGTTCTGAAAATGCAGAATCTAGTATTGGAGTATTTACTCATTCAGGACTAATTCCTAGCATATATTTCTCTGAAGATCTTGCAACCACTAGATCAGATATTGTCTTAGTAATCATTGATGGAAACACTGGCTTATGGGATGCTAGAATGGAATTAATGGAAATAAACGGCTTAGAAATTCGTTCTACTATCCCTCCCTCGGGATATTTAGTTCAGGGAACAGAAGAACAACTCAATGAACTGAAGAATATTCAATCTGTTGAGTCTATACACCATGTGCCCGCTGGTTTAATGGTCCATTCTTCTCTTTATGAGGCTCCTGCAGATCAAAATCTAGTGGTTGAAATAACAGGATGGAAAAATTCTGATCTTGTACGTCAATTAGATGTTTTAGACAATAATTTACAAGATGTTGCAGAATCATGGCTGTCAGACTATTGGTCTCCAGATTCTGGTATTTTTTGGGGCGAAATAAATACAAATGATATTTCAGAAATTATCAAGAATCCATCTGTATCATACATAGCTCCCGTTCCAGTTCTTGAATTAATGAATAATGAGGCTAGAGGACATATGGGGATTGATACTGTAGAAAATTTCTTCATTACTGGTTTGAACGGTTCTGGTCAAAAAATAGCAGTTGGTGATTCAGGTTTAGATGATGATCATGGAGATTTTGCAGGTAGAATTTCAGGACTCGATTCTGTTACTCCCGGGGATTCTTCAACCGCAGATCTATCTGATGGTCACGGAACACATGTAGCATGTACTGTACTTGGTTCTGGAATGAGAAGTGGTGGAACTTACCAAGGCATTGCTCCTGAAGCAGATCTTTATTTCCAAGCAATGGAAGATGATGATACTGGCTCATTATATTCAATCGGTATCAATAGTATGTTGAATGAAGCTTACAATGCTGGTGCTCGACTGCATACTAATAGTTGGGGTTCTCCAACAGGTGGTGATTATACAACTTCATCTGAAGATGCTGATGACCGCGTCTCAACCTGGGATCAGTATTGGCAATATCAAGGGATGACTGTATTATTTGCAGCAGGTAATGAAAGAAATGATGGTATTTCTTCACCCGGGACTGCTAAAAACGTCATTACAATTGGTGGCCATGTGAATAGATACAATGGCGCACCTGATGATATGTATTATTGGAGCAGTCGAGGCCCTACTGATGATGGGCGAATCAAACCAGATCTAGTTGCCCCCGGAGATTATGTTCGTTCTTGTAAATCTCAAGAGGCAAGTAGCGCTTCAGGTTCTTGGAGTAATAATTGGTATCTTGAGTATAGTGGTACTTCTATGGCTACTCCTGCTACGGCTGGGGCCGCAGTTCTAGTCAGAGAATATTTGATGGAAGTTGCTTCAAGGCCTGCGCCTCAAGCTGCTTTGATTAAAGCACTATTAATACTAGGGGCGGAAGATATGGGTACTAGAAATATCCCAAATAATGATGAAGGATGGGGTCGTGTAAATCTTGTAAATACCCTAGTTCCTGATAGTGATGTAGGAATTTTTGTTGATGATCGATCTAGACTTTCGTCTGGCCAGATAAGTGATTATTCGTTTGAAATTACAAGGGCAGGAGAGCCACTGAAAGTGGTACTTGCTTGGTCTGATTATCCGGGTTCATCTTCCTCTTCGACGCAATTAAGAAATGATTTAGATTTAGAAATAACTAATCCAAACGGGCTCCTATACAAAGGCAATGTTTTCACTAACGGACAATCTGTTACTAATGGCCAAAAAGATTCGAAAAATAATGTCGAAGTAGTACTAGTGGATAATGCAATGATTGGTACATGGAGTGTGAAGGTGAAAGATTCATCTCACGGTGGAAGTAATTTCTATCAGTCATATTCTCTTGCAGTTAGGGGAGTCAATGTTAATGACTTAGATCCTGATCCTACTTTCGTATCAAATTCATTTGATTTATCAGTGCCGATTCCTCAAGTAGACGAAGAAGTAGAATTTTCAATTTCATTGATTAATCAAGGCGCTGGAAGTATTCCAGAACTTTCTGTTTTAGCTGCAGTGAATAGTGTAACAATTGACACGAAAACACTCAGTCTTTCACCTGGTGAATACGCTGAATTAACTTGGGATTGGACTCCTAATCAAGATGGGGAGAATATTATTTCATTTTACATCGATCCAAATGATGAAATTGAAGAAGTATCTGATTCTAATAATCAGCATATAGAAACGGTTATTGTCAGTGTCCCAGGAGTTAGGGTGACTAGTGAAAATCCTACGATGTTGATTGAAGGTACTACAGATAGCTCGACCACTTGGTCTCTTGAATTGTCCAATACAGCACTTTTTGAAACTAATGCTAGTATCGTAGTTTCGGAACCGGTCAGAATGCAAGACGGTGTCGAATTTGATTGGTTTTCATCATTTTCTAATAATACGTTTAATTTAATGCCGGCCGAATCAGCCTCAGTAGATTTGTCAGTAGTTCATCCCGCTCCACCTGAGCCGGGGCTTTATCGAATGATTGTGACAGGGACTGACATTGAAAATCAAATACAATCAGAATTTGAGATATATCTAGAAGTCCCTCTACTTTCTAATGCAGACATACTAATTCCTCCCGGGCAGGTAAAAGTAAATCCTCTAGTTTCAACTCCATTACAGATACAAGTTAAGAATGAAGGAAATGGACCCCAGACATACGATGTAGAATTAATTTCTCCATCCGGCTGGAGTCTTGGTTTAGATTCAATAGGATCTTTTGCGGGTTCATCTCATGGTTCAACAGGTTCTTTGGATAAAGGAGATACTAGAGTTATTGATATTACAATAAATCCGCCGGGCGCAATGATTCCTGCAGGGACCTTATTTTCTGGCTCAATTTCTATACATTCTAGAGTTAGCTCTGATTCTTGGTTTGAAGATATAACTATGGTAGTCGAAAATGTAGATGTTGTTACTCTAACTCCGACCTCTGATGGTGTAGAACGTGATGTCAATGCCGATGATACGTTAGAATGGGATGTTAATTTCAATAATCAAGGAAATCGAGATTTAGAATTGACTCCATATGTACTTTCTACCCCAAATGGTTGGTCTTTGACTGGTGCACAGAATTCATTTACTGTAGTGGCTGGACAGGAATTTAACTTACCTTTATCGCTTAACGGCAACGGTCTTGCTAAGAGTGGTGATTTAGAGATTAGATTTGTTACAGATGATGGTTTTACAATTGATTGGAATAGAACAATTGATGTAATTTCGGGGGCTGTACCTAGTATTAATTTCTTCCAAGTTGCTTTGCCTGATGGAACTTCTGCAAGCACACCATTGGGTGTTGATGCCCACCCTGTAGGTGGAATAGGATTTGACTTATTATGGCAGGTTTCTAACTACGGAACTATGACTTGGAGACCAACCGTTTCAATGGATTTACCTGATGAAGATTGGCAATATTCATGTTCCAGTGATCCAACTGTAATGGTTGATTCAACTGTTACAGTGATTTGTAATATTATCATACCTCTATCTGCTGAAGCAGGTTCTGAACCATCAATATCACTGATTTTAGACGGCGGCGGTATTGTATCAGAAAACACTATTTCGCTTAAAGTTGAAAGTATTTCTAGAGTTAGTTGGACAATAGCTCAACAATTTGATTCACCTCAAGGTTTTGATAACCGTCTCTCTTTGGAACTACAGAATATAGGTAATTCTGATATCTCCGAGATATTACAAGTAGATGCTCCTTCAGGTTGGAATGAATTGATTTTGGACAATCTATTTGTCAATTTAAGACCTGGAGAAACTAGGTCTGTTGAAATAGGTTATAATCCTTCAAAGAGTTCAGATGGAGTAATTACAGTTTCTCTATCAAATCCAGATGAGATTGAAGGTTCAACAATAGAAGTTCAGATTGATGTACTATCAAATGGTAGTTCAGATGAGATTAATATAACCAATATTCTTTTGATAATTCTGATACTTATTCTATTATCTGGGGGTATAGGCCTAGCCATGTTTATGCGGAGAGGTGGAGAAATTCAATCATTAATTCCTGATAAAGTGGTTAAAAAAATAGCCTCAGAGGAGGGAGAAGAAGTTTCCAGTGGAGTCCCTTGTTGGATTTGTAGTACAGATGTTGTTCTAGGCAAGGCCTGGGCATGTTTAGAATGCGGTGCTAGGTACCACATGGATGGACAGGTAAATGGTTGTAGTATCATAGAAATAGGGAATTGCCTACACTGTGATGCAGGTGTAGATCAATTAACAGAAGTATGAGAATCATATATTTTAGTACACGACAAGCACGAAGCCCTTAGAGGGAAGATTACCCCGGGTCAATCATGAAGAGAGCCGTTTCAACTCGCTTGGTTCTAATTTTATTGTTACTTTCTTTGATTCCACCCGTGGTGACTGCTGCAGTCGATGTTTCAATTTCAGCATCTCCAACTTCTCAAGAAGCCGACGCTGATAACCCTGCGGAATACGATATAACAGTATCAAATACAGGTGATGACGACATTACTGTCACTCTAACCACATCTCAGGCTACTGACTGTAATGGTTTCACTTCTAACGTTGAGCAAGTTAGTGGCACTATCGAATCTGGTTCTAGTGAAACAGTGATGCTCACAGTATCTGTGAATGAACAGGCAAGTGGCGAATGTGAAACGACAGTTACAGTTTCTGCATCAGGTACTACTCCGGGTCAACCAAAAACAGATGATGTAAAAGTCACTACAACTGCGGGTGATGGAGGATTATATTCAGTTACTCTGACAGTTGATGACCAAACCGTAACTTATGACGGTGAAGACGATGAGATAGTTTGGGAAGTCGATGTCGAGAACACTGGAGAACAGCAAGAAAATATACAACTGGAAATGAATTCTGATAATGATTGTGAATCCGATGAACTAGATGCAACTGTTAGTCCGTCGACAGTTCAGTTAGACTCCGGTGACTCGACAACTGTCGACGTAACAGTAGATTTACCTGATGGTTCATCAACAGAGGCTGGAATTCATTGTTTCATAATTAAGGCTACAGTAACAAACGATCTCAATGCTGCTGACCCAGCTGAAGATAATTTGACGCTGACTGTAAATATTCCAGAGGTAAAAGAATGTGATCCCTCATTACAATTCACTTCTATGAGCCTAAATCCTGGTGAAACAGGAAATAATAGATTTACCGTTGAAAACATTGGAAATACTGAATGGACAGTATCTGCAAAAGCAGTAGCAGATAATTTTGATGTTTCTGACTGGGTTGATTTCTCACCGCCATCAAATGCATTACTAGGTGAGAAAAATACTGCTGATGACCGACATACATTCGAGTTTCAGGTCACACCTGATGATTCAGTGGAAGCAAGTACTCAAGTACCAATAAAAATACAGGGAAGGTCAGGGACTGAGATCGGTTGTGAGAAGATAATGACATTAAATGTGGGGCAATCATATGATGCTTCGGCATCTCTAAGCCAATCTTCTGTTTCGAATGTTGAACCTGGCACTTCTAGATCAGTTACTATGACAATTACTAACGATGGCAATGGCGTCGACACTATCCAGGTTAATGCTGCAAATGTGCCTACTGGATGGCAAGTTTCCTTCTCACAATCATCTGTGACTCTTGCGAGTGGTAATCAAGGAAGTCTAACAATCGATGTCTCAGTACCAGAAGGTGCCGATGCAGGTTCAGATAGTATCACTTTCAATATAGGGCATGGAGGAGGCTCTACTCCTTACGATTCGAAAACTCTAACTGTTTCAGTAGCACAAGTTCATGATTTGACTTCCTCAATTATTTCAGATTCACAGAAAGGTAAATCTCAGCAAATAATTCGTTTCCCAATTGAAATCACAAACACTGGAAATGTCGATGACAATTTCAAGTTACAAGCATGTGATCCTAATGATATAACTGGATGCAATGATCCATTATGGGAGTCCTCATTTTCTAACTCTCAAGGTTCTACAATCACTCAGATAAATATAGGAACAGGAGTTACAAAAACTGTTTATCTCGATGTTACTATTGAGGGTGAAGAAAATGGAGATAGGGCATCAGTTTCGGCGGTAATAACTATTTTCGGAACTGAAAAGTCTTCATCTCATGAATTCACAATTTCTGTTTCAAACTTTAACTATGGTATGAGTATAACTCCTGTTAATCCGGGAGAAATTCCTGATGAATTACAGGTACAGCTTCCTCCAGGTGGTATGGGGGTTGTATCTTTTTGGGTTGAAAACATTGGTGATTTCCCAAACGGTGATAATGCAGTTATTACAGTTACAGGGATGGAATCAACTGTTCTACGAACTTTGAAAGTAAATGGCGTTACTACTGATGAGCCATTCCACGTTGATGTAGGTCCAGAGAATCGTGTTATGATAACACTCGATTTCGAAGTATTAGAAGGCGTCCAAAGTGGGGCTTCGGGAATGATCAAAGTTTCAGCGTCTTCAGAACTCAATGCAATAGAAAGAACTCATGTCGATTTATTAGTAGATGTAATCACTATTCATAATCTCCAATTCACTATTGAAGACGAAACTTCGAAGACCGTAACATACCCTGAAAAGGCAATTTTCACAATGTTTGTTACTAATTACGGCAATGTAGAAGAAACAGTTGTGATAGAGTCATCAGAAGCACTGAGATTCTGGTCAGTAAATGCTGTTGACGATGAATTTAAATTGGCACCTGGTGAAACAAAAGAAGTAGAAGTACGAGTAACTCCTCCTAATGATTTATTCCAAGACGATACCTATGATTTTACAATTATTGTAATGCCAAAAGGACTTCCTGTAGCGGGGCAACCTCTAGACCTATCTGTAACTGCTGAGATTCCAATAGGGATTTCTTTCCTTTCCGATGACATGGTTCAGATTATGGGTTGGGGAGGGATATTAATCGGCGGGCTGCTCGTCATTATTCTTTTCATTAGATCAAGAAAAGAGAGTCAAAGAATTATCAAAGCTCTTGAACTTGAATCTGAACGTTAACTGTTAACTTGAAACTCACTGTTAGGTTACACTTATTGCCCTAATTTTAGTGGGCGGCACTAACGGTCCCTAAGGGACCGGGTTGTGAGCCCTATGACATCAGTCTCTGAAGCCTATCTTGCACTAGCAGTAATGACTCTGGTTGGCATAGGATTTCCTGTAGGAAGTTTCGTCGCTTCGAGACTTCTCAGGCCTGTTGTTGATCCAAATAATCCGACCAAAACTCGTTCTTGGCTACTTCCTGGTTATGAGGTTGACCAATCACTGTATGTACGTCGTGAAAGTACCTATGAGTGCGGTTCAGCACCTGTTGGTGAAGCGCATATTAATTTCCACTTTCAGTATTATTGGTATGCGATAATATTCTTGGTTTTCGATATCGCCTTTATGTTCCTAGCATTTGGTGGCATAATATCTATTCAAGATGTTGACGTTACATCTAAGGCCGAAATTATGGGTGCTTTGACCACTATGTCAATATTCATTTTATTGATGGGTCTAGGTGTTTGGCACGTATTCAGGAAGAGAGGAAGAATTTACATTTGAGGGATTGTAATGGCAGATGATACACAAAATTATTCTATGTTTAGTAGTAGATTATTGGTTGATACAGTTGGAGATGTTACTGATGAAGCATTGAAAGCAAGTCGGCTGAAAGACGTGATCGGAGTTTTAGCAGGGCGTATTTTTAATTGGGGTCAAAGAAAATCTCTATTCCCATTACATCTAGGGATTAAATGCTGTGCGTTAGAAATGGCTGCCGCAGGTGCGAGCCGTTTTGATGCAGAGCGTTTTGGAGTTTTCTTTCGTTCCAGTCCAAGGCAATGTGATGTCTTGCTTGTAAATGGGCCTATTAGCAAGAAATTTGCTGATCCAATAGTCCGTCTTTGGGAGCAAATGCCTGAGCCAAAATGGTGTATAGCGATGGGTGAATGTGCTATTTCTGGAGGTCCTTATTTCCAATCTTACAACATCCTTGAAGGAGTTGATACAATAATTCCCGTCGATGTATACATCCCTGGGTGCCCTCCAAGACCAGAGGCTTTAATCGATGGTTTTGGTAAATTAAGGGAAAAAATAATCCGAATTGGAGCCATGCCAAGTCACTCAAGATTAGAAAGTGAAGCTCCAGTAATTATCGGAGATGCATGAGGGATTATTATGAGGATAGTTTCGGAAAAAGCACAGAAAGAGGCGGCAGAAAAGTTAGTATCCTCTTTGAATAAGATGGATGGTGTAGAATCGTCATTAGATGTTCGTACTAGTGGTACTCAGAACAGGCCTATCGTTAATGCGACAGTTTCTCCTGAAAGTTGGAGGAAGGTTGCTGAACAATTGAAGGAAAAACATTCAGTTGATCATTGTTCAATGATAACAGGTATTCATTGGCCAGAATCCTCTGATAAGACGTGGGAAGTCGTATATCACTTTTTGAGAACCGGAATTAAAGACCCAGTTATTGAGGATGGCTTAGTGATTCCAAATATTGTGGATTTCTCAAAAGTCAAAGGAAAGAATGTACCTTTAGAAATTCAAATAAGTATCAAAATCGGAGAGACCAGAACTCCTTCAGTTGCTAGTATACAAGATCTTTGGGTCGGAGCAGATTGGAATGAAAAAGAAACTTGGGATTTAGTAGGTATTGATTTCGAAGGACATGACGGAATGCGCAGAGTACTAAATCCACATGAATCTCCTGTAGGTTTCCATCCTCTTCAGAAACAACATAAATTACGTTATCATGGCTTTGAAGAAATGTATGACGATGCTCAAGGTTTCATGCGTAAACCAGTTGATTCTAGTAGGGTAAAGTAGGTGAAAAAATGGCAGAAATGTGGATTTCAATGGGGCCTCAGCATCCAATGACTCATGGTCTTTGGACTTTGAAAGTTAAAGTCGATGGAGAAACGGTTGTAGATACTGAACCTGATCTTGGTTACATCCATCGAGGTGTAGAAAAAATATGTGAATCTCGTGATTTCACACAAATTACTACTTACTGTGACAGACTATGCTATGCATCAGCAAATACCTGGTCTCATGCTTACATCTATGCTGCAGAAGACTTACTTGGAGTTGAAGTTCCAGAAAGAGCCGAGTATATTCGTCTAGTAGCAGTTGAAATTCAAAGGATAGCAAGCCATCTAATGTGGCTTGGTGCTTATGGACCTGACATCGGAAACCTGAGTGTAATGGTTTGGTGTCTACGTGAAAGAGAGATGATGATGGATTTGTTACAAGAATTAGGTGGATCTAGAATGCACTATAATTTCCCTCGTATAGGTGGTGTCAAAAGAGATTTACCTCATGGTTTTGCTCTTAGAGCAAGACACAAATTGAAATTATTCTTGGATAGAATCCAAGAATATGAAGCGCTTTTCGATGAGTCGACTGTATTCCTAATTCGTAGCCAAGGAGTGGGCTATGCTAAACCTGAAGAAATGATTAATCACGGAGTCTCAGGTCCTAATATTCGTGCAGCAGGAGTTAATCACGACATTCGTACATCTCACCCGTATTCAGTTTACTCTGAGCTAGATTGGGAGCCAGCAGTGGAACGTTCTTCGATAAAGGGTGCAGATTGTTATGATAGGTACAGGATTAGAGTTGAAGAAATGCGTCAAAGTGCAAATTTAGTTTTACAAGCATTAGACAAGATTCCTGGTGGTGCAGAAACATATCACGAGCCAGGAGATCCAAAAATAATTGGTAAGGCACCAACTCGTGCCCCAGAAGGGACATCTGGTTCACATCATTTTGAAGATAGTAGAGGTGAATCAATGTTCTACATTGCCGGTGGAGGAGAAGGCCGTGGTAAAATGCCTTATCGTGTATCAATTCGTTCTCCGATGTTCATTACTATTCCATATGCTTCAAAATGTATGATTGGATACAAGGTAGCAGATATTCCTGCAATTATGGGTTCATTCGACCCCTGTATTGGTGAAACAGATAGGTGAAGTGAGAAATATGGCAAGCAGCGATTGGTTAGATGTTCGTGGTTGGACAGAGTCGTTCATAGGTTGGTCAATGGACAAAACTCATGATGTTCTTCCTTCAAATGATATAGATCTAGAATTTTCTATTACAAGGCCGAGATGGTTTCTCGAAGAACCAATTGTTATCGGTTCTGAAATAAATCTCCAGTCAGGTTTTGCAGATATACAACCTTCATTAGAAGCATTTTTCGTTTCGACGATTATGTGTACGGTAGTTTTCGCTACAATGATGTTGACTTTGATGGTTGTTCCTTACATCGAGAGGAAGTTCATAGGTCGTTTAATGGATAGAATTGGAGCTACTACATCCTTGAGAAGTTTGTGGATTGGAGAGGGGCCTTCTACTGCTGGAGATTGGTGGAATAAATTACCAATGGGGATGGGAGTCCCTATAGGTATGCTGAATAAGAGTTTGAATTCTTCCTTCGGAAATAGCCATCACTTAGAAACAATTGATAGGGTTGGAAACCGAGGATATCATGGAATCTGGTTCTTATTCCCGGGTTTCTTCCAAGCATTAGCAGACTTCATGAAGTTCGCCACCAAAGAACACTTAATTCCAGAAAAGGCCGATAAATTAGTTTTCGAAGTGGCTCCCGTAATTATAATTGCGACAACTATAATGTGTTATGCATTCATCCCATTTGGTCCACATATTTGGGCCGCTAATCCTGATCTTTCCTTATTATTCCTGATGGCTATTTTCGGAGTTGCTCCTCTTGGAGTATTCTTCGCTGGTTGGGCATCAAACAACAAATATACATTGATTGGTGGAATGCGCTCAGCAGCACAATTGACTGCTTATGAAATACCTCTACTGATAACAGTGCTTTCGATTGCGGTAATTAGTGGTTCTTTCAATATCCTTGAAATTGTAGACTTCCAGATTGAAACTTCTGATACTTGGAATCTATTTATGCTTCCATTAGGTGCTGCGCTTTTCTTGATTACAATGATTGCAGAGGTTGAGAGAATTCCATTCGATATGCCTGAAGCAGAAGCGGAGCTTGTAGAAGGATGGTGGACCGAGTATGGAGGAATTCGTTGGGGACTAATGTTCGCTGTAGAAATGATGAGGGCTTATGCTGCTTGTATTCTATTTGCTATGTTTTTCCTTGGCGGATGGGAATTTCCATTCCAAGATACACTTTCTGGAATACCAGTGATTGGCACTATCGTTAATTTAATTCCTGGTTTAGTAATTGTCTTACTCAAAGCATGGCTGCTCTTCGCCTTCTTTGTTTGGGTCCGTGCATCTTTACACAGAATTAGAACAGATCAGATTTTGGAATTCGGCTGGAGATATTTGCTCCCTCTATCTATCTTAAATCTCGCAATTGCAATGTATTTGCGTTTAGAAGTCTGGACAGGTACAAGTTGGCCAATTTGGGTTCCTCCGGTGATTACAGTTCTAGGTATCATTCTGTTTGTCGTTTATGCAATAGATGAAGACAAAGATGCATTAGAGTATTCAAGAAGGCCATACAATACTCAAACATTGGATAAAGCATATCCAGGAAGTAGAAGAGATTAGGAGGTGAAAAAATGGATTATAATACAGGACACCCTCACGCAACACCAAATTTTAGAAATTTAGTAATCAAACCTATGTGGATTACTTTGAAGACAGCACTCAGGACAGTCCCATATATCGGTAAAGCAAAATTCCTGAAAAATAATTATCATGGACAGAGAGCAAATCTGACCGATGAATTTACTTTGGAAAGAATTGGCGATAATCATCCTTCTTCTGGACAAATATATGCTGCGGATAGAGAATCATCTCCGGCTCTTCCTTTCTTAGAAAGGCCGGTCACCATCATGTATCCGTATGAAAGACTTGAGGATATGGAGCCCTGGCTTTTCGTTCCAGGGAACTACAATGGAAGGATAGGAATCGTTTGGGAAACTTGTACTGCATGTAAGGCGTGTGTGAAAGCTTGCCCTAATGATTGCCTTCACATGACTTCAGAAACTAGAGTCAATGTCCTTGATACAACCGATGAAGGAGATGAATGGCATGGACTTGGTAGTGAATTAGAATCTGGCGGTTTAGCAGCTAGAAGAAAAGAAACCTTTGATGAAATCGAGGACTTTGATTTAATGCATGAGCATACTGCACCTCCACAACAATATGATTTCGCAGAGGTCATTGATATTAGTGGAGACAAAGCAACAGTCCGATGGCAAGACGGTTCTGGTATTGAGTCTGTTGAAATGTCCTCTCTAAAGCCAGCAGAAGTGGATATTGTTTCAGGTCGAATCGATATTGGAAGATGTATGTTCTGTGGTTTGTGTGCAGAAGCATGTCCTTTCGAGTCATTCTTTATGTCAAATGAATATGATGGAATGTCAGGATATACTAGAGAAGATCTTTGGTTTGACGCAGATCGAACTAGATTACTTCCGGTTGTACACCAAGAAAGAGTAGATATGGAATTGGCTAAGAGGGCTCAGAAAGAGAAAGCTAAGCGTGAGAAGAAAGCAGCTAAAGCGGCTGCAGCTGCTAAATCGGAGGCATGATTTTTATGGCAATAGATTTTGAAGCAATTGTTTTTGTAATTCTTTCCGCTGCTGCAATTATTGGTGCTCTTGGGTGTGTTTACGCTAGAAGAGTAGCTCATTCACTCCTCTCACTTATGCTTACATTTTTGGCAGTTGCTGGAGTCATGGTAATGGCATCAGCAGAAATGCTAGCAGCAATACAAATTTTAGTTTATCTTGGTTCTGTAATGCTTGTAGTTCAATTCGGTGTAATGCTTACCCGTCGTCAAATTCAAGAAGGTGATATTCAATGAAAGCACTTTCGGCATTAACAAAAATAGGGTTATTTTCCTTCATTTTGGTAATGCTAAACGAAGTAATGTCACATTCAATGTGGGGGGTATCGTCATCTACTCCGCCTACAACAATTGATTTCGCACTTTCACTATACGGTGATGAGTGGGCTATTGCAACCGTGATTCTGGGTGCTTTGTTAGCCATGGCAATGGTCGGGGCTTCTTACCTTGTCCGTGATGAAAGACTAATCAATCTGATTTGGGATATGGGGGGTGAAGAGTCATGATAGATCCAAGCTGGATATCTGGACTTGGAGTTATCCTCTTTGGAATAGGTCTTTTAGGTGCTTTTACAAGAAAAAATGCCATTATTGTCTTGATGTGCATTGAAGTAATGTTGAATGCTGCAAACCTAAACTTTGTAGCTGGGGCGTCACATTATGGAGACGTTGATGGATGGGTTTTCACTGCTATAGCAATAGCAATTGCAGCAGCAGAAGTTGCAATTGGTTTAGCGATTTTACTTTCCTTATACAGTACGCAGGAGACAATTTCTCTTGATGAAGCTAATATTTTGAGGAACTGAGGTGATTTAGATGGGTGAAACAAAAAATGAGTATCGTCTTCTTCTACCGCTATTGCCGTTTTTAGCCATAGTTCCTTACTTGGCTTTACAAGGTGAAAATACTTCTACCGATTTTGCTTGGATGATTGTAGTAGCTCCATTTATTGCTTTCCCGATTATTCTTATTACCGGGCAAGTGTATAATAAAAATGAAACTTGGAAAAATACATTTAAGGAAGGGGGAATTTTAGGATTAGCAGCGCTTCTAGTATCTTTATCTACTACAATTTGGATTATCTATGATTATCTATTAGGTAGCGCAAATATTCAAAATAATGATGTTACAAGTTGGTTAGAGTGGATATCTTTTGATATTCTTCAATCAGATTACACAATGGCACAGAATCGAGTACTTGGTGTAGGTGTTTGGGTCGACTCTCTGACATTGATGCTTCTATTTGTAGCGACATTCTTGTGCTTCTTGATTTGTTGGTTCGCTATCGGCTACATGACTACAGATCCAATAAATGAGGATAGTAATCATCGTTTCTTTGCTGAGTTCGTTCTGTTCAGTCTGGGGATGTTTGGTATGGTACTTGCTGATAACTTCCTTTGGTTGTTCATTTTTTGGGAGGTTATGGGGTTATGTTCGTATCTTTTGATAGGGTTCTATTATTGGAAAGAAAGTGCAGCTTATGCGGCTAAGAAGGCATTTTTGACTACAAGAGTTGGCGATGTTTTCCTAATGGTTGGATTATTTATTCTGTATGACATTTATGGTTCTCTGGATTTCGCAGTTGTTTTTGATGACCCTTCAACAGGTATTGGTGGTGCGGTAGTAGATTCTGGAGAACTATTTTGGGCTTTGATGATGTTATTCATTGGAGCAGTTGGTAAAAGTGCTCAGTTCCCATTACATGTATGGTTACCTGACGCAATGGAAGGTCCAACCCCTGTATCAGCATTAATTCACGCAGCTACAATGGTAAATGCTGGGTTATATTTGGTTGCAAGGTTAATGCCATTTGTCGATGTTCACCATCATGGTGTTTCAGGATTAGAAGACTTTGGATTGATAGTAGCCTGGATAGGAGGCATTACAGCATTTATGGCCGCATCTATTGCTTTTGTTCAGAATGATATCAAGAAGGTATTAGCATACTCTACAATGTCTCAATTGGCGTACATATTTACTGGTTTAGGTTCAGCACTTTATTTCTTAAATATAGACGAATATTATGCAGGATATTTTGTTCTTGGAGCCTCTCTTTTCCATCTTTTCAATCATGCAATGGCAAAAGGGATGCTGTTCATGGCAAGCGGTTCTGTAATTCATGAAGTTCATCATGCTCATGATCATCTCCATCATGGCTCAGACCATGGAGATCATGATTTTGACCCTCAAGATATGAGAAATATGGGCGGATTAGCATCTAAATTGCCTATTACCGCTACTGCTATGATGTTCGGCTCTATGTCAATTATTGGGATACCTCTGATAGGTGGTTTTTGGTCTAAAGAGGGAATAATTGCAAAAACATGGTCTGCATATTTCCATGGTGAAACTTTGATGCTTGGTCCTGCTTTACTAATCCTTGCAACCGCTGGAATGACCGGGTTCTATATGTCTAGAATGTGGTTCATGACCTTTGCTGGTGAGCCCAAGAGTGAAGTTGTTGACCACGTACATGAATCAACTCCTTGGATTAAGGAACCACTAATTATCCTTACAGTTATCACTGCTATTGGCGGCTTTGCATTAGCAGTTCTAGGAATAGTTGACTTCCTTTCAAACAAGTCGGATAATCTTTCTTTACATGGTCAAACTCTGCTCGATCAAATAATCTATGAATTAGAGCATGCATTTTTACCAGAAGATATGAAACTTCGTCTTGTAGGTTGGGTAACAATATTCCTTTCTTTCATTGTCGGGCCTATTATGGCTTCAAGAGTACACGGAGGTAGACTGAAAGAAGGTGAGAAAGCTAATTTCCTTGTTGGATGGTTAGTAAATCTCTCGAGTAAGTTTGGTAAACAGGATGTTTCATGGTTAGCAGAATCACAATTGTCCGAGGCTTTGGATAAAAGACTTTATTTCGATGATTTGTATGAAGGTGTATTAGCACGTACAGTGATTCCATTTGCAGATTTTACTGCATGGTTCGATAGAAATATAATTGATGGTATTGTCAAACAAATAGAATCAAAATCAGTACTTGGGTCATTTGAGATACGTAAGTTTACCACTGGAAGTGCTCGTGATTATATCTTAATGGCAACCGTAGGTGCTCTCTTTATATTCGTATTGTTAATGGGGGTGAGTTCTTGAGTGATCCTTTAACAATTCTAACATTAACTCCAATTGGAGTTGGTTTGTTATTACTTATTTTACCTCAGTTATTACCTGGAAACTTAGCCTCATCAATACGTAAATTTTCTCGTAATGTTAGTTTCGGTGTTTCAATGGCATTATTTGCATTTGCAACATATCTTTCATTCACTACTTTTGGCGGTATCGATTGGCTTGGCATCAATATGGGTGAATACGAGTTAATGAATAATGAACCAGTTACTCTAATCTCATCAATTGGTGTATCTTGGATTGTTGGTGTTGATGCACTTTCACTCCCAATGGTTTGGCTAACAGCTCTATTAATTCCTCTATCTATGTTGGTAGAATGGGATGCTAAAGAAGGTCATATTTTCCATCCATTGATACTTGTTATGGAAGGTGCTTTACTAGGCGTTTTCGTAGTTTTAGATTTGTTTGTATTCTATATATTCTGGGAAATGACCCTGATACCGATGTTCTTTTTGATACTAGTTTGGGGCGGTGAAGATAGAAAATATGCTTCTATGAAGTTCTTCATCTACACGTTCACTGCTAGCGTAATAATGCTGGTTGGAATTTTAATAATGTATTTCCATACTGGAGACGTATCTGGAGTATCAGGAACATTAACGCATCATCACTTTAGTCTAGTAGAAATGAATACTGAAATGATTCAATCTGAGGGCCTCAGACATTTGGTTTGGATTTTGTTATTAATCGGATTTGCAACAAAAATGCCTAGCGTACCAGTTCACACTTGGCTTCCTGACGCTCACGTTCAGGCTCCGACTGCAGGCTCTATGTTATTGGCGGGTGTAATGCTGAAAATGGGAGCATATGGCTTTTTGAGAGTTGCAGTATCATTATTCCCTGAGTCAACAGTTGTTTTCACGCCAATTCTAATTTTCCTTGGTATGGCAAGTTTAGTCTATGGTGCTTGGGTGTGCATGGGACAGACTAATTTGAAAAGAATGGTTGCTTATTCATCAGTTTCTCACATGGGATTAATTTTCTTAGGTATCGCTACCATGCAACCTTTGGGTATTGCTGGAGCTTTATTCATGATGTTTGCTCATGGTATTATTAGCCCTCTGTTGTTCGCAGTTGCGGGTGCTTTCAAACATCATTATCATACTTTAGAAATAGGATCAATGAGAGGAATTGCGCACCATTCTCCATATTTAGCCGCTCATATGATGCTTGGTTGGATGGGGAGTTTAGGGCTCCCATTACTAGCAGGTTTCGTCGCTGAAGTAGCTATACTGATTGCTTTCTGGATGAGCTTTGGCTGGCTAGTTCTTCTACCTGCATTAACGTTAATTATTACTGCAGTATATTATCTAACATCTATGCAGAAGACTATTTTCGAATCAAATGATAGACACCATGGTATACTTCCAGAGTCACTACATGATGAAGAACCCAGAGACATTACTTGGAATGAAAATACTAGTATGTTCATACTAGGAATTCTCACCATTGTCTTTGGAATATTACCATTCATATTCTTTGATATGATGTCTGATTGGTCAACTGAGTTTGTTCGAGAAGTGTTACTTAATCATCTGATTGAGCAGGGGGTGAAACCATGAATCTTCCAATTAATTCTTCTGAAGCGGAATTAATTATTCCTGAATTAATCATGTTATTCGGTTTAGTTGCAATTATTCTTATTCCTAATTTAGGTAAAGCAAATTTCCGAATACCACTAACAAGAATTCATGTTCCAGTTTTCATTGGAGGAAGTCGCTTCAAGAGTACTAATAATCCTAAATTACCAAATCAGATATCATTAATTATCTTCATATCTGCTTTATTCTTTGGACTTATTCAGAATTCTTATGGAGCAATAGGAGAAACACTAGAGGTTACACAATTCAGTCGTTTATTCTCTTTGATTTTCATTGCTGCACTACTTCTTGCTACGATTGCAACTACACATAGACTCCCTGCTAGAGTTAACGTAAAGCCACCCAATGATAACGATAGCGAGAATATTTCTATTAAGAAAATAGATGCCTTAATCGATAATCGTCGCCAAGTCGATTTCCATATTATTCTGATTATGGTTGGTCTTGGTATGAGTCTAATGTCAATGGCTACACATCTATTTATGCTATTCGTTTGTATTGAATTGGCATCTTTATCTTCGTATATCCTTGTTGCTTTCCATAAGGAAAGTAAGATAGGTGGCGAAGCAGGAATGAAGTATTTCATCGTAGGCTCAGTTGCTTCAGCAGTCGGAATTTATGGCATGTCTCTTCTCTATCTATGGAGTGGTGACCTCTCATTAGATGCTTTAGCAATGAAGTGGTCTGAATCAGAATCAGTTGATCCTCTCGCCGGCATCGCAGTCGGTTTGATGTTGGTTGCATTTGGGTTCAAAGTAGGGGCAGCGCCTTTCCATCTTGCGGCTCCTGATGCTTATTCTGGGGCCTCCTCGCCTGTTGCAGGTTTACTAGCCACAGCTTCGAAAGCTATGGGATTCGTTGCTCTAATGAGAATCTTGGTATCGGTTACAATGCCTATTGAAGGCGAAGCGTTCTGGTACACTGCTATTGCTGTAATTGCAGTTGTCACTATGACATGGGGTAACTTAGCTGCTTTAACTAGTAGTAATCCAAAGAGAATGTTGGCTTACTCCAGTGTTTCACATGCAGGATACATGTTAGCGGGTCTTGCTGCTATTGGTAGTGGACTAGGCTCCGAAGAAGCAATTGAACTTGTATTAACAGCTATAGTATTCCATCTTGCTGTACTAGTAATTTTCAAGTTTGGAGCATTCTTGGTATTATCTCTTCTGGAAACAGAAGGAAGAAGTCATAGATTGGAAGATCTACACGGACTTGCACGTAGAGACCCACTAGTTGCTGGTTCTATGTTCTTATTCATGTTGTCATTAGCAGGTGTTCCACCGTTGTCAGGATTTTTGTCGAAGTTTTTGATGATTAATGGAATAGTAAATATCTCTGCTGGCACAGGCTCATCAGATGCATCATCAGTTATCGATTGGTTAACTAGTGTTGAACCAGTATTTTGGTTGGCCTTTGCAATTGTAATAAATTCCGCCCTATCAATGTTTTATTATCTAAGAATTGGATTAGTTATGTTCTTTGAAGAACCAGAGGATAGTAGAACTTTGAAAGATGCCTTTAGCCTAAGGTTGGCAATTGTAGTTTGTGCAATTCTAACCGTGATTGTTGGAATCGGTCCATTAAGCGACTCGTTATTAGAAATGGTTGCTGAGGCTATAAATTCCTTTGTTTCTAACTGAGTGCCAAGGCTCAACTTCACATAGGTGACGCTAGACGGATAGTCATGGCTCGTAGAGAGGAGAAGGTTGACGCTGAGCTTTTAGCAAGGTTAGAATCTGGTAGTGGTGACAAAATTAGAGTTCCTCTGCCAAATCGCAAAGTCAATGAAATGTTCGCCATTGCAGATCAGATTTTAGGTGGTAGAAGAGTAAGGGCTGTCTGTGAAGACGGAGACAGTCGTCTAGCCCGGATACCTGGAAAAATGCGTCGTAGACAATGGGTCCGAGAAGGCGATTTGATAGTTGTTCAACCATGGGATTTTCAGGATGAAAAGGCTAATGTAGTGATGAGATATA
>Ga0222715_10001694_pt1 | contig 20939 bp, 29 predicted proteins | sample C33_9DmetaG_FD_165056 | JGI IMG/M metagenome (GOLD analysis project Ga0222715, IMG submission 165056) | Estuarine water microbial communities from San Francisco Bay, California, United States - C33_9D | ecosystem: Environmental > Aquatic > Marine > Unclassified | place: USA: California... | reverse complement strand
AAAAACAAATGGAGACTAAATGGCTACATGTAGACTAGTAATCGAAGATGAAGTAAACATCAAGATAGAAGGACTAGAAGTTGATGTACGAAGGAAGCTGGCGAATGCTCTCAAGTTTGAAGTGCCCTATGCTCGATACATGCCACAATACAAACTTGGTCGATGGGATGGAAAAGTTGCTTTCTTTGGCATTGGCGGCACTGGCTATGTTAATCATCTTGACACTATTAGTCAAGTGCTACAAAAAAATAATGTACAAATAGTAGACATTGATGATCGTCGACATCCAGTTAAATTAGACTTTACACCAGTTACAGAAACATACTGGAAAGACCAAGGCGTTGTATGGCCAGAAGGTCATCCAGCAGAAGGCGAAGATATTATTCTACGTGACTATCAAGTAGAAGCAATTAATAATTTTTTGAATAATCCACAGAGCTTGCAACAGATTGCTACTGGTGCAGGTAAAACTATTACCACAGCAACGCTGTCACACATAACTGAACCGTATGGTAGAAGTCTTGTGATTGTTCCTAACAAATCGTTAGTAGAACAAACAGAAGAGGACTATATTAACTGCGGTCTCGATGTAGGGGTGTACTTCGGCGACAGAAAGATGTTAGGTAAGACTCACACAATATGCACTTGGCAGAGTTTGAACATACTCGACAAGAAGCAAAAGGACGGAACAGCAGTGTTATCACTTGCAGAGTTCTTGGAAGGTGTAAGCACTATTATTGTCGACGAAGTACACCAAGCTAAAGCAGAAGTTCTCAAGAACCTGCTCACACGCAACCTACGTAATGCACCCATTCGTTGGGGACTAACTGGTACAGTACCTAAAGAGAAGTTTGAGTTTGAATCAATACACGCTTCGTTAGGTCCTGTAATTGGTAACATTAGCGCAAAGGAATTACAAGACAAAGGTGTGCTATCAGCATGTCATGTTAATGTAGTACAATTAATTGATACAGTAGCACACAGCGGGTATCAAGAAGAATTAAAATATCTTGTTAACAATCCAGCAAGAATAGAATATATAGGCAAATTATTAAACACAGTAAAAGAATCAGGCAATACATTAATACTAGTAGATAGAATTAGCGCAGGCGAAATGCTTGCTGAACTTATACCAGGCAGCACATTTGTAAGCGGTGCTGTTAAAAACAAAGACAGGAAAGAAACATATGATACAATCCGTGAAGGAACTAATGAGGTTATTATCGCAACCTATGGAGTTGCTGCCGTGGGTCTTAACATTCCTCGTATCTTTAACTTGGTTCTGCTGGAGCCTGGCAAGTCATTTGTGAGAGTAATTCAATCTATCGGTAGAGGCGTAAGAAAGGCAAAGGATAAAGACTTCGTACAAATATGGGACTTGACATCTACTTGCAAGTTTGCGAAGCGGCACCTAACTCAACGTAAAAAGTTTTACAAAGAGGCGCAGTATCCATTTACTATTGAAAAAGTTGATTGGAACTAAAATGAGAATAATGACACTTGAAAACAAAAGTTTTCTATTAAATTCCTTGCCTGAAGTAATCGAAGATGATTTAAGATTTGCAGTGCTTGATAACAGCAACCCACAAGATCCGGATTTCTTTTTTAATCCACTGATCTTTTTAGAAAGTTTTAATTCACCAGCTATAGTAATGGAAATCGGCGGCAACGAAATTACTATGCCGTTAGATTGGTGCCTAGCCGTTGGATGTAGTCAAAGCGGCAGTGACTTAGAAGTTCTACCATTAACAAGTTTAAACGAAAGAGGCTTTGAAGCATTTTTGTTTAATCCGTTAACTGGTACACATCCACGCTTTGCTAAAATTGAAATTACTAATTTTTACAATGATGTAAAATGGTTCTTTCCAAAGATGCGCAACGGACATTTGTTAAGTGTTCCAATCTTTGATGGAGACAATCCTGACTGTGCATATTTTGTAAAAGACATTAATCGACAAAGTGAAATTGTTGATTACGGAAAATTATTATAGGAGAATAAAATGAAAGCAGGAAAAATTTGGGGACAAACAGAACTGATCCACGCTAACGGTGTATTAGAGTTTCACCGTATTGAATACAAAGCAGGATACAAATGTTCTGAACATGAACACCAATTTAAATGGAATGGCTTTTATGTAGAATCAGGAAAAATGATTGTACGTGTTTGGCAAGAAGATCAAGGATTGTTAGACGAAACTATTCTTGAAGCAGGCGACTTTACACAAGTTAAGCCTGGCAAAATCCACCAGTTTGAAGGTCTCGAAGACGGTGTTGCATTTGAATTGTATTGGGCGGAGTTCAATCACGATGATATTGTAAGACGTACAAGTGGCACTGAGGTTTGAATTTGTAACAACAATGGACCAGCATTATTACGATAATGTTGGTCAATATATGTTGAAAAGTTTTTTAAAATATTCTCCAAGCAATTGTAGAATAAATGTTTATGCTGAAAATGTAAACTCAAAGTTTACAAAAACAGACAAACTTAAAGTGTATGACTGGAATCATGTAATTTACTCACAATGGACACAATTTAAATCTACTGTGCAAAAAGAAATAAAGTTTGCAAAAAAAGGTTTAACATTTATACATGCACTTGAGAACATAGACACTGATTATTTAATTTGGTCAGATGCAGACATAATGTATCTTAAAGAATTTAACACAACATTAATTACAGACTTATGTCCAAAAAAATATTGTATAGCATTGTTTAGTCATGATTATCTCGGAGAAAGTTATAGTGCTGAATCAGGATTTGTAATTGTAAATAAAAATCACAAACATTTTAGTCAATTTTTAAATACATATAAAAACGCATATATTAACAAGCCAGATGAAATTAAAAAATGGTACGACGGTCAAGTTTGTATGTATGCTGCTAGTCATTTTAAATATAACGATTTATCTAAACTAAGCACAGACAAAAATACACATACACCGTTGAATAAATGTTTTTTAAATGAATATATGTTACACGAAAAAGGTCCAACTAAAAAACGGTTGCCGCCTGCATACTTTGAAAGTTTTAAATGACAATAGCAATATTTGGAGATAGTTACGGACTTGGATACGGCAATGGCTGGCCATCTCTAATAGGTGATGTAACTAATTATAGTATTGGCGGTAGTAGTTTTGATTATTCTTATTTTCAATTTTTAAATAATCATCATAAGCATGATACTATTATATTTGTAGTTACTAGTACTACACGAGGTAGTATTTTTACTACTAAAAATAATACCCCCATGCATTTGGCATTTTATCAAAATACTAATTATCCAGATCTAAAAGATATGAATAAAGATGCAAACTGTTTATTTGATTCTCGTTTAACAAAAACAATAAAAAACGAAGTACAAAAAAATATATATTACGATAGCAATATCATTTATCATACAGCATACTTAGATAGTATTAAATATCAACGCCCTGATGCACATATTATTTTTGCATTTGATTTTCTCGATCGTACTAATGGTAGTATGATTAATATAAGCAAACTTGACTGGCAAGCATTAGGATTAAAAGAAGATGATGACCATCGTTTTTGCCACATGAGTCCTCAACAGAATAAAGAATTTGCTAATTACATGCAACAACATATAAACGGCGAAATTGATATTCATACTACAATGACATCGCCGCAAGAGTTTTATACAACTAGTAATAGTAAGGAAGAAGCAGGTTGGAAGTAATAGTAACAGGACACAAAGGATTCATAGGCAACCACTTTTATAATTATATAAAAGATACGTACAACGTAACGGGCTATGATCAAAAAGATAGTAATAGTAAAAATCTAAGATACTCAGGTGTAACTAGTTCAATGCCCGATACAGATGTTGTAGTACACTTAGCAGCAACTAATGGTACAAGACTTTTTTATCAAAATCCTACAGATGTTTGTATTAATAATACGCTGCCTACTATTAACTTAATTGAACGTTACCGAAATACTGATACCAAGTTTGTATTTGCCAGCACATGTGAAATATTTAACAGCACAATAGACAACAGTTACTATCATGTACCTACCGACGAAGCAGTACCGATTATGTACAACGACATTACTAATCCACGTTGGAGTTATAGTATACCAAAAGCACTAGGCGAAAATCTAGTTGCTAATAGCGGACTTGAGTATCTCATCATACGTTACTTTAATGTATACGGCCCGGGACAAATTGATCACTTTATAAATGAGTTTGTAGAACGTTGCAAGCAAGGCGAATATTATATCAAAGGTAACGACACACGTAGTTTTTGTTATGTCGACGATGCTGTGCGTATGACAGATATACTAATACAAACTGCTAGTAATCAAACAGTAAATGTAGGACATGATATTGAGACACGTATAAGTGTTGTAGCAAAACTAATTATGGGCTACATGGGCATCAACCCTGATAGATTAGAAATACGTCCTGGACCAGTTGGAAGTGCTACACGTAGATGTCCTGATACTACGCTAGTACAAACACTTACAGGATTCACAGATTATACACCTTTGGAAATAGGGTTAAGAAAAACAGTAGAGAGTTTATTATGAAACTAGGAATTATCGGAATGGGCGTTGTTGGAAACGCCAATGCAACAGGGTTTAGATTATTAGAACATGAAGTTGTAGAACATGATATTAAGTTTGATACCGAAATATCAGATCTAAAAGATACTGAAGTAGTATTCATGTGTTTGCCAACACCTGAAACAAACGGAGCGTGTGATACTAGTGTAATCGAAAGTGTATTGCAAGAACTTGTTGATATAAAGTATCAAGGCGTTGCATGTATACGTAGCACAGTTGAACCTGGGTTTACTACACGTATGATAGATAAACATCAAACACTAACTATCTGTTGCGCTCCAGAGTTTTTACGTGAACGAGCAGCAGCAGATGACTTTATCAACAATCACGAGCTACTTGCAATTGGTACCGACGATCCGTATGTATATAAAAAGATTGTAGAAGCACATGGACATTTACCTAAGTCTATAAAGCAATTAGCACCTACCGAAGCTGAAATATTAAAATACTTTAACAATTCTTACGCTGCATTACGTATTGTTTTTGCAAACGTATTTTATGAATTGTGTGAAAAGTTTGACTGTGATTATTCACAAGTTAAAGATGCGTATGTGCAAACTGGAAAAACAAAAAACCTATATCTTGATGTAAACAAACGACTTCGTGGATACGGAGGTATGTGTTTGCCTAAAGATGTTGCAGCACTTGCTCATACATTACAGGAAAATGAACTAAACTTTGATCTTATTGAAAGTCTCAAAAATGACAATGAAAAATTTAAAACAACAACTTTTAGTGGTATGCGTAAATGATAATTGATACACCTAATAAAACTGAACTAGCACACGAAGCATTGATATACGAACGTGCTAATGGTGTAGTATATGCTAGATTTAGAGACGAGCCCAAAAAGAACATATACAACGGACGCTGGGTGATAGGAGGAGATCCAGAAGCAGTAAATGAAGCACTTGGTATTGTAAGTTATGATCAATGGAAAGAATTATTTGCGTTAGCTGATAGTTATCCTACACTAAGAAAACAACTTGACAAAACACTCAATCTGTATTATATTATAAAAGATGGAGAGTAAAATGAGAATTATAGCAGGACCATGTCAACACGAATCGTTGCCACAAAGTTTAGAAATTGCTCGAGAATGTAAACGTGTATGCGATAGACTTGGTATTGAATACTACTTCAAAGCAAGTTATGATAAAGCCAACCGTTCGAGTATGCAAGGCAAACGTGGTATGGGCATGGCAGCAACACTAACGGACTTCTTAGCACTTAAAGTAGAATTAGGTGTAAAGACACTAACTGATGTACATGACTATGTACAGGTTGCACGTATCGAAAGAGAATTTAAAGATGCAGTTGACGTTTATCAGATACCTGCATTTTTATGTAGACAGACAGACTTAATTAAAGCTGCGTGTGCTACAGATAAAATTGTTAATATTAAAAAAGGTCAGTTCATGGCACCTTGGGATATGAAAGGTGTACTAAGTAAAACTGAAGATGCAAAAGAAGTTTGGATAACAGAAAGAGGTACTAGTTTTGGATATAATACTTTGGTCGTTGATTATACTGGGCTCCAGTATATGCTTGAGCATTACGATGTACCTTGCGTTTTTGACGTTACCCACGCTGTCCAAAAGCCAGGAGGCAATGGGGAATCAAGTGGCGGTAATCGTGATTATGTGCCAGGTCTTGCTCGTGCTGCCTCTGCTTTGGGCATTAATGACTTCTTTATAGAAGTACACGCTGATCCAGACAATGCACCTAGTGACGGACCTAATATGCTTAAACTAGAAAACTTTGAGGAGGTGGTACGTGACATCGTCAGCTATTCTTATACCCGCTAGATACGGTAGCACACGCTTCCCTGGGAAACCTTTGGCACTGTTAGATGGTGTTCCTATGATAAAGCGTGTGTATGACGCTTGTATAGCGTCTAAGATACCAACATACGTGCTTACTGATAACCAAGACATATACAATGTAATTGGTGCAAATTGTCTATTAGATCATCGCGAATACGAAAACGGAACTGAAAGATGTGCAGGCGCTATTGCTAAGTTTGATATATTAGATCAATACAAAAACTTTATAAATGTACAAGGCGACATGCCCGATGTTACACTTGATATGATCGAGAAAGCACGATGGCACTTACAGCATTATCCTGTAACAACAGTGTTTACAGACATGCCTAAAGACAAACAAGACGATCCTAATTCAGTTAAAATGGTACGCGGCGGAGACCAAGCACTATGGTTTGGCAGAGGTATGACTGGGTATGGAGACTGGCACTTGGGAGTATATGGTTATAGACGTAATCCATTAGAAATGTATCCTACTCTTCAAATTGAACAAGAAGAACAAGTTGAAAAATTAGAACAACTACGGTGGTTAAAAAGTGGTTGGCAAATTGGCTGTTTACGTGTACAATACAATGGAGTAGAGATTAATTCGCCAAGTGATGTAGAGGAATGGCATGCCAAATAAAGAACTAGACTTATTTAAAGAACTTATTCCAAGTATTGATATGGGCATTAAAGAGCTGTATGATGCTGCTGGTGAAGATGGCAAAAAAGATATCAAAGGCGACTTGTGGAATCTTAATCGTTACATTAGTAGCGTAAAAGGAAAGTTTGAAGACCAAGCATTGGCGGTATTCAAAGTAAATGAATACTATAACAAAAATTGGAATGTACTCGGCGGCACCAATCATATCAAACTACAATGGCAGTTGTTGTGTGTAGCTGGTAAAACCGGAAAGAAAATGTTTCATCCATGGATTGGTCTTAAAAAGAAAAAAGATGAAAGCAGCAAAGCTGTAAAACTACTATCACAAATATATCCTGAAATGAAATTAGACGAGGTTGAATTACTTGCTAGAATATCTACAAAAAAAGAAATCAAGCAGTTTGCCAAAGAGCACGGTTACGATAAAGTTGACATCTAAACACACATGCGAATATTGTAATAAGAGTTATGTTAAAGAAAGCACACTCTTAGCGCATATGTGCGAGCCCAAAAGACGTTGGCTACAAAAAGATGAAAAACGTGTTACGTTAGGCTTCTATGCATTCCAGCGATTCTATACTTTAAGTGCAGGACACAAAAAAGAAAAAACGTATGAAGAGTTTTCAAAGAGTAGTTTTTATAATGCCTTTGTTAAGTTTGGAAGTTTTGTATCTAATGTGCGTCCTCTTTATCCTGACAAGTATATTGACTATGTTGTTACCAGTAATGTAAAACTTGACCACTGGTGTCGAGAAGAAATGTACGAAGCATATGCTGTAGAGCTTATACGTAAAGAAGGTGTTGAAACTGCTCTCGAACGTAGTATTGCAACAATGACAAAATGGGCTGAAGATAAAAATAGTCGATTCAATGATTACTTTAGATATGTAAATTCAAACAGACTCACATGGGATATTAAAGACGGTAAAGTATCTCCGTGGCTAGTATTGAATTGTAGTTCAGGTAAACAAGCCTTAAATGGGTTATCTGGAGAACAATTAGGAATGTTAAGTAATGTTTTAGATCCATCTCACTGGGCAATGAGATTTAAAAGACAACCAAAGGATATTGAACTTATTAAAAATATTGCAAAAAAGGCAATGCTCTAATGGCTGTGTATTCTTTACAAACAATCGACAATTTAGAACACGCAAAAAGAGATTTGAATTTTGTTATACGTAACACATCTTCTTATATATTTTATAAAAATATTGTTCAACGTATGGAGACGCATAGCAATCGATGGAACGAATTAGTTGTAAGATATTTTTCAAAAAAAAGTAAACAATCGTATACAAATAGAGACTTTATACATAAACCAATAGATCATTATAATTCACTTCTTGATGTATATTTTATTTTAATAAAAGATAAATTTATTAGAGATCCAATTACTGTACACGAAAAAGGTAGCTTTATTGAAATACAACCTGGATTAAAACGTTCTCTATTCATTCCGTATTTGCCTAAACAAAAATTAACATATTTTATATTTAGAAAAAAATTTAAAACTGACAACAGTATTCGATTTCTTAGTGACGATATAGTAATTGAAACATTATGGGGCGAAAATATTACTGCACAAGTACGTCCGTGTAATCGAAGATACGGCTATAAAGATTTAGTAACTCAAGAGGATATTGAGATTTATTTAAAAGGTGACACTATATATTTTAATGACATTGCAGTTTTTAAAAAAGACCACAACTGGAATATTTGTTTACCTAATTTAATGGAGAATACATGAAAATTTTAATTTTTGGATTGCCCGGTAGCGGCAAGACTACATTAGCAAAACCATTTGCAGACTTAATAGGCGGCGTACATATTAATGCAGATGCAGTACGTACACAATATGATGATTGGGACTTCACTAAAGCAGGGCGTGTAAGGCAAGCACAACGTATGCGACACTTGGCAGATGGTATTGTTATGGCAGGCAAAATTGCTGTAGCAGACTTTGTTTGTCCTACTTACATAACTAGATTAGAGTTTAATGCAGACTATACAGTGTGGATGGATACTATTCCAGAAGGACGTTTTAAAGATACAAACACATTATTTGAGAAGCCAGACGATGTAGATTATCATGTCGAGAAATGGTTTGACAATGCACATGAACAACTAATGCCAGTAGTCCATCGTTGGATGAATATTAATAATGTTTAATTGGAAAGCACCTACCTCTCAAATGCTTGGACGTTGGCAACCATGGCACGACGGCCACACTGAGTTGTTCAAACGTGCATTAGCAGAAACAGGTCAAGTATGTATTATGATTCGTGACGTAGGAGGTATTGTAGGTGAAGATGCAGGCGGCGGACGTACAGCAACACAAGATGATAATCCTTTCAGTTATCGTGTTGTAAGAAAAAATATAGAACAAGGACTTTCAGCACATGGTTACACATGCGGCGAAGAGTACGAAATAATAAGTGTACCAAATATTGTAGATATTAGTTATGGCAGAGGTGTAGGATATACCTTGACAGAACACGATTTGGGTGCTACAATACATAATATAAGCGCAACAAAAATTCGTGCAGAGATGAGAAAGAATGGTAAACTCGATTAAATATATTGTAGACTTTTGTAAAGAAAGTTACAGATTATCGCCTGTTGCATTCTATTGTGAAATGGTTGAAACAACATTATTGATTGTTGCAAGTGCTATTTTAACATTTACAGTATTAGATCCTGCAACAAAGATTTTTATCCCTTTGTATCTACTAGGTAGCATACTTGGCGTTGTAAGCACAGTAATACGTAAAGCAGCATTTGCAATAGTTTTATGTGCATGGTTTGTAGTTATGAACAGTATTGCTATGGTACAATTATTTTTATTATAGGATAGAATATGCCCGATATTGATATAGATTTTGGAGATAGAGATGTTGTGCTTTCGCAGCTCAAACATCGTGTGGCAAAACTAGATACAGGCAAGAAACACAACACAGGTATATATACAACCGAGATACCGCATAATCCTATAGACAACTTATCTACTATCGAACACAAAACAGCCGAAGAGCGTGGCTACTTCAAACTTGACTTTTTAAATGTTAGTATATACAAAGACATTAAAAACGAAACACACTTAACACAACTAATGGAAAAGGAACCATTATGGCAACTGTTGGAACACAAAGACTTCTCAGATCAAGTATTTCATCTAAACGGACACAGCGCACTATTGCAGCAATTGAAGCCTACTTCGGTCGAACAGTTAGCAGCGACACTAGCAATAATTCGGCCTGCGAAGAGGCATCTTGCCAACGAAACATGGCAAACGATATTCGAAGAAGTTTGGAAGAAGCCTAAAGACGATAGTTACTATTTTAAGAAAGCACATGCTGTAGCATATGCATTATCATGTGTTGTACATATAAATTTAATCTGCGAAAGTCTTAAGTCTTAGCAGCTCGTTTTATAAGTTGAACACTCTTACGTTTGACACGTTTAATTGACAAGTTGTTGATATTAACACACGGACCGATTACTACTTTAACATTTTTACTATTCATTGTAAGTAAACTATAATTAAATCGTTCCATTTCTTTTTTAAGAAAAATATTAATTGGAATCATTCTATTGGATTCCCACCACCAAATATCTCCAAGATCTAATAATAATTCTTTTTCATCAATAGTTTTTAATGCGGTGTATATAAACATACTTGTTACAAATGCATCTTGATTTGATATGATGCCCACGTATTCGTTGCCGCCGTAAGCGACAACACTAATATATGGATACTGATTCTCTATTTCTTTTAATAACATGCCGATAAATACTTATACAAGAAGGATCCTTTAATGCAACTAATACCTAGATATTTAGTCGAAAACAAAATAGACGTTGTATCAAACGATACTGGATTTGTTGTGGAGTATAGACCAGTGTATAGTAGACAATTAAAAATTTATAGAGGCATTGATAATGCTATTCAATTTAGATATATCAATGCAGATCAAAAGCCAGTATGGATTACCGAAACTCCGTACATAGTAATATTTGACGAAAGCAATTCAAAGATAATCGAAAGAGCTTGTACAGTTACAGACGATGGAAGTACAACTTCAACCAAAGGAATGTTTAATGTATCAATTACTGAAAACGATTTATTAAATGTAAAACAGCAATACCTAAAATATAATATCTATATGTCAAACGGCTCCACAAATACAGTTACATATGCAAATAGAGATTTTGAAAGTGCTGGCGTAATTATGCTAGACAGTGTTGCATATCCAGGTCCAAAATCAAGCACAGAGATTGTTAACTTTAAAGAAGAAAATTTACAATGGTATGCAGGTAGCGATGACTCAACTAAGATAACAGCCGAGCCTGGGCTTAATGGTAACGAAGCATTACATACACTTGCAATATACACAGATTCGTATATTGGAGATGTTGAAATACAAGGTACACTTGACAATCAAATTACAGGACTAAACAACTGGACAACTTTAACAACTATTACATTTACTGGTAGCGAGTCACAACCTGTGCCAACTAATATAAACGGTGTGTTTAGCTATCTAAGAATAAAAGCAACCGCAGATCCTACTAACAAAATAACAAAGGTTCTAATTAGAAATTAAGGTAAATACAGCATGACAAATAGTGAAACAATTTTATCAGCATCGTCTCATGTAGGAGATAGCTCCGTACAAACTACAACTGGAGACAAATACAAAGGCGACGGTTACTATAGTCGTGCAGACGGGTTTCATACTGTACAATACAACTTGTCTAACGAGTTTCGTGGAAGAATAGTTATACAAGCAACACTAGCAACTAACCCAGGTTCTAGCGACTGGTTTGATGTTGCTGATACAGAAAATACATACACCGGAAGTACCGGGTCGTTTATGTATAATTTTACAGGCAACTATGTATGGGTAAGAGCATTTGTTGATACCTGGACTGCTGGAACAATTAATTCAATTACATTAAATCATTGACAACTAATTAATACAATGCTATAATAATATTATGAGCATTGTATCTGATCTACTAACGGCCTATCTGCCTGCAAAACGCAAAACTACTCCCAGTGGTTGGACTAGCTTCAATGCACCTTGCTGTCATAACAATGGCAACACTACTGATACTAGAGGTCGCGGCGGACTTATCAGTGAAGGCGATGTTATAAGCTATCACTGTTTTAACTGTGGATACAAAGCTAGTTGGCAACCAGGACGTAGTCTTAGTTACAAGTTTAAAAAGTTACTAGAATGGTGCAATACACCCGATAGTGAAATTAGTAAACTTGCACTAGATGTGATGCGTATAAACGAAGGTGTTGAAGTAGCAGAGCGCAAGATAGAACTGCCTACGTTTGAAACTGTACCACTTCCACCAGATGCTGTTAGACTTGCAGACCATCAATGGGCAGAAGTAGGCACTATACCAGAGCGTATGGTTAATGTGTTCCAGTATATGCTTGAACGCAATCTACGTATAGAAGATACTGACTACTATTGGAGCCCTAGCTTAGGATATCGTGACAGGCTTATCATTCCATTTTATTATGAGAAACGCATTGTAGGTTGGACTGCTAGAACTATTACAGAAGATAAAAAGCCCAAGTATCTTACAGAAGTACAGCCTGGCTTTGTATATGGACTTGACGAACAAGGCTACAACAAAGTGTTTGCTATTGTATGTGAAGGACAGGTAGATGCTATTCATATAGATGGATGTGCGCTAGGCGGCAGTGAAATCAATGACCAACAAGCAATGCTATTAAATAGACTTGCAAAAGATGTTATAGTTGTGCCTGACAGAGATAGTGCAGGTAGTAAGTTAGTTGAGCAAGCTATCGAACTAGGATGGAGTGTTAGTCTACCACTTTGGGATTCAGACATTAACGATGTAGGAGATGCTGTGAGTAAATACGGTAGACTATATACATTGTATAGTATTGCAAATGCTGCCGAAAGCAGCCCACTTAAAATTAGATTGAGAGCAAAGAAATGGTTTTAATTAAGAAAGTTTGGCGAATTATTATTTGGCCATACACACGTATCAAGGAAGAAATTACTTGGCGCAAGCGACTAAAGGAACTTAGAAAACGAGATCCGTTTATTTACAAATGAGATATCGTATATTATTAGTAGCACTCGAAGCAGAACTTCCTTACAAACAAGCACCAAGTAATTATAAAGTAATCTATACAGGTGTTGGAAAAGTCAATGCAGCATTTGCAGTAACACAGGCTATTGCAGAAGCACACAGTTTAGGATTTCATCCTGAAGTATATAACTACGGCACAGTTGGCAGTTGCAGGAGAGAGCTAAAAGGCATACATCGTATTACAAAGTTTGTGCAGCGTGATATGAATGCAGAGCCGCAAGCACCAAGAGGTGTTACACCATTTGAAGCAGGGATGCCTTACTTGGATTTTTCACCTGATATGAAGCACGGTATTACATTAGGCACAGGTGATCAGTTTGTACATGACCTAGAAGATTGGTTAGTACAGAATAGTATTGATGTAGTTGATATGGAAGCCTATGCTATTGCACATGTATGTAAACAGATGAATGTACAATTTACATGCTACAAGTATATAACTGATTATGTGGGCACACCGCATCAAGCAGACACATGGCAAGAAAATGTAGCCAATGGCGCACAAGAGGTATTAACGTTACTATGATTACTTGGGGAATAAGTGCAAACAGCCACGATGCTGCTCTAGCAGTATTTTCAAATGACGGCTTAGAGTTTGCTAGTCATAGCGAACGCTTTAGTGGTGTGAAGAATGATGCACACTTAAATACAGCATTAATTGACTACGCTAAACAATGGGGAGAGCCTGATGAAGTGGTATGGTACGAAAGACCCTTTAGAAAAACTATTAGACAACTTCGAGCTGGGCAAGGCTGGAACTATAGAGAAAACAATATTAAAAAGTATCTTAAGGGTTATGGAATTAATTCTCCTATCCATTATATCGATCATCATCATAGTCATGCTGCCGCTGGTTATTATACTAGTAAGTTTACAGATGCTACTGTCATATGTATCGATAGCATTGGCGAATTTGAGACCCTAACAGTATGGCATGGCAACAAAGACACTCTTGAAAAAAAATATTCACAACGTTATCCTCATAGTGTAGGATTATGGTATAGTGCTATGACACAACGTATTGGATTAAAGCCACAAGAAGACGAGTATATTCTCATGGGTATGGCTGCATATGGAGACCCAGATAGACTATACCAACAAATTTATAAAGATTTTATTGACCCTACTGGTAGGCTTGTAACGTTTAAAGACAATTTACACCGAGGGTGCATGGACTGGATGCCTGAGTTACAGTCAGAGCAAGACTACTTTGACATAGCGGCTGCTACCCAAAAGGTATACGTAGAACTACTTACCCAAATATTGTCGTGGGCAGCAAGTCAAGGGTGGAGTTCTAATCTGGTGCTCATGGGAGGGTGTGCGTTAAATTGTAGTGCAAATCACTTGGCTTATAAATATTTTAATGACGTATGGATTATGCCGAATCCGGGTGATGCAGGAAGTGCTATAGGGTGTGTGTTAGCACATAAAAATAAAACTATGATTATGGATCATGCGTTTTTAGGATATAATATAGAAGGAGAATACCCAGTCGAAGAAACAATCAAAGAACTTACCCAGACTGGCATCTGCGGAGTCGCGTCGGGCAGGGCAGAATTTGGCCCGAGGGCTTTTGGTAATCGTAGTCTTCTTGCTGATCCTCGTGGCAATGACATCAAAGACAGAGTCAATGACATCAAGAAAAGACAACAGTTCAGACCGTTTGCACCAGTGGTGCTTGAAGAACACGCAAGCGATAACTTTGAAGGATACTACAATAACTATATGCAGTATACCTCAACCTGTAAGCATCCAGACATGTACCCTGCCATCTGTCACGCAGACGGTACAAGTAGAGTACAAACAGTACCAAACGACAATAGCGGAATTAGAAAACTGCTAGAAGCATGGTATGAAAAAACAGGTTGTCCGATGTTACTAAATACATCGCTTAATATCAAAGGTAAACCGATTGTAAACACTGTAGAAGATGCACTAGCATTTGAAAAACATTACGGAGTACGGGTATGCACGGCTGCTGTCAAAACGTAGTACAAGCAAGTGACGAAAAAATAATTCATGTTGACAAGTTTACGTATTGTGTTATAATAAGGTATTGTAGCAACTGCGGTCAACTTAAATCACAATCACATATTAAAGAAGTAAAGAATGGCAACTAGACAAAACACAGACTATGGATATGAGATACAAAAAGTGTATCTTGAAATGATGATGACAGATGCCGAGTCGTTTGTTAGAGCACAGGCTGTGTTTGATCCTACTAACTTTGATAGGCGTTTGCAAGAACCTGCAAAGTTTTTAAATGACTATGTTATTGAACACAATGCATTGCCTACGTTTGATATAATTAATGCAGCAACAGATGCACAACTAAAACATCCAGGCGAACTAATGGAGAATCATTATGATTGGTTGTTGCAAGACTTTGAAACTTTTAGCAAACACAAAGCATTAGAAGCAGCTATTCTTAAGAGTGCTGACTTGCTAGAATCAGGCGAGTATGGTGCTTGTGAAGATCTAGTAAAGAAGGCTGTACAGATTGGATTGCAAAAAGACTTAGGTACAGATTACTTTGCGGATCCACGTAGTAGACTAGAAGGCATCAAAGACAAAAACGGACAGATCAGCACAGGCTGGCCAGCACTAGATAAGAAACTGTTTGGCGGATTCAACAGAGGCGAACTAAACATCTTTGCTGGCGGTAGTGGTTCAGGTAAGAGTTTGTTCTTAGCAAACATGGGTGTGAACTGGGCATTACAAGGACTTAACGTAGTGTACTTGACATTTGAGCTTAGTGAAGCATTGGTTAGTATGCGTGTAGATAGTATGACCACAGACATTCCAAGTAGAGATATTTTTAAAAGCATCGACGATGTTGAAATGAAAGTTAAGATAATTGGTAAGAAGTCGGGTGCGTTTCAAGTCAAGTACATGCCCACAGGCAAGAACGCAAACGATATTAGAAGTTATTTGAAAGAGTATGAGATTAAAACAGGCAAAAAGGTAGATGTATTGCTTGTGGACTACTTGGATCTTATGCATCCAATTGCTGCAAAGATTAGTGCAGAGAACCTGTTTGTAAAAGACAAGTACGTATCAGAAGAACTGCGTAACCTAGCAATGGAACTACAAACTATATTTGTTACAGCGTCACAGTTAAACAGAAGCAGTGTAGAAGAGATTGAGTTTGATCACTCGCATATCTCGGGCGGTATTAGTAAGATCAATACAGCAGATAACTTGATTGGTATCTTTACTAGTAGAGCAATGCGTGAAAGAGGACGTTATCAAATACAGTTGATGAAGACACGTAGTAGTAGTGGTGTAGGACAAAAGATTGATCTTGAGTTTGATGTAGACAGTTTGCGTATACGTGACCTTGATGAAGATGATAATGATACTGCATCTATTTCAACCACTGGAAGTAATATTTTAAATAATATCAAACGTAGTAACAACACAACACCTGACGAACCCAACAATGGCGCAAGCGCACCAAAGATCAAAGCCGATGCTGACAGTACACAGTTGCGTAATTTTATAAACAACCTAGGCGTAGAATGAAGGTATGCATTACTAGTTCAACTACGCCAGAGTTCCTTGATCTTAGTCCGTGGGATCCGTTTGCACATCAAGTCGGTGAAGCAGTTGCAGATGAAATTAAAAAATACAGCAGTCGTATGTGGGTTGAGTATACACCCGACAAGATGTATTATTATGCCGAACTATCACAAAAACATTTTACGTTTCTAAAACTTAAACATTCAGATCTAGGAGAAATAAATGGAGATGAATCATTCAGCATATCCTAAATTAATAAATCAAGAAATCAATTGGTTGCCTATGGATACCAAGCAACTGTACAAACACAATCGCAAACACAATGCACAAGAACTTTCTCCATGGATAGACAATCCTTTTACATACAAGTTCAACAGCAAAGGATTTAGATGCAAAGAGTTTGATGCAGAAGATAATGTGGTGTTCTTAGGTTGCAGTAATACCATAGGCATAGGCTTACCTATACAACACACTTGGCCAACATTGGTAGCACACGAGCTAGATTTAGCCTGTTATAACTTAGGACTAGGCGGCGGTTCATGGGATAGTATATACAGGATTGGTTCGTATTGGATTGAAAAACTAAATCCTAAATTTGTTTTTATACTAGAGCCGCCTAGTATTCGATATGAAGTTATTCCTAATGACAATGTAAGCATACATGAACATCATTTATTTGAAAACACAATATGGGAAAATCTTTTTCGGTATGAACAAAACTACAAATTAAACAAACAAAAAAATGTTACTGCATTGAAAACATTTCACAACAACATGTATATCATTGACAATGACACTGAATGGAGCACCAACAATTTTGTAGATACTGCCAGAGACCTAGTACATCCTGGTATACAATCAAATCAAAGACTAAAAGAGAAAGTACTAGCTGTACTTGATAATAAGTAGTTATAATGAAAACCTCTTGTTCAGCAGTATGGAGTAACGTACACATTACCCCGCAGGGAAATCAAACACCCTGTTGCTTCTGGCCATCTAGTCTAGAGTTTGATCGAGAAGATGTAAAAAAACAAATGCTGCAAGGAAAATCTATCAAAGGCTGTAGCGGCTGTGACAATTTTTCCAAGCACCAACAACCCAATCTACGTGATCGCTTCAATCAATATCTACCCTACAGCGACAACATAACCAGTGTTGATCTCAGCGTAGATAATATATGCAACTTTGAATGTTTGATGTGTAGCAGTGAATACTCGCATCGAGCAGCAAAGCGTGAAAGTTTATACTTGGGCAGCACAGTTGCTGAAGACAAATATCTACACAATACAAAATACAAACAGTTGCCGTGGGATACTATTACTAGTGTAAAGATGTTTGGCGGAGAACCTTTGGTGAGCAGTGGCTTCAAACAGTTTGTAGAGTGGAGCAAGGATCGTATTGATTGGAGTACAATCGACCTAGAGATCATAACCAACAATAGTGTACCAATACCCAAACTCTACCACGAGATGTTGAGTACAGCAAAAAGTCTAAGAGTTATAATCAGCAGAGATGGCTTAGACGGTGTTAACCAAATGGTACGACAAGGCGCCCAGCCACTTGCAAAAGAAATAGCTAGATTTGATGCATGGCAAGCCTACACCACTGATGTTACTGTACATAGTGCTGTTGGTGTATACAATGCAATGGATCAAACCAGTATGCACAAATGGTTTGCACAACACTATCCACTGTGGAAATGCACTATGGAAATGATACAATCTCCGGCCTACTTGGACTTGCGCAATATGCCCAAGGAGCTCAAAGATATATATGCACAGGCTATCACGGAACCGCAAATACTCACGTGGTTAGCTATACCAGGAGAGGATCACTTTGATGCATTTGTTGCAGTACATCGTGCTAGTCAACAACTCTACACGATGGACACTCACTACAACAATCCAATACTTGATGACTACATCAACAACTACTCTGGCAGTGTAGTGGACTTTGAGACTATTGGAGCTAGGTATGCGTAAGCAACTACATCTAAACACTGCTTATGCAAATACAAAGCTATGGCTGTATAGACTAAAGTGGAATCATTATCTACCAAGACATCACAGTCGACCTTATGCCAACGGCAGTTTGTTTGTGTATGATGCCAACGAGATAAGCGCAGGAATAAGCACAGCACACTACATATGGGACAAGCACATGAGCACCGTTAGACAATGGAGTACTGCACTAGTGCTACTAGAATTGCCCAGCTGGAGCAACAGGCAAACACTAGAACTATACACCAGTCTGCAGGACAATATTCCTATGACACAAGTAATAGTTTGGGGCAAACCCAGTGCGGTTCTAGAGCAATGGTGTACTCATGAATAAACGGTATGCATTTACTCCTCACTATGAGGAACTATGTCGAGAACTACGGTGTGTAAACCTACTGCCCATAGTGGACAACACTCAACACAGACTGTATGTGCTGGACTACGAAACACTAGCAGAAGAAATACGTCCACTGCCCAACAGTGTGTACGCCAGTGCTGCTGTAATAGTATACTGTGGCACAGAATCTATTGGCTGGCCCAGTGTACCTACACCACTACGCAAACTACTCAAAAGACTCAGCAAAGCCACTAGAGTGTACTATGCACTGATTAGCCCTGGTCAAGTGCGCAGTTGCGACTTGCCTGGAGAGGGTGCGTTTGTGTACAACAGCTGGGAACACAACACTGTAGCTGCATGTAGCAGTTGGTGGCGATATCAAGAACTTGAACCCACTAGAGATATACTGTGGATGAGCAGACGAATTGCACCTGAACGAATGGCAATATATTATCACTTGACGCACCAGACCAAGCACAGTGTGTATGCTAGTATGGGCAACACCAACTACTGGGCCAATGAAGCCAACGAAACTTGGAGAAATCATTTTCAAGAAGAACTATATGAGGATCCTCAACATGCACACCGCTTCTACACCAGAGTGGGAGGCAGTCGAGAAATACAGCTTCTGCCTAGAGCATTCACCCACACTCAAGGCTCTTGGAACATGCAACAGCATGATATAATGGGCGCAGGAGGAATTGGAATTGCTATAGCTAATGCACGGTGTGTTTGGGTTAGTGATAGTCATGCACTAAATCCCACTGAAGGAATTATACACACTGAAAAAATATTCAAAGTGTTTGCAGTTGGTAGAAGTGTGCATCCATTTGGAGCTCAACACTATATCAGAGATCTAGTAGAGCTTGGCTATGACTTTGAAATACCTGAATACGACACTATAGCAGACGGTGCAACTAGACTCGCACAGTATCTACACAGTGAACCTCCTGTACAAAATAGCATACACAATAGAAGTGTACTGCACACTAGAACAGGTCACAACCCACTGCCACCAGAGTTTGAAACTGTAAGATGCAACCCCAGTGTACAAAGACCAGAAACCAGCAAATGTTTGTTGCACACTGCCCAAAAAGCCACGTAGTGGTTTAGCGCCGCAAAATAGCTGCGAAGCAGCTTGCAGCAAAAATTTTCTAGTACCATACTAGTGGACCATATACACTATAAAAAACATACACACCCTCGTCGTACGGTAGCTAACGAAGCGCCGTACGGTACCGTATGACAAGGTTATACAAAAGAGTTCATTTTATCATAAGAGAACGGTATGCAATCGTGGTATTTCATAGCTACATATGTTATGTGTGACTCACATTCATGTAGTGCTATAAACCTAGCACGATGTAGACCGGGATAGTCAGGATGTTCTACTATACTAAAGTTGTGATACATTAGCTCTATCTTGAAGTATTGTACTTTGCCCAAATTGGGATAGTTAAAAGGATCCTCACTAGATCTATGTACAGTAACAAACCATTGAGCCATACAGTATTTATAGTGTAGACACAGTAGACATAGTAAGCATATCTCGTGAACTCGATAACTTCGCTGCACTACGTGTCGTCTATTGACTCACTTCGTGTTGCTCGATATAGTCGAGAACGTTATAGTCCTAAACAGTACATCCATATAGGAATTACTACTATGTGTAGAAACACACACAGTGATACCATTAGTATTACTTTGCGTTTAGCGTGTGGATCGTTAGTACCGTGCATACAGTTATATATCCGAAATGGGTCCTGCAGGGTAAAAATTTTGCTGCGCAGTTTTTTATAGAGAAGTACTTATGCTTTCACGGTGGTGATTTTGCAACCCCACTACTAGCTAAGTGCTTGTATTAATTGTATAATAT